>Ga0316201_10000248_pt1 | contig 27758 bp, 28 predicted proteins | sample CS6wburrow_MG_FD_204516 | JGI IMG/M metagenome (GOLD analysis project Ga0316201, IMG submission 204516) | Coastal sediment microbial communities from Delaware Bay, Delaware, United States - CS-6 worm burrow | ecosystem: Environmental > Aquatic > Marine > Coastal > Sediment | place: USA...
TGCACCTTCTGTGCCCGATTCAAGGAAATAGAACAGCAGCACGGACCCTCCAATACCAAACAGGATCAGCGGAGCCAACAACAACAGCAACCGCTTCAACTCAATCGTCCTCTTCGGGCAATGCCAAGGCCTGAACCACGGCAGCTATCTTGCGGGCTTCGGCCTGGGTCATATCCAGTGGAACATTCTGCAGATAAACAACCAGGTCTTCGCGTATCGGTACCGGAAATATATCATGGGGACTGCGTGGTGGGTTGAGAGCCAACTCTTCGCGGGCCTGGGCCTGGCCTGGCGTATCGCGGGCGGCAACCACCAACGCTTCCGGTTTTTCACCTTCTACCGACTGGAACGCGGCAGGATCAGTGGTCCAGGATATAAAATCTTTCAGGGCACTACAGAGCCGTTCGTTATAGACCTGTATATTTTCCGGGCGGATCGTTGAACCCTGCAGCTTGTGAAACCGTGAACATAACTCATCCACGTCCAACTGACGCAGGTCGGCACGCTCGTGTGGTTTCAGTTGTATCAGCAGTTGTTCCGCCGCAAGCTTGCGTGACCGTGCCGTTGCGGGGCTGGTCAATCCGGTAACGGCACCCTGCCTCAGAAACTTGAGAAATGCTGATTGTGAGTAGTCTTTATCGGTCATTATTAACCCGGCCCTCTTGTTTCCGCTTTCTCCAACAGGCCAAAACCTTTTATTATCGCGGTAAAACCATTACGGTGCAGACAGTCGCGCTGCGCCCGCTGGAAGTGGTTTTGGCTTCCGGCCCTGGTTCATACGCAACGCATTTCGGAAACAGGCCATCGCGGGTTCGAGTTCACCCTGGCGCTCAAGCAGTTGGCCAAAAGCGTCATAGCCAAGACTGCTCGGCTCCAGTTCGAGGCTTTTGACCATGTGCTCGCGCGCCTTGCCCCACAAGGACTCGCCGGCACACAGACGGCCCAACGCCAGGTGCAGACCGGCGTCGCCGGGATGCTGCTGTAACCACTTTTCACATTGCTTGATGCGCTTCATCCTGTCATCGGCTGCCGGATCGCCGTAGCGCAAAACCAGCGCCGGGTTCCACTCGTGTTTCAAACTGGCAGTGATCACCGGCTCGGCGAGTTCACTCCGTCCCAGTTTCACGGCACTGAGGGCAAATGCATCGACAACGGAAGCGTTCTGACGCATCGCACGTGGCAGCTTCTTCCAGGCAGGCTGCAAATCCTCAACGTCTGAAATCGAACGCAATTTGTTAACCGCGACCTCCTCTTCCAATTGATGAGATTGCTCATCGTCCAGGATACCGGCTTTGCGCAACGCGGGTATCATCGCCTGTAACTGATCCCAATCGCCTGATTCCCGGTAGCAACGTGACAATAACTCCAGCACCTGCGGGTGCTTGCGACGACGTTTGTAGAGATCCTGCAAAATCGGCAGCGCCTCGGCCCGACTACCATTGGCCAGCAACATACGTGCCCGTGTCAACTCAACCAGGAAACGCTTCTTTGAACCACCGCTGTCAGCCTGTTCAAGATAGTATTCACGCCGGTCATGTGCGTCCTGGCCATCGGCCGCCTGTGCTGCCGCGAGATAGTGTGCGGTAGTCCTGCCCTGTTTGCTGGCGGAGTGTTCTAAAGCCTTTTCAGCCGCTTTCCAATCGCCTTCAGTTAGCGCAAGCAAACCTTTTTCAAGCTGTTTGAATGCCCGTCGGTCATTTATTTTGCGTGCGGTTTCAACCGGCATACGCCAGAACCACAGGGCAATTTGTACCGTGAACCATAAGACGAGAAAGATCAGGGCCAGCACCAGGACACTGGTTTCAATGGTCCAGTCACCAAGATTGATCAGCACATGACCCGGGTCGGATTTGAAATAAGGCGCCAGTGCGCTTGCCAGCAGCAACAATGCCAATATCAGCAACAGGTAAAAGCCGCGTTTCATTCTTCGGGTTCCACGTTCTCTACCGGCGCGGCAGACCGCAACAGCCTGCGACTGTCACGCAACTGGCGCAACTGTGTCCAGGGCGCACTGATTTCCGGCATTTCAGGTGCGATATTGACCTCTTTCAAAGAAGCGACACCGAGCAGCAATGCCTCGACTTCGGATGAACCCGACTCGAAAAACTGCTCCACCGTGGCGTTAATCCTGTCCAGTGAACCGATATAAACACCGCTGTCATTACGCATCAGGGCCAGGCGTGCAGATTCAAACTGCAACCACAGCCCCTGACGCAGGTAATCCTTGTCATCCAGGCTTAACAGTGACTGATCTTCGGGAACACGGCGTTTAACCGTGACCAAAGAAGACAGTGTATTTTTAAAACTCTGCCACCAGCCTGCATCTTCCGTTAATTCCGGTTCCGGTTTAGCCCGGGTCTCACCGCGAAATGGCAAGCTGGACGCCTTTGATTGAAGCTCGGTAATCCTGGCGGTCAGCTGAACACGGTCAATGACGGGTACCAGCGCCAGCGCCTGCCGTGCCGCGGCAATCCGCTGACGGACGCTTAGATACATCGGATCGTTCAGCGCTTCGATTTGGACATCGGCAGCCTGTAAAGCAAGATCGGCAGAAACGGGGTCAGCAAATAGCTGTAACCGCTCACTGGCTGCCCGTAAAAGAAAATCGATTTCTGCGATATCCAGGGTAGCGCTGCTGTTCTGGGAAGCCGCAGCGACACTCACGAGACCTGACTCGGTTGCAGAAAGCCGTTGTTCAAGTGAACGCACGCTGCCCTGCATGGCACTGATTGAAGACTGATCCTCACTCATCTGTCCCTGTAAACCAGCCAGCCGCGTTTCAACGTTCTTGAGTCGTTCATTACGGCGCGACAACTCATCTTCATCCACGGCGGATTGCGCCGAGCCAACCTGGCTCTTTAGCGATTCAAAAGACCTGGAAAGTTGCTGTTGCTCATTCTGCAGGCGTGTAATTGCGTCTCTTTGTGTGGCCTTATCCGGGTCCACGAGACGTGTCTGCCACCACTGCCAACCGCTGGCACTAACGGCTGCCAGGGCCACCAGTAATGCCAATACTGCAATAGCCGTGCCGGACGAGGCGGGTTTTTTCTGTTTCAGCAACCTGTCCATCTCAGGATCAGGGGTCAAGTCATCAATCTCTGGGTTCAAATGTTCTGTTTCCATCCTGAAGCCTGTAAGTACTCGCCAGGTCAATACCTGCTGATGCTAACCAAATCCAAACAATTTGGCACCTTTTAAAAGACGGGCACCTGGCCTAGCCGGACTCCTGCTGCCCCGTCAGCCGCAATATTGACTTTAGCAGGTCAGGGTTTCCCGGACCATCTGCCAGTTCAACACTGCCTGCACCCAGTTGCGTTAAATAATGACGGATGCGAGAGGAGATCACCAGTGCCTGTGAATCCAGTATTTTACCCCACACATCCGCGGGCAAGTACTCTTTAGCGAGCTTCAGTGCTGAAATACTGGTCCATATGCTGACCAGGTCTCTTGCATTGCGCAAATTATCGACCTGTTCGGAATCCGGTTGCAATGCCACACGTTCATAGACCAGCGCCTTGAAAACCCGCCACCCCAGTGCATTGAGGCCTTTCGCAAGGGTTTCCCGTCCACCGGGTGCACAATAAATCACGGCAACACCCGGGTTTTCAGCCAAACCCGGTAATTGCAACAGGTCTTCACTGGTAAACCCGGAGCGGGCTTGCAGATGGACTGGATAACCTGCCGTCTCAAGGCTGGCGCGTGTGGCTGATCCAACAACGGCCAGCTCCAGGCCTGCCAATTGATCAAACGCCGGAATGTACGGTAACCCGAACCGGACGGCACGTGGACTGGTGAAAACAGCCAGCTTCCGCAGTCCCTTTTCAGACCAGACCAAGCTGATATCAGTTGCCGGTTTGCGGGCTGTAAATGTATACAAAGGCATGACAATAGGGAACAAACCGAGCACTTCAAGCTGCCTGGCCAACTGCTCCGAAGACTCTAATGGGCGTGTGACAAGAACGTGTTTCATTGATCCTCGCCGTCAGACAGGCCCGACCCTATAAACCTGCCATGATTTTTCCGGCCCCGTTGTCCAACAGATCAGCAGCAACCCGCTCACCCAGCGCAACAGCATCCGAAGCCGGCGCATCACCTGCCGCACGGATGGATTCCTTGCCATCGGTGGTGCTGACTACTGATCTCAAGTGAACAATACCACTCTCCAGAACCGCGTGAGCCGCCAAAGGCACCTGGCAGGTGGCTTCCAGAACCCGCGCCACGGCTCTTTCGGCACTGGCCACGACCATCGTGTCGGAATCAGCCAAAGACTTGATCAAAGAACGCGTATGAGAATCGTCCTGCCGGCATTGCAGACCGATGATTCCCTGGGTCGAAGCGGGTAACCAGTCAGGCGGAAGCAATGTTTCAGTAATACGGTCGCCCAGCCCGAGACGTTGTAAACCGGCGCAGGCCAGGATGATCGCATCATACTGACCCTCATCCAGCTTTCTCATCCGGGTGTCGACATTACCACGCAAGTCAGCAACTTCCAGGTCAGGACGCAATGCCAATAGCTGTGATTTACGACGCAGGCTTGAGGTGCCGACACGACTGCCGGCGGCAATATCATCCAGTAACTGGTCGTTTCGGCTTACCAGTGCATCGTATGGGTTGGCCCTCGGTAAAACCGCGTCAAGCACCAGGCCATCCGTCATGCTTGCCGGCACATCTTTCATCGAATGAACTGCCAAATCGGCTTCTCCATCCAGCATTGCGCGTTCGAGTTCTTTCAGAAACAAACCTTTACCACCAATCTCTGCCAACGGCCGGTCAAGGATACGGTCACCCTGGGTGACAATTTTCACCAACTCAATTTCAATTCCCGGATGCGCTTCAGCTAACAGTTCCTTCACGTGGTTTGCCTGCCACAGGGCCAGGGCACTCTTGCGTGTTGCGATTCTAAGTGGTTTATTCATGACAGTTCCCGGATGAGTTTTCTGACGGCAGGGAGATTACGACGGCTCACCTGTGGACGGTCCTCGCAACCTTCTAACTTTAGCAAATGGCGACCACCGAGGCTTTTTTCCAGCCCCCTGATACGGCTTTTCATAACCAGCGCACCGCGATGCACACGTACGAGGATATCTGCGTGCTCGTTTTCGAGGTCTGACAAGGATTCATTGATGACCATGCTGCCGCCCTGGTACACAGCCGTGGTGTACTTATCCTCTGAACTCAGGTAAATAACATCGGCCATCGGTAACAGCCTGACTTTGCTGCCCATTGTAGAGCGCAGAAAGGTAGCACTGGCAACACCATCCGACCTGGAAAGAAAACGCCTGGCCTTATCCAGTGCGAGTACAAGCCGTTCTGCACGAACGGGTTTTACCAGGTAATCAACCGCATCACATTCAAAGGCATCCACGGCCTGATCCGACCAGGCTGTGCAGAATATAATGGCCGGTGCTGAACCCTGCTTTTGCAGCATCTTCGCCAGTTCCATACCGCTCAGTCCCGGCATCGAAATATCCAGCAACAGGACATCAGGTTTTTTCAATGGTATCAGCTGCAAGGCCTCCTGCCCGGTGGCGGCCTCACCTGCCAAATACACCTCCGGCAGTTCAGCCAGCATACGCCGCAAGCGGTTGCGGGCCGGTGCTTCGTCATCAATTATTAGTATTTTCAACATTCGGCAAACTTAGTACGGCGAAAAATTGTTCTTCATTCTGGTGGGTGATCAGGCTGGCGGCAGGCCCGAAAGCCAATTCCATTCGCTCACGAATGTTTGCCAGGGCCATGCCATGCCCCCTGTTATCAGCCTCTTCCGGCCCCAGGGTGTTCGAAATGGTAATTACAATATTATCTTTTTCTGCCCGTCCGTAAACCCTTAACTCACCACCATCAGCACGGGGCTGGATACCATGGGCTACGGCATTTTCAAGCAGGGGCTGAAGGGTCAACGGCAATATCGAAGCACCCTCCGGCAGTTCACTCACCCGCCATTCGACACGAAGCCGGTCACCCAGCCTGCGTTCTTCCATCTGCAGGTACCTTCTGGCCAGGTCCAACTCTTCTGAAAGGCTGATCAGGCTATCAGCCCGGCGCATACTACCTCGAAATAAATCTGCCAGGTCTTCGATGGCGCGCTCGGCACTAAGTGGTTCTTCGGGTATCAGGCTGGCTATTGTATTGAGGCTATTGAACAGGAAATGTGGCCTGATCCTTGCCTGCAGAGCCTGAACCCGTGCCTCTGACTGGGCCAGCACCTGTGCCCGCCATTGCGCGCGTATGAACAGGTAACGCAGGAGGGCAACGCCAACCAGCGCAACGGCCAGTACACTTTGCAGGACAAATATTGAAAAATTCTCTCTACCGGGCCCTGCCCCGAGTACCGTACCGACGACACCCGCAGAATAGCTGAATAACAGCGCAACAAGGACCGCCACAACCCAGCTACCCAGCCATGCACCACGTGCGGAAAGCCGCCCGAGCCACGCCCGGCTGATACATAGACTCAGGGCCGTTATCAGGGCCAGGGTCTGTGCGTACAGTGACGCGACACCTAACCAGAGGAGGCTGAACTCCCTCAATGTTCCAACGCCCATCAAAAGTACCGAGATCTGCGTTACGGCCATCACCGCCAGCAATAATCTCCAACGGCAAAATAAAGGTGGGTAGACCCCGCGCTGCGTTGATTCGAGCTGCTGGCTGCTTACAGTTTCCATGCGGTTGTCCATTGAAATATAAACAGTCCGTCAGCTAAAACAGCCTTGCATCCAGCCCCCGATATCCGAAATTTCCGGCTGTGATACAGAGTGTGGAATGGGATAACTATGCCACTCGACCGGCCATGATCCAGCTTGGAGCAACGACCTGAGAGCCTCACCCAGCGGAAAAGGCACCACGGGATCATGGGTTCCATGACCGACAAATACCGGTGTCCGGGAATTGGCTTCTGAAGCCTCGCTTTGCAGTCTTTCAGGAAACAACAGGTAGGCGGACAAGGCCATGATGCCGGCCAGTTTTTCCGGGTACCGCAGCCCGACATGCAATGCCATTGCCCCGCCCTGGGAAAAACCCGCCAATATGATTCTCGATGCCGGGATGCCACGGGAAATCTCAAAATCAATTAATGCACGTACCTTGCCTGCACTGTGGCGGATACCCGGTTCATCCTGACCTCTGCTTGTGCTGATGTCGATAATGTCGTACCAGGCACGCATAACGGCCCCGCCGTTGATAGTCACCGGGCGCATCAGCGCATGTGGAAAAATAAAACGGATCGAAGTGTCGGGTGGTAAGCCAAGAAACGGTACTATGGGTTCAAAATCATGACCGTCGGCACCCAGCCCGTGTAACCAGATAACTGAATAAGCCGGATTGTCAGCCGTGGTCACCTCGACGTAGTCAAGCAGATCCCCGCTATCTTCATTGTGTGCTGAATTGCTGATGTCCATGGCGTATAGTGTAGCAGTCATTCAGCTTGGATTTTCGCACCGATGCAAACTGTAAAAGCCACCTTGATTATTTTGATATTTGCCGCCCTGCTGAGTGCTTGCGGCAACAAGGGCCCGCTTTATCTGCCCGATGAGAATCCTGCAGTTGAAAAAGAGTCCGGTAAGGATACCGAAGCGGAAGAAGACAAGAAAAAAGAAAAAACCGAAAAGAAGGATTCTGTATCCCGTTAGCGTAGTGTAAAAGTTATGCCAGTAACGTTTCACAAGATGCATGGGCTGGGCAACGACTTTATCGTGCTGGATTTACGTCAGCAGACTTTTGTCATCGACCAGGCTCTGGCAAAGCAACTATCCGACCGTCACACCGGTATTGGCTGCGATCAGATCCTGGTCCTGCGTCAACCATCAAATGACCAGCACCTGGCAAAATTTGAAATATGGAATGCGGATGGAAGCCGCGCTGAACAATGCGGAAACGGCGTTCGTTGCCTGGGTCTTTATTTACGAATGCGTGCAGAAACACCTAAAGGCCAGTTCAATCTCGCGGGCCCGGCCGGTGTCGTAAAAATTGAATGCCTCGACAATTCCATGGTACGGGTCGATATGGGAATGCCAATATTCGATCAACAGCAAATCCCGGTCCTGCTTGAACCGGTCGACGGCTGGTACCCGCTGGACATAGACCGGCAACATTACAGCCTGGGCGCAGTCTCAATGGGAAACCCTCACTCGTTGATGGTAGTCGATGAAATCAATACGACCGATGTTGCGGGACTGGGTGCCGCCATTGGCTCAGACCCGGCCTTTCCAATGGGTTGCAACGCGGGATTCGCAGAAATTGTAGATCGCCGCAATATTCGCCTGCGGGTATTTGAACGCGGGGCCGCCGAGACCAGCGCCTGCGGCTCAGGAGCCTGCGCCGCGATAAGCATTTTGCGACGCGCGAACCTGGTCGATCAAACTGTAAACGTGACTCAGCGGGGCGGAGACCTTACAATAACGTGGACCGGAGGGAAAGACACCGTCATTATGACGGGTCCTGCAGCTTACGTTTTTGAAGGGATCATTGCACAAAGGGACTTTTTATATGAGTGACAATACCAGTTCAGTCGAAGAGGTTGTTTCAAGGTATCTACGCGAGAACCCCGATTTTCTGGAAAAACAACCCGCATTATTGAAACATCTGGAACTGAACCATACCAGCGGACCGGCAATATCCTTGATCGAAAGACAGGTGCAATACCTGCGTCAACAAAACGAAGCACTCGAACAACAGCACAATCAACTGATACAAGTCGCCTCAGATAACGAAAAACTGATGCACCGCTTACACCAGTTGACACTGGAATTGATGTCCATGAGTGACATGCCGTCGTTTTTCGACCTGCTTAGCGAGGCCCTGTTGACCGAATTCAATGCAGATATACTTAATATCACCCTGTTCAACATGGAAATTGAAGCGGGTCCAAAAACACCTATTTTTCATATCCGCCGTGACGAACCCGACCTGCAACAGTTCAATGACTACCTGGAAAAAGGTCAGAGCATTTGCGGACGACTGAGTCACAACAAGCGGGATTTTTTGTTTGGCTCACGCGCCCAATGGGTGCAGTCAATGGTCCTGGTTCCGATGGGCGAAGATGGCATGCTGGCTATCGGCAGCAGTGATCCAGCACGTTTTTACCCGGGCATGGGAACCCTTTTCCTTGATCTGTTAGCCGATGTTGTCACCAGCCGCCTGGCACTGGAAGTACCTGAAGAACAGCGTAAATCAGCCTGACAAGAGATACCGCAGCCCGGCTTTGAATTTCCGTTAGACGGTACTTCTGCAATCGTAAATCCTGCATGGCCTCCACAGTATGAAAATCTGGTGTAAGCTGACCGGGCATGAAAACACAAGTCAAAAACTTTTTTGCCTACCTCGAAAATGAACGTGGCTTATCCGCGCGTACGCTAACTGCCTATCGTCGTGATCTCGAGCGGTTTATGCAGTTTCTGGATGCGGAAGATATTGACCGGCCGGAACAAATCACTCAACACCATATCCGTGCCTTTATTGCCCTAAGACACCGGCAGGGCCTGGGTGGTAAGTCACTGCAACGACTGTTATCGGCCATACGCAGCCTGTTCCGCTGGATGCTGCGTGAAGGACTCGCAGAGCATAACCCGGCAACACCGGTGCGGGCTCCCAAAAGCCCACGGCACCTGCCTGCAACGATGGATGCAGACAGCATTGGTCAATTGCTGGACATAAGCTGCGATACCCCCCTGGCCATTCGTGACAAAGCCATCATGGAACTGTTTTACTCTTCCGGCCTGCGTCTGTCAGAGCTGGCAACGCTACGCTGGGAGCAGCTTGATCTTGCATCAGGCATGGTCACGGTAACCGGTAAGGGCAATCGAACCCGCATGGTGCCGGTTGGTCGCATGGCCTCGGAAGCTTTGTTGGAATGGCGAAAAATCCGTGGAGAATTCACCTCTTTTGAGCAACCCTTTGTATTTGTCAGTCAACGCGGAAACCCGATAGCTGTGCGCACCATCCAGGCCCGCATACGCTATTGGGCGAAACGCCAGGGAATTCCACAAAATATCTACCCGCACCTTTTAAGACACAGTTTCGCCAGCCATTTGCTGGAATCATCCGGAGATCTGCGAGCGGTGCAGGAATTGTTGGGCCACGCTGATATCTCGACCACGCAGATATATACCCACCTCGATTTTCAACACCTCGCAAAGGTCTACGACAAGGCGCATCCGCGGGCTAAAAAGAAATAAGGTAATAACGAACTAACCCATCCCGGCCCGGGCCAGCTTCTCCCCGTAAACAGCGGGGAGAAGACACAAGGAGATTGGTGTGTGATCTATTCCTTCTCAAACATCTTGTAGATAAACGCAGCGATTACAGCGCCTATCATTGGCGCAACCCAGAACAGCCACAATTGCTGTAATGCAATTCCACCTTCCAGTAAGGCCGGACCGGTACTGCGCGCCGGGTTGACCGAGGTATTGGTCACCGGGATACTGATCAGGTGGATCAGTGTCAAACCCAGACCGATTGCGATGGGTGCGAAACCTGCAGGGGCACGTTTATCGGTAGCACCAAGAATAATCAACAGGAACATCAGTGTCATGACAACTTCGGTGATCATGCCAGACGCCATTGAGTAGCCCTGGGGCGAATGCTCGCCAAAACCGTTGGATGCCAGGCCACCGCCAAAACCTTCAGCGCCGCTGGCAATATAAAACAACACGGCAGAGGCAACGATAGCTCCCAGCACCTGTGCAATCATGTAGGCAGGGACATCCGAGCTTTTAAAACGCCCGGCGACCGTCAGGCCAAGGGTAACTGCCGGGTTCAGGTGACAGCCGGAAATATGGCCGATGGCAAAAGCCATGGTCAGGACCGTCAGGCCAAAGGCCAGCGCGACACCGGCATAAGCTATTCCAACATCGGGTAAACCGGCCGCCAGCACAGCGCTGCCGCAACCACCCAAAACCAACCAGAATGTGCCGATAAACTCGGCAGCAGATCGTTTGCTCAAACTCATCTTATTCTCCCGTTCAGTTGAAATTGCACCGCTGATCATCGCCCATTAAATTATCCCGATGACATTTTTTATTCGTGCGCTTTTTATATTAACCGATAAAATTTTAAACGTCAGTTACAGATTATGAACGTTTTTGTATCAGTAGCTGGGCCAGTTTCAGTCCAATCCAGTATCCCGCATACGCCATTAGGAACCAGATCCAGACCTGTCCCGTTTCGATACGCTTCATCCAGTAAACCGGCCAGACCATGGCAGTTACAAAATTCATAATCGCCTGCACAAACATTTGAACAATGACGTCAAAATTGAGTTGTTTGATAAAATCGATAAATCCGCCAAAATTCGAAATCGTCGTGATAATTTCGAGCACTTCCACGACGATATACGTAAAAAAGGCCACGATACCGTAAAAACCACCACCAAATTTGGCCCATTGTTTCTGAATCGGATGGAGCTTCTTGTCTTCTTCTTTTTTATCTTCTTTTGTTTTCTTTTTCCTCCTCCGTGACATCGCTTTCATTTCACGTCTCAGCGCGTCGCTGTCTAAAGACTCCTTGAAATGCCCGTGTTGCAGCGCCCACCAGACCAGTGCTGTAGTAAAAATACCTACCGGCACACCCACCAATAAAAACGCCCAAAAAACCTCTATCAGAAATCCCACAAACCACCCTCTTTATTGTAGTGTCCTGTAGTAAGTGTAAGTCATGCTTGCAATCACCCGCAGTTATCCCCAAATTTGTCACACGCATTCAAAAGGAGTAACGCGTGGAACAATATCGGGGAACAACCATTTGCTCGGTCCGCAGAGACAACAAGGTGGTCATGGGTGGAGACGGCCAGGTTACACTTGGAAATACCGTGATGAAATCCAATGCGCGCAAAGTGCGGCGCATGTACAAAGACCAGGTGATCGCCGGTTTTGCCGGTGCCACTGCCGATGCATTCACATTGTTTGAACGCTTTGAAGGCAAGCTGGAAAAATACTCCGGTAACCTCGTACGTGCCGCAGTGGAAATGGCCAAGGACTGGCGTACCGACCGGGTGCTTAGACGTCTCGAAGCCCTGCTGGCGATTGCCGATAAAGACAATTCGCTGTTGATTTCCGGTAATGGTGATGTCATCGAACCGGAAAACGGTCTGATTGCCATCGGCTCCGGTGGTCCGTTTGCACAGTCTGCTGCAATGGCCTACCTGGACGGTACAGAACTTGACGCAGAAGAGATTGTCAGAAAGTCTCTGAAAATCGCTTCTGATATCTGCATTTATACAAACGACAACATTATTATCGAATCCCTGGATTTCGATAAATCTTAACAGGCCCTTAGCATGTCTCAAATGACCCCACGCGAAATCGTCCAGGAACTGGACGAGCACATCATCAGCCAGTCGGACGCCAAGCGCGCCGTTGCCATTGCCTTGCGTAATCGTTGGCGCAGGATGCAGGTTGATGAAGAGCTGCGTAATGAAATCACACCCAAAAATATCCTGATGATAGGTCCAACCGGTGTCGGCAAAACCGAAATAGCGCGACGCCTGGCCAAACTGGCCAATGCCCCTTTTATCAAGGTGGAAGCAACCAAGTTCACCGAAGTAGGTTACGTCGGCAAGGACGTTGAATCGATCATCCGCGACCTGGTTGATTTCTCGGTAAACATGTTGCGCGAACAGGCAGTTGCCAGGGTCGGCGCACGCGCCGAAGACGCGGCACGTGATCGCATACTCGATATCCTGCTGCCAAAGCCCAACGCCATTGGGTTTGCCAATGAGCCTGCACCTGAAACTGAAAGCACGACTGACAGCCAGGCCTCTACACGTCAAAAAATGTTGCGGAAATTGCTGGCAGGCGAGCTGGATGAGCGTGAAATAGAATTCGATGTCGCCTCGCAGATCGGTGTCGAGATCATGACACCACCGGGTATGGAAGAGATGGCTAACCAGTTGCAGGGTATGTTCCAAAACATGGGTGGTAACAAGCCTAAAAAGCGCAAGATGCGTATCAAGGACGCCATGCCCTTGTTGATTGAAGAAGAGTCCGCCAAGCTGGTCAATGATGAAGAGATCAAGCAGCAGGCACTGGAAGCCGCCCAACAAAACGGCATTGTATTTATCGATGAACTGGATAAGGTTGCCAAGCGCTCTGAATACGCCGGTGCTGATGTGTCACGCGAGGGCGTGCAACGTGACCTGCTACCGCTGGTTGAAGGCTGCACGGTTTCTACCCGTTATGGCATGGTCAAAACCGATCACATGTTGTTTATTGCATCCGGCGCATTCCACCTGTCCAAACCTTCGGACCTGATCCCTGAGTTACAGGGACGTTTGCCAATCCGTGTGGAATTACGCGCGCTGGATGCCGATGATTTTACCCGCATCCTGACCGAGCCGAAGGCTTCATTGACCCAGCAATACAGCGCCCTGATAGCGACCGAGGGCTTTGACCTTAAGTTCGGCGAAGACGCCGTCAGACGTATCGCCGAGATAGCCGAACAGGTCAATGAGTCAACAGAGAACATTGGTGCCAGACGTTTGCATACGATCCTGGAACGCCTGCTGGACGACCTGTCATACGAAGCACCGGACCACAGTGGTGAATCCATCGTGCTCGATGCCGCCTATGTCGACAAGCATCTCGATGCGCTGGCTTCGGATGAAGACTTGAGCAGGTTCATTCTTTAGGAGCCTGTCGGATCTGACCGGTCGTGGTGACATCATCGTGGTTATCGCTCACGGTCCTGATAAGTTAATACCCACCCCGGCTTAGTATCACAAGACGTGCATCTACCAGGAACCTCTGACCCATGCATTCGCACAAAGCCAAGGGTGTGCAGTAGTTTACTTGAGGACCTTACGAGACAGGAAGTCGAGGAAGAGCGACACAGGACGTGCTTGAGCGAGTCCTGAAGTAAACTACTGCATGGCCTTGGCTTCCCGGCTGATCGAGAGTGACTAGCATGCCAGTCCTGTAGCTAAGGTGCTGCTCAGCACTGAACCCCTATCTAAGCTAGAGTGACTACGACTGCTTAACGAAAGTCAATTATCCACTCCGTCTGACATCTGATTCTAAAGTTGCCACGATAAACCACGGTGAAGGTACAATAGGTCTTTTCTTCAGACTGGTCTCAAGAATGGAACACACAGACAAAAAAGCCGGAACAGGCGACACCACGCATTTTGGCTACCAGGATGTAGCCTCTGAGGACAAGGCCCGGCTGGTTCGTGGTGTTTTTGAATCCGTTGCGGGTAAATATGACCTGATGAATGACCTGATGTCTTTCGGGGTTCATCGTTTGTGGAAACGTCACTTTATCGCCATCAGCAATATCCACCCCGGCCAAAGGGTCCTTGACCTGGCCGGCGGCACCGGTGATATCGCAGCGCTGGTAAGCAAGCGGGTTGGTTCAAGCGGCAGCGTGGTCTTAAGCGATATCAACGAGGCCATGTTGGCAGTGGGTCGTCAACGTATGGAAGACCGTGGCCTGGTCGGCAATATCGAATACTCGTTGGCCGACGCAGAAAAACTGCCTTTTGCTGATGCTGAGTTCGATGCCGTGACCATTGCTTTTGGTCTACGCAACGTCACCGACCAGGCTGCCGCGTTGCGGGAAATGTACCGTGTACTCAAACCTGGTGGCCGCGTCATGATCCTCGAGTTTTCAAAGGTGGAATTTGAAGCGCTTAAAAAGGTCTACGACGGTTACTCATTTGGTATTTTGCCCAGGCTTGGCAAACTGGTCGCCGATGATGAAGCCAGTTACCGTTACCTGGCGGAAAGCATCCGTAAACATCCCGGGCAGGATGAACTCGCAGACATGATGGTCGATGCCGGCTTCTCAAGAGTCACTTATCGCAACCTGACCGGCGGGGTCGTCGCCATACATAGTGGTCATCATGACTGAGTACATCACACCTTTGCCGGGCATGCTTGCGCATGCCCTGGAAACAGCCGTCAACCACGTCCTGCAACTGGATATGGAATCACCGGCCCGGGTCAAAAAACTGGAAGGCCGTTTGCTGCAGGTGAATCTCGAAGGCATTGGCATCACATTGTTTTTTACTTTCAAACACGGTGTTGTTCGAGTGCGCTTAAAGGCGGAGGGTACACCGGACACGGTCATCAGCGGTACACCGGTCGCGCTGTTCTCTATGGCCGAACCCGAGGAAGCGGACTGGGGTTTACCGGATTCAAAGGTGCAGATCAACGGTGATGCGAGTCTTGCCCGGGATCTTGAACGCATATTCCGCAAACTGGAACCCGATTGGGAAGGCCCGCTCGCCGGTATGTTTGGTGATGTGGCCGGACACCAGTTGGCTCAAGGCCTCCGCCAGGGCGTCGAGACGGCAAAGGAAACCGCACGCAGTGCCAGCAAGGTAATTTCTGACATCATCAAGGACCGCCGTTCGTGATACATAACCTGCGTCAGTTTCTGCGAATCTGGCATATCGGTGTCATTCTCAAACAATACCGGTTGGATGAGCTATTCAACACGACCCGACTGCCGGGTCCGATTCGCTGGATGCGTGTTTTCATCCCGACGGGCAAAGATGTGTCCGGACTTCCGCGGGGTGAACGGCTAAGACTGGCATTGCAGGAAATGGGGCCGGTCTATGTAAAATTCGGGCAGATACTTTCCACCCGCAGGGATTTGCTGCCGCTGGATATTGCCGATGAACTGGCCATGTTACAGGACCAGGTACCGCCATTCCCGGGTGAACAGGCCCGGGACATTATCGAAACTGCACTGGGTGAACCGGTCGACACGATATTTGCTTCGTTTGATACCCAACCGCTGGCTTCTGCATCCATTGCCCAGGTACATCCGGCCACGTTACACGATGGCCGAGAAGCCGTGGTCAAAGTGGTGCGGCCCGGTATTGAGAAGCAGTTAAGCAAGGACATCGATCTGCTCAAGGCCATTGCAAAAATTGCAGAAAAATTCCTGCAAGGTGGTGCGAGAATACAACCGTTGGAAGTGGTGCGTGAATTTGAGTGTGTTGTGTTCGATGAACTGGATATGCAACGCGAAGCCGCCAACGCCTCCATGCTAAGACGCAATTTCCAGGGCTCCCGCGACCTTTATATTCCGGAGGTGTACTGGAAGTGGTGCAAACGCCGGGTGATGGTCATGGAACGAGTTTCCGGGCTTCCGGTTGGCGATATCGAGGGATTGCGTAAGCACGGTGTCAACCTGAAGAAACTGGCCAGACGTGGCATACGGGTCTTTTACACCCAGGTTTTCCGTGACAACCTGTTTCACGCTGATATGCACCCCGGCAACATCATGGTGGATGCAGGCAACCCGGATGATCCCAGTTTCATTGCCCTGGATTTTGGCATTGTGGCGAGTCTCTCACCGAAGGATCTCTACTATATCGCCGAGAACTTCAAGGCATTGTTTAACCAGGATTACCGGCGGGTTGCAGCCCTGCATATCGACGCTGGCTGGGTACCGGAAAGCACCCGGCTGGATGAATTGGAAGCAGCCGTGAGAACGGTCGGAGAGCCCAATTTCACCCGGCCTCTGAATGAGGTTTCTTTTGGTAAACTACTGTTTGATCTTTTCCAGGTTGCACACCGCTTTCAACTGACTTTGCAACCGCAATTGCTGATGCTGCAGAAAACCCTGCTGAATATCGAGGGGCTCGGCAGGCAGCTTGATCCGGAAATTGATATATGGTCGGTGGCCAAACCTGAGCTTGAAACCATACTCAGGGAAAGACATAGCCTGGAAAATGTTTCACAGGAACTGCGCGAACGTCTTCCCGGGTGGTTGGCGGAAGCACCCGAAATCCCCGGGCTTGTTCACGACTTCCTGGTCAAGGCCAATAGCGGGCAACTGCTGACCCGAACCGCTTCAGAAGATGCAGCCAGATCAAGACAGGAGCAACAGAGCGGTCGTCTAAAAATGCTGCAGGCATTGGCTGGCGGTTCATTGAGCATCCCCGGCGCCATCCTGATCGCTATGGAAACCGGGCCATGGTATGTATGGGGCTATTCCACACCTGGCGTCATTTTGCTGGCCATGGGTGGTTGGCAAATCTTCAGAGCCTTGAAATAGAACGAATGCACAGTGCTTAAACGTTTGTCCAATTGGTTACTCACTAAACTAGGGTGGACCATCCAGGTAGATTCACCGGAAATTGATAAATTCGTGGCAATTGCGGCTCCGCACACCAGTAACTGGGATTTCCCGCTCGGGATCCTTGGAGCCAAGGCCATCGGCCTGAAGATTCACTGGATGGGCAAACACAGTATGTTTCGTTGGCCCTACGGATGGTTCTTTCGCATGATTGGTGGCACATCCATACGCCGCAATGGCGGACAAAACTACATGCAACAGATGACCGACCTGTTCAACAACTCCGAGCGGCTTGTATTGGCACTTGCACCCGAGGGTACCCGCAGCAAGACAGATCACTGGAAAACCGGCTTTCATGCCATCGCCCGCGCCGCCAACGTACCTATCCTGATGGCTTACCTGGATTATGGAAAAAAACAGGTCGGAATGGGCGGCATGTTCTATCCTAGCGAGGATATCGAGGCGGATTTCAACCTGATACGTGAATTCTATAAAGACCGACGCGGTAAGAATCCCGAAAATGAAAGCCTGATCCAGGTGCGTAAAAAGTAAAGCAGCCTACAGCCAGTCGGTCAGCGAAATACCTATACCTATCCTGTTTACACGGTGGTTGTAATCAATCAGGCTCTCGCCATAGCCGTTAAAATACTGGATGTATCCCTTCAGATACGGGTATTTCCAGAGCGGAAAACTCCAACCAAATTCAATAGCGCCCCTGTCAAAACCCGACTCAAGATTGTTACGCGACATGAAGCTGAAAACATTGTCTTTCCACTCATAACCCGCACGCCATTCAAAATGGCCCATGTAGTCGGTAATATCCGGGTTGTCATCATTTTCAGCACTTTCCGAGATTCTGATCCACGGTTTAATGCCGAAAGCAAAGTTGCCTTTCGCAAAAATAAAATTGGCGTAAACGCGGTTCCAGCTCCTGGACAGCACCCCGCCCTGGCCATTGGATTGATGCACCACGCCAATCGAATTGGCCAGGTTCCTGAAACCGAATATTTCCCAGGAGGGGGTGAACTGGGCCCACACTTCCGGTTCGTGGTTCGTTTCTCTGAACGGGGAAGACAATTCGGAGTTATAGACCTGCCAGAAGGACCGGTTGGTATAGGCCGCATAGATATCGACCTTGTCAAAAAGATCAACCCATAAAGGCGCTTTCAAACTGATCTGGAACTGGGCTTCGGTGTCGTCAAACTCTATTGACGGGTCACGGTACTGCTGGCGGTGCGGCTCTGCGTCATATCCTCTTGAGTTGTACGCGGCGGCCAGAAAGTAATTGGGTTTGTGAGCCATGATCGTAAACGGCTGGAGCACCTGTTTTCTGTCCTGTTCCAAGCGGTCAACAACCACGGCGGGTTGAGTGTCCTGTTGAGCCAGTGCCTCGCTTTCAATCCGTTCCGCTTCAAGCCGTTCCGAGCACCGGGTCCTTATTTCCCCGACTGTTGTTGAGTCACTCGACTGCAACAGCATTTCTGTCATACATGCTGCCAACTCATCCGCCACTGCGGGCCGTGGTAATCCAACACCGGCCAGGCTAACGACCACCATGGATAATAAAATCAGCGACCGCAATGCAAATCGCCCGGTTAATGTCTGCGAAAATTTCATCAATTGAATCCTAATACTCTTCACGCTGGAAAAGGTGAGTTTATTTCACCGTGTAAACTCGATTAAAGCACCGGTGTTATAAATCCTATGAATGTGCTGACCATCATGACCTGTGCGCGTCGCTTTCTGCTGGTTACCTCGGGAAAGCTACCCACGGCCCGGTAGTTATTATAAAAGCCCTCTGCCCCTGGCGGCACGGGTTCAGCATCCGGAATCAGTTCATACAGCGTTGTTGATCGATAGGGCCAGATATCAAAAACAGGCAGGCTGCGTGAGATTGACTCGAATGCCCCGTTGATTCCACCCAAAATCGGCGGCCCCGGCGGTTTCATTGCGGCCACCCAGCTATTAACCGGCTCGATATCCCGGCGAATACTTTTCTCGAGTTCTTCTGCGAAGGCCTTGTCATAAACAATGAGGCCATTTTCGGTGTTATAACCCTCGCCGCGCGGGTCCAGATTGTGCGAACCTACCATCGAAACAAAGCCGTCAATGACAAATGACTTGGCGTGCAGGCCTATCCTCGGACCGGGTCTCTCCAGTGTGGGGTTTGGACCAACTGCGGGTATTCTGCCGCTACTGACACCATTCTTTTTTTCAAGGATTAACAGTGGCATCCGCTGGACAAATTCTGCGGCATCCAGCGGATACGGACGAAACTCGAACACATTAAAACCAAGCGTCTTGATGTAATGCTTTTTGTGTTTATAGGTAAATGCATAGGCAGAAAAAGCATCGGTCGCAGCCAGGCTATTGGTCGAGAACACAAACTGAATATCAGGATGATCTTTACGCAAAGTTTTGAAGAGTTTGCGTGAGCGTTTTGACAAAACCAGGTAAGGCGACTGGATAACTACCGAATGCTCAGCCGCTGCCAGTGCGGCATGCAGACCGTCGGTACTGTTTATCTGGGATTTATCGCTGGTGTGCGGAAGGTCAAAAACATAATCGATCTTATCAACATGATGGGCTGTATCCACGAACAATGAATACATTAACCGTTTGTCCTCGATATCCTTGAGCAAGGGTTTAAGTCTTTCACTGACTTCGAATTGCGCCAATGACAATGACTCATCATTTGCGATCAGTGGTGCTACGTCACGCAAATGACCAATTTCAGTGGTCATTTCACTTTCCCAGAACTCATCGAATGACACACGCATTTCTTCGGCCACTTTGCCGTAAACCAGGACCTCCCGGTCCTTGAAGTCGTAATTGGCATCGAAATCAAAATACCGGTCAGCGATATTTCGACCACCGGTCATACCAACGACATCATCGATCGCCAGTATTTTACTGTGCATGCGCTGATTGGTTTTCTTAAAACAACAGGTCACACCGCCAAACATGGTGTACCTGTTGGTTCTCGCCATGTTGAATAAGGGGTTATACAGACGCACTTCGAAATTCTGATGTTCCAGTGCCAGGGCGGCCAGATAGCCCAGTTCCGAAACGGTAAATAACTGGTCAAACAATATCCGGACCTGTACACCACGTTTTGCTGCCTGCACCAGTTCATGCATGAGCAGGCCACCGGTATCATCCCTGCGGAATAGGAAATTTTGAAATTCTATGCTCTGTTTAGCCGCCCTGATCAGGTGCAGGCGGGCTTTGAGGGAGCCTTCGCCATGCTCCAGCAACGCGGCGTGATGCTCACTCTTTAGTGCATCGATGCTTCCCAGGTAGATCAATGGAGATTGGATGGCGCAAAAAGGGTCCCTGGATGCCTCGCACTGAATATCTACCGAGCGCTTCAACGCTATTTTTTCATCCACTGCCATTTTGAGCTCGGGCTGAACCTGTGTGGTGCAGCCATACAGCAACAGTAAAAATAAATAGAAGGCGTTTTTCATTTTGTTGAAGCGGAAACTTATTAGATTATGGCCTTACAGAAATGCGCAATTCTATCTCACCGGGCAGTGGATTGTTGTTTTTATATGGAGGAATTCAGTATCTGGCAGCCTCGGAACAACTTTTCAGGACGTGTTTACACGGGCAGGTGCCGGACGCTATTTTGAAAGCCTGAAACCTGCAATCCGTATCGACGGTTGGCGCACCGCAACCACCGCAATGGCGTCGGGCACCGGTTCTGTAACGGCCAGTTTCCAGGCACCGGGGTCATCGTCCGGCATATCCAGTACCACGGGTGGCTTATTCGGATCAACATCCACGCTAAAGCGGCACAGCTGGTTCGCGATACCCAAACCGCTGGCCTTTACGATAGCCTCCTTGCAGGCCCAGGTATGCATGAATGCGCGGCGTAGCACCTCGCCGTCGAGGATGGTCAGGGCTGAAATCTCCTGTTGGCTGAAATAGCGCCTGGCCAGGGCCAGCGGTTTACCCGGAATACGATTGGCCATTTCCATATCGACCCCAATCATCGCACCGCTGCTCACACCAATCAGGTAGCCGCCGCCGCTAAGGGCCACACTGAAATTAAGCTTGCCATTTGACTGACTCGAATCAAGCTCCGGCCTGCCTTTAACCCTGCGGATAATACGAACATCCTTGCCCGGCACGCCAAGATAGGCGCCGAGTAGCAATCGCAGGTAAAAACGCCGGGTGGCCCGTTGTTGAAAAATCGGAAATTCAGCAGAGTCGGCAGAAGCACTGGATTTAAGGGGGTTTGACAGTTGCCTGAGATCCAGATGCCACAGGTGCACATCATTACCCTGCGGTAGTTCAAGTGCCCGTAATGGCAGGTGTACCGGGGTGTATGAACCCGGCCCGATGGTTCTGTTTGTTGTTTTCTCCACTGGATTCTGCCCGCCGGGCTTGAAAACACGGCTGCTTTGGCCACTCCACGAATCAATAATGGAATCAGTCTAATACATAGTTGCGTCAACAGGTACCATGTAGCCTCAACACCTTGCTTAAGCTACAATGTCGTCTTCCAAAAATTCAAGCCTGAATCCACGGCATTCACCTTTTTCTGACCCGGATACTCATGCAATTTAAAAATGTAGTAATTCAATCCCTCTGTGCTGTAGATGCACCTGTCGAAATGACCTCTGCAGAAATCGGAGAGCAATTGCGAACGGCGACAGATCGGCTGGGGCTCCGCCAGGGTCTGATAGAAGAAATATCTGGTATCAATGCCCGACGCTTTTGGGATAACGGTACTCAACCGTCTGAAGCAGCCACCATGGCAGCAGAAAAGGCCATTGCCGAGGCCGGAATCGACCGGGATAAGATCGGTGTATTAATTAACACATCGGTCTGCCGGGACTACCTGGAACCCTCCACCGCCTGCCTGGTACACGGCAACCTTGGTCTGCATGAGCGCTGTCTGAATTTTGATATTGGCAATGCATGCCTGGCTTTTTTGAATGGAATGGACGTTGCCGCCCGAATGATTGAGCGTGGTGAAATCGAATACGCGTTAATCGTTGATGCAGAATCCAGCAGATCCATCACCGAGGCCACGATTGATCGCCTGTCGCAACCGGGTATTGATGAAGAACAGTTTCGTGCGGAATTCGCTTCCCTGACACTGGGCTCGGGTGCTGCCGCCGTGGTGATGTGCCGACGCGAACTGGCTCCCGATGGACATTCCTACCTCGGTGGCGTAACCCGTGCCGCGACACAGTTCAACAGGCTATGCTATGGCCAGATGGACCGCATGGTGACCGATACACGGGTTTTGTTGACAGAAGGTTTAAAACTGGCAACCAAGACCTTTGCTGCCGCCCGCGAAAAGCTCGGCTGGGTCGTGGGCGAACTGGATCAGTTCATCATCCACCAGGTCAGCAAAGCACATACGGATTCCCTGATGAAGGTACTGGGTCTGGATCCCGAAAAAATTCACCGCATCTATCCTGAGCTCGGCAATATTGGTCCGGCGGCGGTTCCCATCGCATTGGCAAAGGCCGTTGCGATGGGCAAGGTGAAACGCGGTGACCGGATCGCCCTGCTGGGTATCGGGTCGGGCTTGAATTGTTCAATGGCAGAAATCGTCTGGTGACAAAAGCACAACATGATCATTTGGACAGGGCCTCCTGAGCGAGTCAGAACGCATGTATCAGCCACCTGAAAATCTTTACCCGTTTGAATCACAGTGGCTAAGCATAGATGGAATTCGCATGCATTTTCTCGACGAAGGTCCGCGTGATGCCCCGGTCATTTTGATGGTGCACGGTAATCCAACCTGGTCGTTTTATTATCGCAACCTGGTACTTGCATTGCGTGACCGTTACCGCTGTATCGTGCCTGACCACATTGGTTGCGGTTTGTCCGACAAGCCCGGTGACAGCCAGTACCCGTACACGCTGGCTCGAAGGATATCCGATCTCGGCGCCCTGATGGATCACCTCCAGCCCAAAACGTTGATCCACCTGGTCGTGCATGACTGGGGTGGCATGATTGGCTTTGGCTGGGCCACCGGGAGACCCGGACAGATTGGCAATATGATCATTGGCAACACGGCGGCCTTTCCATTGCCGGCAGAAAAGAAATTGCCTGCGGCACTGTGGCTGGTTCGCAACACAAAACTCGGCGCCTTGTTGGTGCAGGGCTTGAATGCATTCTCGGGCATAGCTGCGCGTGTGGCGTTCAAAAGACCCGTAAGTGCAGAAGTTCGCAAGGCCTATACCGGTCCATATGACTCGTGGGACAACCGCATCGCAACCCTGCGTTTTGTGCAGGATATTCCGCTTGGTTCCGAAGATGCAGGCTATAAAATCGTAAAGACGACTGAATCACGTCTGCCGGAATTGGCCGGCAAACCCTGCCTGCTTGCCTGGGGCGGGAAGGACTTCGTTTTTGACAAGCATTTTCTGAAGCAGTGGAAACACATTTTCCCGCACGCGCAGGTGCTTGAATACCCCGATTACGGTCATTATATTTTTGAGGATGGCGGCCAGGCCCTGACACAGGCCATCAGTGATTTCATGGATGAAAATGAACACGAAACCTAATAGTACTGAAACCTGTAACATTGCATCGGCCCTGGTCCGCCAGGCTGAGCTGCAGGGCCAGAATACCGCAATCCACTATCCCGCCAGCAAACGCGGCAAACGTATCAGGTACGAAGCAGTGAGTTATGCAACGCTGAACGAGTTGTCGGATCAGTACGCACATGGCCTGGTCGAATATGGCATCGGACGTGGTACCCGTAGCGCATTGATGCTTACACCCGGCCTCGACTTTATCGCCATGTTTTTTGCGCTGTTCAAGGCGGGTGCCATACCGGTACTGATCGATCCGGGTATTGGTATCAAACCGCTCAAAGCCTGCCTGGCAGACGCCCGGCCGGAGGCATTTATCGGTGTTACCAAGGCCCAGCTTGCCCGTGGCCTGCTGGGCTGGGCACGCGGTGTAAAACTTGTTACCGCGGGTCCAAAACTGGGCTGGGGCGGACTCAATACAGAGCAGTTACGCAAGCTCGGACAAAAATCTTCGGGCGGCATGTTGGCGGACACGCAGGCTGAGGAGATGGCGGCCCTGTTATTTACCTCGGGCAGTACCGGCATCCCGAAAGGTGTGGTTTACCGTCACCGGCATTTCACCGCCCAGGTTGAGATGCTGAAATCAGCTTTTGACATCCAGCCGGGTGAAGTAGACCTGGCCACATTCCCGCCCTTTGCACTCTTTGACCCTGCTTTGGGTATGACGACGGTGGTGCCGGTAATGGACCCGACCCGGCCGGCAAAAGCCGACCCGCGTATGTTGACAAAGACGATAGAGCATTTTGGTGTTACCAATATCTTCGGTTCACCGGCTTTGTTAAATGTCCTGGGTCGCTATACGGAATCAGAAAACATCAGCATGCCCGGCGTACGGCGGATAATTTCAGCCGGCGCTGCCATGCCGATAGCCACTATCCTGCGTCTGCAAAAATCCCTTTCCAACCATGCCGAGGTGTATACACCCTATGGAGCAACCGAATGCCTTCCGGTATCCAGTGTTTCCGGCACCGAACTCAATGCGAAGGTTGAGCGACTTACCGCGATCGGAGAAGGCACCTGCGTCGGCCGCCCGGTTGAACCAAACAACGTAAAAATCATTGGAATAACAGACAATGCCGTGGAAAGTTTTGAAGACAGCGTGGAAATGCCGGTCGGGATCATTGGTGAAATCGTAGTAAACGGGCCAACGTCTACAGACACTTACTGGCAACAAACTGAGCAAACGCAACTGGCCAAGATCACCGATAGCGAAGGCAAAATCTGGCACCGTATGGGTGACGTGGGCTATTTTGATACCGGGGGTCGTCTTTGGTACTGCGGGCGTAAATCCCAGAGGGTGGATACCGGGCTTGAGAGCATTTACCCTGACCAGGTAGAAGCCATATTCAATGTCCATCCCGAAGTAGCTCGAACGGCACTGGTAGGCATCGGCAATCCCGGTCAGCAGACGCCGGTTCTGTGTGTCGAACCCCTTTTCAAACCGAACGCCAGGCGCAAAGACCGTATTGAACATGACCTGCTTCAAATTGGACAGCGTCGTGCGGTTTCAAGACCGATTCAAAAAGTTTTGTTCCATAAATCCTTTCCGGTCGATATTCGCCACAATGCCAAGATCGGCAGGGAAAAACTTGCCGTCTGGGCAGAAAAGAAGCTCGCGTGAAAGTACTTGTTACCGGTGGTGGCGGATTTCTCGGCAGTGAAATTTGCCGCCAACTATTGGCGCGCGGCGACCAGGTCATCGCCTATCAGCGCAGCCCGGCCGATGCACTTGAGAAACTTGGTGCGCATGTAGTCCAGGGTGACATTACTGATGCCGGCTTACTGAACGCGGCGTCAGAAGATATTGATGCCATCATTCATACAGCGGCCAAAGCCGGATTATCGGTGCATTATGATGATTACTTTGGCCCAAATATCACCGGCACCGAGAACGTTTTAAGCGCGTGCCACCGCAACGGTATAAAAAAACTGGTTTTTACCAGTTCCCCGAGTGTCACGCACTCCGATGGCGATATCGAAGGCGGCACTGAAACCCTGCCCTATCCCGATACTTACAATTCACCCTATCCAAAAACCAAGGCATTGTCTGAGCAACTCGTCATGGCAGCCAACTCACCGGAATTGCGTACGGTCTCGTTACGGCCACACCTGATCTGGGGACCGGGTGACAATCACCTGTTGCCCAAACTGCTGGAACGGACCCGGCATGGCAGGTTGAAACTGCCCGGGCCCGACAAGCTGATTGATACCGTTTACATCGACAATGCTGCCAGGGCCCATTTACTGGCCCTGGATAAGCTTGAAACGGATCCCGGGACCGTTGGTGGCAAAGTCTATTTTATTTCCAATGACGAACCCCTTTCGCAAAGCCGGATTATCGGCGGATTGCTACGGGCCGCGGGAGTTGAGGTGGATATTCAAGCCATTTCACCACGTCTTGCGATCGCAGCAGGCACCGTGCTTGAAACCGGATGGAAACTATTTGGATTGAAATCTGACCCACCAATAACGCGGTGGTCGGCAGAGCACCTTTCGACCGCGCATTGGTACGACATTTCAGCCGCAAAGCGTGATCTTGGCTATACCGCTGACATCAGCATTGAGGAGGGGCTGGAAAGACTCGCGCAGGCGTACCATCTTCAAGCTTCAGCAGAAGACCCGTAGGACGGGCCGGGACAAGTCTGGTTTTTTGCAGCGGCCAGGCTCAGTGCATGGGTCTGCCGCGTATTTTCCTGACCACGTACTCAAGCTTTGAATAATTCAACAACTGCCGGTCTTCTTCCGAGGCATTTTTATAACGCCCATGGTACTTGTGCTTAACCCACGCATTGATATCCAGGCGTTTACCGTATTCGAATAAGCGATTGTTGATCGGGTGGAATCCGTCGCGGTATAAAAACGTCGTTCCAAAATCAATGACATAGGGCTTCTGGTCAACACCAACAATCATATTGGTTTTGGATTTCAAATCGCCGTGGCTGACACCGCGCTCATGAAACGCCTGGATCACAAGCAAGAGCTCCGCGAACCAGCGATCCCTGTCCTGCCATGTTGCATGACGGTAAGCAGTGCCATCAATAAACTCCATCAGCAGGTAGCGTTGTGCAAGCAGGCCATAGCAGGCCGGTACACCCTCAACACCCTTCAGCCGTTGATAAGCGGCGTATTCGCGTTCAAGTGTCGCCTGGCGTGCTCTACGAACGGGACCCCGGCCCATTGCGGACTTGATGACCAGTTTCAGACCATCGCCTTCAAATAACTGCACGATACCCTGGTTTGAGGTTGCGAGGATATTTGACCCGGATACCAGGCTTGACTCTATCCACTGCTCCAGGTCATCAGGAATCGCAGGTGTTGTCTTTTCTGTACTTTCGTTCATTGCGTGTGGATCATACCGGCAAGCGCCCCTCAATTGCACCACTGTAATTAGCCTGCATATTTCACCAGTCGGGTTAGCTGTGCGAATAAGTGTATTCATTTTGAACGTAGGTTATTTTCCCGGCGTTTGTTAACATGCTGTCCCTCGCGACGTTTTGAAGGAAAATCCATGCGTTTTAAATTTTTACAGTTTTTGCTGCCATCGCTATTGGCATCGGCCAGTGGCTGGGCCGAAAACTATCCATCTACCTATACGCCACTGCCATCGGAACCGACATTGATCACCAACGCCACCATCCTGACCGGTACCGGTGAGAGGCTGGATGACGCCAGCCTGTTGATCGTAGACGGTAAAATCGCTTTTGTGGGTGAGGGTGAGATTCCTGCCGGTGTGACCACCGTTGATGCCGGCGGCCGCTGGGTGACACCCGGTCTGATCGATGTCCATTCGCACCTGGGTGTGTATGCCAGTCCCGGTGTAAAAGCACATTCGGATGGCAACGAAATGACCAATCCGGCGACACCTGACGTCTGGGCTGAACACAGTGTCTGGCCACAGGACCCGGGGTTTTCACGTGCGTTGGCCGGTGGAATTACCACGCTGCAGAGCTTGCCCGGCTCAGGCAACCTGATCGGCGGTCGCGGCGTCACGCTGAAAAACGTCTATAGCAACAGCTACCAGGGCATGAAGTTTCCAGACGCCCCGCACGGCTTGAAAATGGCCTGTGGTGAGAACCCCAAGCGGGTCTATGGTGAACGCAAGCAACTGCCTTCGACACGCATGGGTAATATGGCTGCCTACCGGGCACAGTGGATTGACGCGCAAAAATACAT
>Ga0316201_10000249_pt1 | contig 27755 bp, 21 predicted proteins | sample CS6wburrow_MG_FD_204516 | JGI IMG/M metagenome (GOLD analysis project Ga0316201, IMG submission 204516) | Coastal sediment microbial communities from Delaware Bay, Delaware, United States - CS-6 worm burrow | ecosystem: Environmental > Aquatic > Marine > Coastal > Sediment | place: USA...
CCACGCTCGATCTCGCCATCCGGCTTGTAAAGGGCATAGGTCAGACGCAACACGCTCGCATTTTTCTCCAGTCGACTCGTCAACATGTGACTGGCCCCATATACATCCCTGAGTTCACCGAAGCTGCTAGCAACACGGTCATCATCTTCGAACAGCGTATTGCGCTCGGCGAAACGAATCACATCCGAGGCTGAAAGAACATTGAGCGCCGCGCTTTCCGCAATCAGGTCGTTGGCAAAACCCATCAGGCCGAGGCGTGTCCAATCGTACTCTGCGTCGTCCGTGGTGTTTTCTACCGGCATTACAGCAATATGAATGGCTTCGTCCGGTGCCGATGCTGGCCGGAAAAAGGCAATAAAAACGCCAACGGCCAGCACCGCCGCGACGCCGAAAATCACTGCCAGGTGGGACTTGCGCTCTGCTGCCACGTCAGACCCTGGTCCTGGTTCATCGTCGACCAGGGGCGTCGCGACAAACTGATAGCCGTGACCGTGTACGGTGCGAATGACCGCCTGTTTCTCCGGGCTATCCCCGACCGCGCGACGGGCCTTCATGATGGCTCTCGTCATCGCCGTCTCGCTGACAATCGTGCCCTTCCAGACGGCTTCCTGAATTTCGTCCTTATCCACCGCGCGGTGCCGTTGCTCGAAGAGAAACGCCAGCAGCGCGAATACCCGCGGCTCAATGGACACAAGTTCCCCGGCGCGCCGGAACTCCCGCGCTGCCAGATCCAGCTCGCAGTCCCCAAAACGCAGCAGATTGGCCGCTTTATCGCTCATTCGCCCCTTTTTCCGGCTTGGTCATTGGATCGTCATCGCATGGTCAGGCTTCGGTCAGGACCCGGTCACCGAAATTGGCGAAACTGCCCCCAACACAGAAAACACAATTTTTATCAACAACTTAACATCGACACAAATGGAGAAATCACTATGAAACGCGTTGCAACTCTTACCTATGGCGTTATTTGTTATGCCGTATTCTTCGCCACTTTCTTATATGCCATCGGATTTATCGGCAACCTGATCGTACCAAAATCAATTGACTCGGTGCCGACGGTTTCAATGGGCATGGCGCTGCTCATCAACACATTGCTACTCGGTGTATTCGCAGTACAGCACAGCGTCATGGCCCGGCCGTTCTTCAAGCGCGCCTGGAAACGAATCGTGCCCGAAGCGACTGAGCGCAGCACCTATGTGCTGTTTTCCAGCCTTGCTTTGATTCTTCTGTTTGCCCTGTGGCAACCGATGGGCGGCGTTATCTGGGATTTGCAGAACACTGTAGCCCGTAACGCATTGTATGTTGCCTATGGCTTTGGCTGGGCGCTGGTACTTGCCAGCACCTTTGCTATCGACCATTTCGACCTTTTCGGACTGCGTCAGACATGGCGCTATGCACGCGGTGTCGAGTATCAGCCGCCTGTGTTCAAACAACCCATCCTGTATCGCATTGTTCGGCACCCGCTCTATCTCGGCTGGTTTTTCGTGTTCTGGTCGACGCCGACGATGACTATCGCGCACCTCTTCTTTGCCGTCGCCACGACCGTGTACACCCTGATCGCGATTCAGCTCGAAGAGCATGATCTGCAGAACGCGCATCCTGAATACCAGGAGTACAAGAAACGTGTTCCGATGCTGATCCCGGCTATCGGCCGTTTGTTCACAAAGCCGCTCGCACCGGCAAGCAACTGACCAAAAAAAATGGGGCCGAAAACAGATCGTGTTTTCGGCCCCTGTCTGGACAAGGAGTTACATCATGAATGCAATAGCAACATTTCCAACAACGAGCGACGGTCGCAAGTGGCTGAAACGGGCGGGTAAGATCGGCTTCTGGTTTTTCTTTCTTAAAGGCGTGCTCTGGCTGGCCGCACCACTGGTGTTTTATTTCTTTATTTAGCTTTGTCCGACCAGCGGGCCGAGTTCTCAGTTACGCCGGGAATATTACTTGGCGATCAAACCACCGCGACGCATTTGTGTGACGATCGCGCCTGCCTCTTTGACAAAGATCGAATAATCCGGCCCCTTGTCAAAAGCTCGATGAATGTTGGAGTTCGACTCCATCGCCCAGACAACGTCTTCGGCTTGCACAGAATACAGCTGTGTCGCCAGGGATAATTTTGAATCGTAATCCACTGCTTGCGGCGCCACGTACTCGGTCAGTTCGACGGACCACACATTGTAGTAATAGGTCGGTCTAAGATTGTAAGTGGACTGCGGATTCATATCTACGACCGTACCTGTCGTCTGTAATGCCGCAAGCTGGGTCACCAGCACGGCATCGGCGCCTATCTCGTCGACCATTGCTTCAAACGTCTGTCGCGTCACCGGCACCCTGCTGTCCATCATCGAGGTGCTTCTCACGGCGTTGGTACCCTGTTCGGTGAGCTTTTTCACAATCTCGGTTTCCAGGTAGCGCCGCATATCAAACGATTCGGCCAGGAAGATCACCAGCACGTTCTTGTACGGCGCATCGGCAGCCGTTGAGAGTTTTTGCGTCTCTGTGACCTGCTGTGACACGCCACAAGAGCTAAGGATGAAACCCATAGCGAGAATAGATATGGCCGATCGCCAGTTGATAGTGGACTTCACTATGACACCTTTAATTGATTGCAGCGGAGGTCGCATGATGTAGCTTATCGGTCGTAAAAGAAAGTCATAAGGAAGAACGGCGGCGTATCCAACGCCGCCGTTCACTTTACGATGTGCCAACTACATTCTATTGGCTCACACTAGCGTGGTTAATCTATGACCCACCAAGGTCGAATCGGTCGAGCGTCATCACCTTTGTCCATGCGTCAACGAAATCAGTGACGAATTTTTCTTGTCCTCCGTTCTCTGCATAGACTTCCGCGATAGCGCGAAGCTCCGCGTGTGAACCGAACACGAGATCGACAGGCGTCGCTTTCCATTTCAGCTTGCCGGTAGCGCGATCATGTCCCTCATAGACACCGTCCGCATTGGCCGACTTCGTCCACTGCGTCGACATGCTCAGAAGGTTCACGAAGAAATCGTTGCTAAGCGTTCCGGGTCGATCGGTGAACACGCCATAGTCCGCGCTTTTCACGTTTGCACCCAGGGCCCGCATACCGCCAACCAGGACGGTCATCTCGGGAGCGGTAAGCGTCAGCAAGTCGGCCTTTTCGACCAGCATTTCGGCCGGTGAGCGGACGTTGCCTTTGCCGTAGTAATTGCGGAACCCGTCGGCCATCGGCTGGAGCACGGCGAACGACTCAACATCAGTCTGCGCCTGGCTCGCGTCGGTACGACCCGGTGTAAACGGAACAACGACATCCTGCCCCGCTGCTTTAGCTGCCTTTTCAATGGCTGCAGCTCCGCCGAGAACGATAAGGTCAGCAAGCGAGACTTTCTTGTTACCGGACTGTGCGTCGTTGAAGTCTTTCTGGATTCGTTCCAGGCGCTTCAGCACTTTTTCCAGCTCTTGTGGATTGTTGGCTTCCCACTCGTTCTGCGGCGCCAGGCGAACCCGTGCACCGTTTGCGCCACCGCGCATGTCGGTGCCACGGAACGATGAGGCCGATGCCCAGGCAGTTCGGACCAGCTCGGACACGGTCAGCTTCGAATCGAGGATTTCAGCTTTCAGCTTCGCAATGTCGGCTGCATCGATCAGCGCGTGATCGACGGCCGGCACCGGATCCTGCCAAAGCAGTTCTTCAGTCGGAGCGTCGGCACCAATGTAGCGTGCGCGCGGACCCATGTCGCGATGCGTCAGCTTGAACCATGCCCTGGCGAATGCGTCCTCGAACTCTTCAGGGTTCTCTAACCAGCGCTCCGTAATCTTGCGATATTCCGGATCGAACTTGAGCGACAGGTCGGTCGTGAACATGATCGGTGCATGCCGCTTCGAAGGATCGTGAGCATCCGGGACCAATGTAGATGCGGCCCCATTGGCGGGAATCCACTGGGTAGCGCCCGCCGGGCTCTTCGTCTGCACCCAATCGTAGGTATAAAGGTTTACGAGATAGCTATGGGTCCAGGCAACCGGGTTGACGGTCCATGCGCCTTCCAGGCCACTGGTGATCGTATCGCCGGCATTGCCACTACCACACTTGTTTTCCCAACCGAAACCCTGCTTCTCGACGCCTTCGGCTGCGGGCTCAGGACCCACACAGTCAGCCGGCGGAGCAGCGCCGTGAGCTTTACCGAACGTGTGTCCACCAGCAATAAGTGCGGCGGTCTCTTCATCGTTCATCGCCATGCGACCGAACGTGTCGCGAATGTCCTTGGCAGCAAGCAACGGATCCGGATTACCATTAGGGCCTTCCGGGTTCACGTAGATCAGGCCCATTTGAACGGCAGCAAGCGGTCTCTCCAGCTTGCGGTCGTCTTCGTAGCGCTCGTCTGCGAGAAACTCGTTCTCGGGACCCCAATAAACCATCTCGGCCTCCCAGTCGTCTTCACGACCGCCAGCAAAACCGAATGTTTCGAAGCCCATGGATTCGAGCGAGACATTGCCCGCCAGGACCATCAGGTCGGCCCACGAAATACTGCGGCCGTACTTTTGTTTGACAGGCCAGAGCAACCGCCGCGCCTTATCAAGATTGGCATTGTCAGGCCAGCTGTTCAGCGGTTCGAAACGCTGCTGACCACCACCTGCGCCACCGCGTCCGTCGGACACCCGGTAGGTTCCGGCGCTGTGCCAGGCCATACGAATGAAGAACGGACCATAGTGACCGTAATCAGCGGGCCACCAGTCCTGTGACGTTTTTAGTACGGACTCTATATCCTTTTTAACAGCATCGAGATCCAGGCTGGCGAACGCCTCGGCGTAGCTAAAGTCGTCCCCCATCGGGTTCGACTCAACGCCGTGATCGCGAAGCGCATTAAGACTGAGGTTTTCGGGCCACCAAAACTGGTTCGACTTCGGCTCACCCTGAGCAAAAGCCGCATTTGATGGCACCACCGCTGACATCGCTAACGTTATAGCGATGAGCAAAGGCATCGTTTGTATACGCATAGTACTTCCCCTTGGAATAAGAATCAGTGTGACTGCGGTGACATTAAAGCGCATTTAGCCCATCGACTTGATGGAATATTTATGTCGAAATATACGACTAAATCGATCAATGATTTCGATTGCCGAAATTGCGGTAGCGGTTTTGTCGTATTCCGGGTTTCGGATTGGTAAACCATCGCATTCGCCGCTATTCCATGCGAAATTACTACTCATGCGCAATAAGGAATACCCACATTTGTTCAGCCCGCTCGACCTCGGATTCACGATCCTGAAGAACCGGGTGCTCATGGGCTCCATGCACACAGGGCTGGAAGATGGCAACAAACACGACCGTCTCGCGGCGTACTTCGCCGAGCGCGCCAGGGGTGATGTCGGCCTGATCGTCACGGGCGGTTATGCGCCAAACCGAGTTGGCGGCGTAAAGCCTTTCGCGGGAAAACTCACTACCCGGTCAGAGGTCAGAAAGCATGGGGAAGTCACAAGCGCGGTGCATGCCGAGGGCGGCAAAATAGCGATGCAGATTCTGCACGCCGGACGTTATGCCTACCATCCGTTTTCAGTTGCGCCTTCCAGGATACGCTCACCGATTACCCCCTTCACACCACGAGAGCTATCGACCGCAGGCGTCGAAAAACAGATAAGCGCTTTCGTGCGATGCGCGCAGCTGGCGCGGGACGCCGGCTACGACGGCGTCGAAATCATGGGCTCGGAAGGTTACTTCATCAACGAGTTCCTGGTCACACACACAAACCACCGAACAGACAGGTGGGGTGGTAACTACGCACAGCGCATGCGCCTACCTGTCGAAATTATCGAACGAACCCGGGAAGCGGTTGGCAGGGACTTCATCATCATCTATCGCCTGTCCATGATTGACTTGATCCCCGACGGCAACAGCTGGCAAGAAACAGTAGATTTAGCCAAGGCTATCGAGTCCGCCGGTGCCACGATCATCAACACCGGAATTGGTTGGCACGAAGCGCGTGTCCCGACTATCGCGACATCCGTTCCGCGCGGCGCGTTCGCCTGGGTTACCAGGAAGATGAAACGCGAGGTCTCAATCCCCTTGGTGACTTCCAACCGGATCAACCTGCCGTCCACGGCGGAACAGATCCTTGCCGATGGCTGTGGCGACATGGTTTCTATGGCGCGCCCCTTGCTGGCGGATCCGGAATTTGTTCGAAAAGCACGTGAAGGTCGTTCTGACGAAATCAATGTATGCATCGCCTGCAACCAGGCCTGTCTCGATCACACCTTCGCCAACAAGATGAGCAGCTGTCTTGTGAATCCGAGGGCCTGCCACGAAACAGAGTTGAACTACATCAAGGCAGCGGATAGCCGCAGGTTCGCCGTTGTTGGTTCCGGGCCCGCGGGCCTCTCCGCTGCATTGGTACTGGCCGAGCGTGGCTACGCGGTTGAGTTGTACGAGGCGGCCGCTGAAATTGGTGGCCAGTTGAACATGGCCAAGGTCATTCCCGGTAAGGAAGAATTCCACGAGATGTTGCGCTACTTCAAGCGACAGATTGAGCTCAAAGGCGTACGAGTTCATTTGAACACTCGCGTCAGTGCAGATGACCTGGGAACCAGGGACTATGACGGCGTGATTATCGCGACAGGTGTCACGCCGCGAGACCCGGGAATCGAAGGACAGGATCACCAGAAAGTACTTAGCTATATCGAGGTTCTGCGCAAGCAAGTGCCTGTCGGTAAGCGCGTCGCGATCATTGGCGCCGGCGGTATCGGTTTTGACGTCGCAGAATTCCTGCTGCAGGACGGGCATTCATCCACTCTGAATCTCGACGAGTGGTTAGCCGAATGGGGTGTTGTCGATCCATCGGAAGCTCGAGGTGGAATTTCGCCGCGACGATCGCAGCCGGAGCCATGCCGGGAAATTACACTTCTGCAACGTAAGGCCGGAAAACACGGCGCCAATCTGGGCAAGACTACGGGTTGGATACACCGCGCCGTGTTGAAGATGAACAACGTGCAGATGATTGGTGACGTTAACTACGAACGTATTGGCGATGAAGGTCTGTTGATCAGCTACGGTGACAAACATGAAAACCCAACCTGGATCGATGTCGACCATGTCGTGATGTGCGCCGGGCAGGTTCCCTTGCGCGACTTGCTGGAACCACTGAATGCGGCCGGTATACAGACACATGTCATTGGCGGCGCTGATGTGGCATCTGAGCTCGATGCCAAACGCGCGATCGATCAGGGCAGTCGGCTCGCCGCCCGGCTCTGAATCAAGTAGCTATGAAGCCCCGTATTATTTGAATGTAGAGCGTGTGGTGGACTATGCTCTTGTCTTGTCTGGCCTGTAGCTGGCTCGGGAGTCACCATGAAATTACACACGCTTTTGATCTTCGGATTCGCTTTGAGCATGACCGCCTGTGCTGAGAAGGATCAGGCTACGCCTGAGGCGGTCGACGACGTGCAAGCGCCTCCGACAGTGGCTGAAGCACCTTCGGCAAAGACAGAGAAATGGCACGACGATGAGTTCTTGGAGCATATGCACCGGCACGCGGATGAACTCGATGAACTCAACCTGGCCCTCGCGGACGGCGACCTCGATGCAGCCAGAGCATCAGCTAACTGGTTGTCGCGGCATGACGGGGTTACCGGTATCCCGCCCGAATGGCAGCTATACCTAATTGACATGCGCGAGGCAGCCGACGCTGTTGCGGAAGCAACTGATCTCGAAGCCGCACGCCTTCCCGCGGAGCGCATCACCGAGAAATGCCAGGGCTGCCATATTGCCGCCGGAATCGTTAGCGATTAGGAGTATGGCGCAGTGTTTGTTGATGTTCCCCGGTTGGGGAATGTAGTGGCGAGACTGTAGAGCACAGTCGCTGAAAAAAAGCGGCCCGCCAGGGGGATTAGCGGGCCGCCGAGTGGCCATCGAGAGACATCGTTGATCAGGGGGATTCGATGGCCGCCTTGCAGGTTGAATCTGTTTTACGCCTTGCCTTTTTCGAGCCGCGCCAGGTTTGTCTTCACGACAGATGAGCGTGCACTCACACCCAGAGCTTCGACGAAATCCTGCCGGGCCAGTTCTACGTCACCCGTTGCTGCGCGGAGCACGCCGCGGTTCGATAGTGCCAGCGCAAGGTATTTGCTTCGCATCCTTTCCTTCGCATGCCTGGACAAATAGCGCTGCCGGTCGAAGGACATGCTGTTTGCCTGTTCGATCGCCGCATCGCACGCAAGTACGGCATCGGCGACGTTACCAATTTTGGTATACGCGACACACAGGTTGGTGCTGTTAAAGAACGTGCTTTGATCGCTGTCAATTGCTGCAATCCTCTCTATTGCCTGTTCATACTTGCCTGCGACGATTTCTGCACCGTGAGCCGAGTCTATGATCGTAGTCATAGTGAATGCTGGCTCGTCTGCGTTCGCTGTTACGAAAACACAGGAGAGTGCCGTAAGAAACAGTGCGACCAATCGGGGATATTTGCGGTTTGAGATTAATTTTCGTAAGCGTTTCATGTTGTGGCCTCCAAGCGATTCCAACTAAGTGCGTTGACGAAGCGCACCTTTGATTTCGTCTTGGCAAAAGATAGGACGGAAACAGAAGACGTACAAACGAGAAAAACTCTTCCGGCATGTGAAAAACTTTCACCGCGGTTCCGCAAATGTTTGAACGACCCAGTCACGCAGCATCTGCACATTCTCGTTTTCTCTGTCTTCATTGCTACAGACAAAATAAAACGCGTCGGCGGTTGCAAGTTCATGCTGGAAGACGGGCACAAGGGTTCCCGAGCCGAGCATCGTGCCACAAAGCCGAACTGGTACGAGAGCAGCGCCAAGTCCACGCTGCGCGGCTCGAACCACCGCAATCATCGAGTCCAGCCTCACGGTCGTCGCCTCTTCGGGTAACTCGATTCCTGCCGAACGTTGCCATTGCATCCATGCCTTTGGTCGACTCTCGTGAACGATTCGAGGAAACTCGCTGACAACCTTTTTCGCCTTAATCTTCAGGGTGTCGCGAAACTCGGCTGACGATGCCGGAATCAGGTTCAATGGGAACAGGTGATCCGACGAAAGATTTTTCGGCTTTGACTTAAAAACACGAATCGATGCATCAACATTGCCCGGGTGTTTTTCAATTGATTCATCACTGGTATCGACCTTGATGTCGATTTCCGGGTGTGCGGCGGTGAACTCTGCCAGGCGTGGCACGAATAACTCGCTCGCAAAAAATGGCTGCACGGAGATACGCAGCGCCGTTCTTGACACGGCCTTCTTGTGTTGTGATGCGACCTCGTCCAATCTCGCGATCAGGGGGCTCATGTCACTATAAAGGGACCGGCCCGCTTCGGTCAGTGTCAATGAACCGCCATCCCGGTCAAATAGCCTTTGCCCAAATTCCTGTTCCAGATTCCTGATCTGGTGGCTTACCGCGGATGCCGTAACGTACAGCGTGTCAGCTGCATCACGAAAACTCTGATGTCCGGCCGCAACACAGAATGTTCGCAGCCCTCGGAGGGATGTCTTTGCATTACCCATAGGCATGCACGAAGACTGCATGATCTGTGCCAATTCGCCCGCCGGTCCAGCATGTACACAGTCAACTGGTTTTACAGCTGGCCTGCTGTGTTTCGCGACGAAATCGCTGCCGCACCGGCACCAAAATGGTGCCGGGATTTACTATGCAGCACTTTTTTTGGGCAACTGCGCCTGGATCTCAGACCCTATGTAAGGCCTGCATTCCTGAGCGGCAATTCACGTATCCGTTTGCCAGATGCGGCAAAATAGGCGTTGACGATAGCCGGCGCTACGGGCGGCACGCCCGGCTCACCGACCCCGCCCGGAGGCGCATCAGACTCCATGATGTGGGTATGAATTTCTGCTGGTGACTCATTCATTCGAATCATTGGATAGGAGTCGAAATTGCCCTCGACGACAGCGCCATTTTTCGTCGTGAGTTCCCCGTGCATAGCGAGGCTCATGCCGAAGATCCCGGCACCTTCCAGCTGTGAGTGAACCCGATCCGGATTGACAACGGTCCCGGCATCGATCGCGAGCCAGAGTTCATGCACGACCAGTTTGCCTTCTTCATCAACGCTGACTTCTGCAACCACCGCGACGTAGGAGAGAAACGAGCGATGCGCTGCTATACCAAGCCCATGACCTTCCGCTAGTTTGCGACCCCAGCCTGCCATGTCCGCCGCTTTTGCGGCAACGGCACTCAGGCGTCCCGTATCGACAGGATGTTTGGCCAGTTCATGCCCGTAGTTTCCGTACTTTGCATCGTCATTTGCCGGGTCGATTTTGCGGGCCGGACCGATTATCTCGAGCAAGTGATCTTTCGGGTCCTTTCCTTTGACGTGCGCCAGTTCATCCACAAAGCCACAGGCACCAAAGGCATGGAACACGTTGCATACTGACCGTAACCAGCCAATACGAAGATGGGCTTCGGCGTCACATGTCTCAATCCGCATGTTCGGTACATTCCACGGAGCATCGAGCGCGCCAAGGCTTAGCTCGTTGTCGCTCGGGCCAGTCACTCCCGGCGCAAACGTTGACGAAATCGACGGAAAACTACTGCGCTGTAACCAGCTCTGAGTGGTGCCATCGGCGTCCATGCCCGCACGAAAATACTGCGCGGCCACAGAATGAAAATAGCCATGCCGGATATCGTCTTCACGCGACCAGGCGACCATCACCGGCCGGCCCGTCTCACGAGCGAGCCAGGCCGCTTCGGCAATGAAGTCAGGCTTCGACTTGCGACCGAATCCGCCGCCGAGCAATGTGACGTTCATGGTCACTTGCTCTTTGTCGATTCCCAACGTTGCGGCAACGGTGGCGCGCGCTGTCTGCGGGTCCTGTGTGCTTGCCCATACTTCGCAGCTGCCATCGTCGTTGACGATCGCCGCCGCCGCCGGTGGCTCCATCGGCGCCTGCGCGAGATACGGAGTGTAGTAAACCGCCTCATGTTGGCTGTGCGTATCGATATCAGCATCGCCGCGAGCAAGCGCCGTCGTGCCCGGCGCAGATGCCGAAGCAACCAGGGCTTCCCTGTAGGCCTTGCTCTCGTGTTCGCCATTTGCACCGCGGTCCCACTCGATCTCGAGCGCGTTGCGACCCTCGGTTGCAGACCAGGTGTTGCTGGCCAGTACAGCGACGCCTCCCAAAATATTGAAGACTGGTGGCGAGGTTGGTTCGGGCATCTTGATGACGTCCACGACGCCGGTGACAGCCCGTGCGGCCGTATCGTCAAACGATGTCACGGTACCGCCGACCGCGGGGCAGCGTTCGATTGAGGCATACAGCATGTTCGGCAAGACGGTATCAGTGCCGTACATGGCGCGACCCGTCGTGAAATCCAGGCCATCAATCGTATCCATCGGCTTGCCGATGTAGCGGTAATCCTCTCGAGCCTTGAACGTAGCGCTCTCCGGTTGCGGCATTCCATCAGCCGTCTCGACAAGTTCGCCGTAGCTGGCCGACTTGCCGCTGCCCTCGTGATGGACAGCATGTCCTCGTGCGACACATTCGTCCGCCGGAACCGCCCACATTGTCGCGGCTGCCGCGATCATCATGTCGCGCGCCGTTGCGCCCGCGTTTCTCAGCAAGTCGAAGTGATTGCGAATGCTCGTGGATCCGTCGGTATTCTGGTCTCCGTACTTCTCATGACCGATGGCCTGGATGACCTCGACCTTGTCCCAGTCCGCCTCCAGCTCATCGGCAATTACCTGCGGCAACGAGGTACGAATGCCTTGCCCCATCTCGGACCGGTGGCAATAGATCTCGACGATGCCGTCGTTACGAATATTGACGTAGACGTTCGGTGCCACCGAGGAGCTTGCCTTCGCGGCCGGACCTACGGTCAATTCGTCCGGCTGGCAGGCAGTGGCGAACGTCAAAGCGAATACGAGGCCTCCACCGGCCTTGCCCGTACGTTTCATGAATTCCCTGCGACTGATTTTCCGTAATTCACTCATGACTTTTCTCCCGCAGCACGGTGTATCGCCTTGCGAATTCTCGTATAGGTACCACAGCGACAAATGTTGCCGCTCATCGCCTCGTCGATATCAGCATCGCTGGGATTGGGAATGCGCTCCAGCAGCGCCACCGCACTCATTATCTGGCCGGACTGACAGTAGCCGCACTGAGCGACATTCAGCTCCCGCCACGCGACCTGGACCGGGTGATCGCCGTCCTCCGTCAGGCCCTCGATCGTCGTAACCTTGGCGCCTTCGGCCACCGATGCCGGAACCACGCAAGACCGCATCGGCTGCCCGTCGACATGCACCGTACAGGACCCGCAAAGTGCTTTCCCGCAACCGTACTTGGTGCCGGTCAATCCTGCCACGTCGCGGATTGCCCACAGGAGCGGCATGGCCGCATCCACATCCAGACTCACACTCTCGCCATTAAGTTCGAACTCGATAGCCATTGCGATACCCTGCTTGAAGTTGGTGGACTCTCGATAATAGCGCAAGTAGGGTCGTTGTTTCGCCTTCGCAAGTATTTGCGTCCCAAGGAACCATGCGGCTACTGCACCGAAACTTCAGTCAACGAACGATGGTCGAGCTGCTTCGGCTTGCCCTGCCCATGGTGGTATCACAGGGCACCTTCGCCGTGATGATTTTTACCGACCGCTACTTCATGTCGCAAATCGATCCGGCCCACATGGCTGCGGCGCTGGGTGGCGGCGTGGCATCGTTCTTCTCGTTTTGTTTCTTTATCGGACTGTTCTCGTACGCTAACGCGCTCGTCGCACAGTACCTGGGTGCGGGCGAGGCGGAGAAATGCCCGAAAGTCGTCACCCAGGGCATCATCATGACGGTGATGAGCGCGCCATTTCTGACACTGATTACGTTTCTGGTTGCCGGAATATTCGAGGGCATGGGGCACGAGCCGGCGCAGGTCGATCTGGAGCGCACCTATTACCTGATCCTGATGTCCGGTGTGCTTATCACCCTGGCGAAGGTTTGCGTTTCTTCGTACTTTGCCGGCATCGGTCGCACCCACGTAGTCATGATCTGCGACGTATTCGGCCTGATCATCAATGTACCGCTCTGCTACGTGATGGTGTTTGGAAAACTGGGTTTTCCGGCACTGGGGATCGTCGGTGCCGGGGTCTCCACCGTCGTTTCCACTGTCCTCGCCTTCGTGCTTTTTGTCGCGTTCTACTTTGCTAAGGAACACCGTGACAGGTTCGCTGTGCTGCGCTCGTTTTCACTCGACGTAAAGATCCTGCGACGTTATTGGAGGCTCGGTTTTCCGTCCGGCCTGGAACTGTTTCTGAACGTGGCTGCATTCAACCTGTTCTTGCTCATGTTCCAGTCCTACGGGGTTGCCGAAGGCGCCGCGGCGGCCATTGTATTCAACTGGGACATTCTGTCCTTCATTCCGATGATTGGGCTGAGCGTCGGTATCATCAGCCTGATCGGCCGGTTCGTCGGCGCGCGAGACATGGAGCGCGTAAACCAGGTCATGACCGCTGCGTTCGCCATAGCTCTGGCCTATGCCGCGGCGCTCGCGGTCCTCTACAGCACGTTTCGATATCCGCTCGTCGAGGTTTTTGCGCCGCCGAGCGGTGATTTTGCTGCCATCCGGGAGCTGTCTGCATTCATGATGATAGGCCTGTCCAGCTACGTGATGGCCAGTGCAGTGATAATCGTGTCCGGCGGAATCCTGCGGGGCGCAGGGGACACCCGCTGGCTGATGGTCGCCTCGGTGTCACTGCACTGGGCGATGCTTGTCGCTCAGTTTTTCATCATTCGAGTGTTTAAGCTCGGCCCCAGGGTATCGTGGATTGCTTTTGTCGTGCTGATTCTCGCCATCGCCCTGGTTTATGCGCTGCGCCTGAAGAGTGCACGCTGGCGCGACCCGGAAGTGCTGGAAAGAGTAATGGCCGAATAGCCGTTTTCGGCGTTGGTCAATTTGCGATATGACTTATCGGTTTCGCGGGCCCCTCCAATTTCGATTGCCGGGCGCGCCCCGACGACAATGAGATGGGCTTCATCTTCCTGAATGCTGTTCTCTTTTCACTTGCATCGATAGAATCCTTTGTGATGCGTACCATCCTGCCAAAGAGGGGAAAACGTGATATTCAAAAGACCCAATATGAAACGACATTGGACACAGAAATACGCCAAGGGTTTTCAAGGTCATGAGCCCGATACGACGCTGGTCGAAGCTGCATTGAGGGACGCGCTTGCTCCAGGCTCTGTACTCGAGATCGGGGCCGGCGCCCGATATTTCACCAAGCTCATGCGCGAGTGGGGCTATAAAGTCACAGATACAGATCTTGTGAACGGAGACCGGCTGGATATCAGCAGCGAGCGGCTGGGTGACTTCGACAATGTTGTTGCCATGGGGATGATGCACCACATCATTGACCATGACAAGTTCCTGGCCGCGCTTGGGAACATCAAGGCGATGGCACAGAAGCGCATCCTGCTGGCCGTGAAGTTGCCTTCGCTGCGCGACCCGATAAAGACGCGACACAGTTTTCGCTACTCCGTGCTCGACTACATTGAAGTACTGGGAAACCCGGTGACCGTGACTGGTTGCGGATACCTCGGCATGCTGGAGTGGAACGTTAGTCGTGAAGAATGAAGCGACATATCAAAGACAGGGGCCGGACATCGATGGCGACAAAGCTCGTGGGAGATTCGAGAAAAACGTTAGCGAGATTTTTGGCGCGCAGTGCGCAGCCCTAGCCCGGGCCCGCCTCCAGGCGACTGAGTATGTCATTCGATAGCGTCATAAAAATCCGGAAGCTTTCGTCCGCAGCGAGCCTCTCATCCACCAGCATTTCAACAGCGGACGTCTGCAGATCGAGTAGCTGTTGAACAGCTGCCGCGACCTGGTCGCGGCTGGACGGGTCGTTCACCGATTCCCGAATTGCAATCGCATCGCGATAAAAGACGTCGATACGATTCTTCTGCCGCATGCGGTAAATTCGCATACCGGCAATCGTTGCGCTGATCAGTGCAACGAACAAAGTCACAACCACCTCGGCCACGCCCGAGTAACGCTCGTAAACAGACGGTGCATCCCGTTGCGTGTAAGCAAGCAATCCGGGATGCAACACAAACGTAGAACTGTTCGAGTCGATATCGTCAGTAAGGTGCTGGAACAGCCCTGGCTTGAGAGCTGCCAGCGCCGGCCTGAGACGCAACAGCTCCTGCACAAGATCATAAACGACGGCTGCGTCCAGATCGTCGCGCGCCACCAACATCATGTCGGATGAGACCGTGAGCACAGGGCCTGATGCGGCATCGTCATAAATCCCGCCCGGAATCACGAAGGGCTCCAATTGCGGGTTCATCAAGGCTGTCGCATCGATAAACGAACCGCTGCCGATGTCGCCGGGAGAGCCGAAGCTGAACAAACGAAAGTCCGGCAGATCTGCAAGCCGGTCCGGAGATATTGGCGCGAAGACGACAAAAACGTCTGCCTCCTGTTCTACCGCTTCGGCATACGAGAAGTCGCCTGGCGCAAGGTCCATGCGGGCCGCAATGCGCTCGAATATTTGCCGCGATGCGGACCCGGTCGCGCCGGCGAAAACCGTCGCACCACGAATTAGCGAAGTAGCATCCGTTGCGTCCCTGTCTTTGGTATAGCCAACGTGCAGCACCGACGGGTACAGAGGCATCACCGTTGATACGCCGGTTCGAAACGGAACGTAGTTGGACACAAGAGCGATGTCGGCGTCTCCGGCTATAAGTGCATCGAGGGCTGCTGCGTCCGATTCCGGGGTGTCTGACAGCTCGATCGAAATCGTAGAATTCTCGCCCAGCAGTCGGGAGAATTCCTCTGTGATTTCGCGATCCACTAGCGATACCGGAGTCACCATTCTAAGTTCGGCCGGACCATCGTCACAGGCAGTCAGCACCATGGCAACGACAAGCAGTAGAGCAGTCCGCACAATTCGCATCATATCTGGCAACAGTTGCTGGATTTAAGGTAGAGACTGCATTGAGCCATACAAAAAGGCGCCGGCCAAGTCCGAAGCTCAGACACATGTATACGAGAATGCGCCAATAGACCCTGGTATGTGCGCAATGCATAGTTTCCAACTCATTGAGACGGACAGTGGCACTGGCGGAATCGACATGCGTATGTTGAGTACTGCTCTGCAATAGGCTATTGCGGTTTTCGCCGGCGCTATCATCCCCGGGCTGGCAGCAGCCGATGATCAACCGGCCTCCGACCCGGTTGGTTTCAGTTACGGCAGCAAAGGAAGGCACCGAGACGACGCTCAATCGGGGCCGCCTCAAACTGGGCGGCCACCTGCTGACGCCAAAGCTCGCTGTTTACACCGAGTTCGACTTTACCAAGGACCAGTTTCTGGACCTCCGCGTAACCTACGAATTTGCCAGTTGGCTCAGCATTCGCGCCGGGCAGTGGAAGGCGGAATTCAATCGCGAACGTATCGATTCGTCCGGCGCGCAGCAGTTTGTCGAACGCTCTATCGTTACGCCGTGGTTTGCCATCGATCGCCAAAAGAGCATCGTCGCATTTGGTCGTGTCGGTGCGGGGAATGCGTTTGATTCAAGCTACTGGTTCGGTCGATTGAGTGGCGCGGGCCGTGGCGGTGACATCGACGATGCAGAAGGGCTCTGGATGGCGCGATACCAGTGGAATTTCACGCGGCGTGTGCTCGGGTTCGGTCAGAGTGACATAGAGCGGCGCGATAGGCCCGCAGGATCCATCGCGATTGCGACGATTTCCGGCAAGAGCATGTACACCGCATTCTCGAGCGCTGGTGGCGGACAATTACCGGTCGGAGGTCTGGCAGAAATTTCCCGAGCCACTGGAGATCGCGCTTCGATATGCGTCAGTCGATCCGGCTGAAAAACCAGACAACAGGATCGAGCGCGAATACATGTTGGCGACGAACTGGTTTTTTACGGGACACCGCAATAAATTGACGGCGGATATCGCACGTGTGGATCGGCGTGAGTCTGCAAGCAGCAATACCGAAACGCGTATTCGCCTGCAATGGGACGTGTCCTTCTAGGGAAGGAACGCTATGACTTCGATGCAGAAGATGAAATCGTTCGGACCGATGTTTGAAGGTCTTGTCGGCGAAGGTGTCCGCTAGTTATCAAAAATTGACCGAAAGACAAAACTGATGCCTTTGAAATCCCCCGATGTGGAAAAGCGGTAGGCCAGGCCCAGGCGGTCAAAATGGAACCACCAGATCTTGATGCGCTCATTTTCTTTGCGAATGGACAATCCAAATTCCCATTGGTCGGTAATCTGCACACTCGACTGGTCGTCGATAAATTGCTCCAGGCTATTTTCAAAGCTTGTGTACATACCGTGCCAGCTGAGAAACAGCTGATCGCCACCGAGTTTGCGCTGACCAAACGGGTAGTCAAACTCCAGCGCCGTCATCAGCGGCCAAAAGTCATCGGAAGGACCGTTGCTCGGCTTATGACCAACGTAAGTGACAGAGTTGAGCAGCGCCCAATTGAGCTTTCCATGCTGAAACGAGTAGCGGCTTTTTATACCACCCCAATAGGTCCAGACCGATTCACCATTGTTGAATGCCGAGCCCCAACCGACTGCCGCAAAGGGTCGCAGCAACCATTTTTCATTGACCGGAATAGTGACATCGATTCCGGGCGTTACACTCAGGCTGGTGAGGTTGTCCAGGTCTGCTGATCCAACAAGATCGTCGTACGAAAAGTTGTCAAGACCGAGCGTGACAGGACTGCGGAACTCGATACCGATCGTTCGGCTTCCATCCACAGAAATGTCCGCTTCGCGATATTCCCAACGTGGAGTATAGCGAATGACATATATTTCCCGGTCTCCTTCAACTCGATACCAACCGGTGCCGAAGTATGCGCCGTAGGCCCAGGGCAAGGAGCTCGGAGGAGATTCCTGCGCCCGCGATTCCGTAAATGAAAACAACAGGCACACCCAGAAAATGAGAAATTTGGGCCAATTCGCGATGAGTTCACTCACTGCAATATTCAGTCGTCAAATAAAAATTATGCTTGCAAGAAAACATGGCACAGTCAATTGCTCGTCAGGATGCAATGGCTCTGGCAGTACTTTTGAACCAGACCGAATTGACCCGATCCAATTCTGTAATTACTAAAAGCAGGATCTCAAAATGCGCTTGACCCACGTGGTGCGCTATTCCTTACCGGCGATTTCCTGTCCGACGTCATCGGCTCAATCAACCGGTTTGCCAAGACTGATCCGTATACGAGTTTCCAATGTGCAATCTGGAGTCGGATTATTGAACGGTCTTGATTCGGCCACCAAAAAGGCTGGCGAACTGAATCATAAATCGTTCGACGACGCTCAACTTACCGCGCTGCGCCCGGACCTCATTGGCCAATCCCGGCCGGTCCGTAATGATGCCGTCCACGCCTTTGCTCATCATGGCGGACATTTGCACAGGGTCATTGATCGTCCAGACCAGGGTGCCGCGCTCCCGATCATGTGCATGACGAATGAAACGACGGCTGGCGAACCTGCCGTTAATTGCAAAAAAATCCGCATCCAGTTGCGTCAGATCACCGATAGCTACCGAAGATAGCAGGCCAATCGTCCAGTCAGGCCGCAGCGACCGCAGCTTTTGAACACCCGCGTAATTTAGTGACATGGCGACGATGTCATCCTGCATATTCATGGCTTCCACGATGCGCACGACGCGTTCCTCGAAGCGTGTCTCCTGACCGTAGTATTTCAGTTCGATGTTGACACCAATCCGCCCGCGGCACGTCTCGAGTAACTGCTGCAGCGTTGGCACGCGCTCGGCGCTGAACTTTGCGTCAAATCGTGATCCGATATCCACGCCCTGGAGTTCGCTGAGGGTCGCGCCCCACACCGTGAGCGGCAAACCACCAACCTTCATCAGGTCGCGGTCGTGGATGACGACGATCTCTCCTTCCCGGGTTTCCTGCGCATCGACCTCGACCCAGTCCGCACCTTGCCGAATAGCTTCTTCCACGGCAGCAAGAGTATTCTCGGGCGCATCAAACGATGCCCCCCGATGGGCAATGATCTCGCTGCTCTGCCCGGGGTCTATATTGTCGAAGCTCGCCTTTAGCATAAATCCGGCGCCAACTACGACGAACAGAAGCAATGTTGCCAGGGCGGCAGCGGACACCTTTGAAGAGCGATTCACGCGCGGACGCACGAGGCGCTGGTCAAAGCGGTCATCGTCGGCGGACGAAAACAGCCGCCGGTAGAGGTGCAAAATCCCGAGACTGAGCACAGCGCTACTGAAAAATGTAATAAGCACATTCGTGATAGCCCAGCATACGAGGAGGCTGCCCATCAGATACGCCATTGCCTGCAAGGAGTTGCCGGCCACCATTGCAGCAAACTGCACACCGAGATTGAAAAGCCAGCCGGCGATAGCGAAGAGTATGGCGTTCAGCAGCAGCCATGCGAGCAGAGCAAATGTTATTCGGCTGCGCAGATGTGCGGATTTCGTTCGACCACGGCTGACCGCCTCCCTGGGGCTGCTGTTCTCTACCAGCAGCAGTGGAAATGACACGACCCACGTTGCCAGAACCCGCATCAGTGGCCAGAACATGGCGAACAACGTCATCACTATGGCGCTGCCTGCCCACCACAGAACGGGCGGCTTTTCGGCCAGGTAGAAGTTGATATCGAAGTCGGTCAGGTAGCGGAAGAAGATGAGTGCGGCCACAGCGACGAATGGAGCGGCCACCAGCAGTGCCCTTAAGATCAGTCGCAAGGCGAAACCGAATAGCGGCAACAGCCGTTGCAACAGGTAGTAGCCCAGCCGGAGTGTGCTGATTGAACGCCCGGCCGCGGTGCTAAAGCCCGCAAGGAACATTGCGGCCTGTTCGAAGACCAGCAGCGTCATGAACAGGGCGGCAATCAGCAATACCGCGAGGAAGCCGACGGGCGACATCGCAAACATCAGGATATCTTCGTCAGTTAGCGCTACGTCACCGGATGTCAGGATCAGCAAGCCGGCAAGCATCGTACAGAGGGGCACGAGCACGACTATCGAGACCACATTGGCCGCGACGTGAATTCCGAGAAACACTTTCCAGTTCTCGCGCAACGCGGTTGCGATTTCAGCTATCACTTAATGTGTACCCTCAGCGTAGGGGGCGCTCGTACGTAGTACTACTTAAGACATCCGAGCTGGCGTCAGTCTACCCTTATTCGTCTCCGGATCTTATTTGGGCGACTGAGCCTGTGTGGACAAGTACAAATAAACCCGGCTACCGATCATTCAGCGCGAACACCCTGATACGGCATGCGCGGCCCAAACACGTGCCCGTGGAAGCGCTGAGGTACACACTCACATTTGGCCTTGGCGGAATGTCGCTGGTGCTCCTTCTCCTGCTGATGGGCACCGGGCTACTCATGATCTTTGTCTATGAACCGTCCCCGGAGCGCGCGTATGCCTCCATTCTTGTCATGCAGCAGGAGATGCTGTTTGGAGGGCTTATTCGCGGTGTGCATTACTGGAGCGCCAACCTGCTCATCGCGGTCGCACTTTTGCACATGTTGCGCGTGTTCCTGACGGGAGCATTCCACGGGCTACGACGATCCAACTGGCTGATAGGCCTGGGTCTCCTGTTCCTGATCCTCGTCGCCGCCTTCACCGGTTACCTCCTGCCCTGGGATCAGACTTCCTACTGGGCCATTACGATTTGTACCGAGATGTTGGGCTATGTACCGGGCATCGGCACGGCGATTCAGCGCGTGCTACTCGGAGGCGCGGAAATAGGCCCCGCAACCGTGATTAATTTCTACGCCGCACACACAAGCATCATGCCGATACTTCTCGTGGTACTGATGACCTATCATTTCTGGCGAGTGCGTATCGCAGGCGGTGTGGTCGTGCCACCAGGACCGGGAGATCACTCGGAAGCTGATGCAGAGTATGTCCCGGTCGATCCCCACCTGCTGCTCCGAGAATACGTGGTGATGCTGGTTGTCATCGCGAGCGTGCTCGTCATCGCCATCTTGTTCGGAGCGCCACTGGGTGAACCCGCGAACGCGGGGGTGAGCCCGAATCCGGCCAAGGCACCGTGGTATTTTCTCGGTTTCCAGGAACTGCTGCTGCATTTTCATCCCTTGTTTGCCGTGTTCATTGTTCCGCTGCTGATCGCGGTTGCCGTGATCAGCGTTCCGTTCCTCAAGTACGACAGCGAGCAGTCAGGAACCTGGTTCTTGTCCGCAGCGGGTCGACGTATCGCGATCGTCGCCGCGACAACTGCCCTGCTTGCTACACCATTGTGGATTCTTGCCGACGAGTTCGTCGTCGGGCCGGGCGGCTGGCTGCCCAATTCATCGCCGCTTGTCAGCAATGGCTTGCTGCCGTTTATAACGTTGCTGGCGGGTATCGTCGCGTTTTACGCGGTGCTGCGGAAGAAGTTCGCCGCATCAATGAACGAAGCGGTCCAGGCACTGTTCGTTTTGTTTGTTGTCTCTTTTGCAGTGCTTACGGCGACCGGCGTATGGTTTCGCGGTAGCGGCATGGCACTGGTATGGCCATGGCAGATATGAAGAAAGATCGGCGCAAGTTCCTCTCGCGTATCCTGCAGGCGCTCGGCGGCCTGGCCGTGCTCGAAGCGACCTGGGTTGCGGCTACGTTTCTCGGATCGCAGCGCGGCAAGGCGCCATCAGATAACGGCGCGAGAGTACATGTCGCCGGCCCGGTGGAGCGATTTGAGCCGGGAAGCGTGACGGCGTTTCGTGACGGTGAGTTTTATCTTGCTCGCTTGCAGGACGGCGGCTTTCTGGCCCTGCATCGAAAGTGCACACACCTCGGCTGCACCGTCCCCTGGATTGCCGACGAGCAACGCTTCGCCTGCCCCTGTCACGCCTCGGCGTTCGACATTCATGGCGACGTTCTCAGCTCGCCTGCGCCACGGCCGCTGGACCTGTTTTCCGTGCAGATTGAAAACGGCATCGTCAAGGTCGATACCACGAAGTCCATTCGCCGCGGCAGATTCGAGCCGCTCCAGGCGACCCGGGTCTGATCATGCCGGCACGCGACGACGGCATGCGTAGCTGGAGGATCGCAGGCATCCTGGCACTGGCTGTGATCGTCCTGGCAATTCCGCTCTATGTCGTCAAGGAGAAGACGCGGAATGCGTCGGGCGTAGCGCCAGACTCGGCTGAAGCAAGCTTCGTGGGTCGCGAACAATGCATTGACTGCCACACAGATGCTTACGATCAATGGGCAGGCTCAGATCACGACAATGCGATGGCAGTCGCAACTGAAGAGACAGTCCTCGGCGATTTTGATGACGCGGAGTTTGAGGATCACGGGGTCCCCTACCGCTTCTACAAAAAGGGCGACGCGTTCATCGTCTTTACAGAAGGTCCCGACGGCGAGATGACTGAATTTGAAGCGGCCTACACGTTTGGCGTCGAGCCGCTGCAACAGTATCTGATTCCATTCCCGGGAGGACGATTGCAAGCCCTGCCGATCGCCTGGGATACGGATGACAATCGCTGGTTTACGCTCAACCCGGAAAATGCGATCGCTTCGGACGACTGGCTGCACTGGACTCGCCTTGGGCAAAACTGGAACGGGATGTGCGCTGAATGTCATTCGACCAACCTGCGCAAGAACTACGATTTCGAAACCAGAGCATTCAACACGACCTGGTCGGAGATTAACGTTAGTTGCGAGGCGTGCCATGGTCCGGGTTCCGATCATGTCGCATGGGCTGACGTCGATCCGATGGGACGACATGACATCGACAACTACGGCCTGCTCGTTCGAACCAGCGGACTGGATAACCGGCAACAGGTCGAAATATGCGCGCCCTGCCACTCCCGCCGAGGCGAAGTTGGCGACTACGATCACAGCCAGGTCGACCTGCTCGAAAATCTCGTACCGTCACTGCTACAGCAAGACCTTTATCACGCGGATGGACAGATACTCGAAGAGGACTATGTCTGGGGATCGTTCGTGCAGAGCAAGATGTACAAGAATGGCGTTCGCTGCAGTGACTGCCACGATGTGCACAGCCTGGCGTTGCACAAAGAGGGCAACGAGCTCTGTACACAGTGTCACCAGGCGGATGTTTACGACGCTTACGAGCACCACCTTCATCAGAAGATCTACGAAGGTAAACCCAGCGATGGCGCCCTGTGTATTAAATGTCACATGCCGGAACAGGCTTACATGGTGATCGACGAACGGGCCGACCACAGCCTGCGCGTGCCGCGGCCGGATTTGAGCCTGGAGATTGGCGTGCCGAATGCGTGCAGCCAGAGCGGCTGCCATGACGATCAAACCCTGCAATGGTCCGCCGACGCGTTCACCGAGTGGTATGGGACAGCTCGCAAGCCACACTTCGGTACCGTTCTGGCCGCTGCCCGAACGGGTGATCCGGGCGCACTGGACGGCTTGATAGCCCTTGCTCAGGACCCCTTGTATCCGGCCATCGTTCGGGCAACTGCCCTGGACGCTCTTCAGGCCTACACGGGTGATCGAACAGCCCTGGTCACGCAGGGCGCGTTGCGGGATGAAGAGGCACTGTTGCGCCACACGGCCGTTGAGAATTTTGCGGCGGAAAATTCCGAGCAATTGGTTGAAAATCTCGCACCGCTGCTATTCGATTCGGTGCGGGCCGTGAGAATCCGTACCGCTGCACGCCTCGCAGCCGTAGGCAGGGAGTATTTCAAACCGTTCCAGCGCGACGCGCTTGACAAGGAACTGGCCGAGTACGTCGACGCGATGAAAGCCACACTGGACTTCCCTTCGTCAGGAATGAACCTGGGCAACTTGTACAGCAGCCAGGGAGATGCTGAGTCCGCAGAGCGATTCTATCGCGCTGCCGTGGAGGTCGATGACCTGTTCTTCCCGGCAAAAGCGAACCTGGCACTCCTGCTTGGCCAGCAAGGTAGAAACGACGAAGCCGAGCAGCTGCTGCGCGACGTCCTGCAGGAGTACCCGGAACAATACGAGGCGTCTTACTCGTTGGCGCTACTGCTGGTTGAATCCGGCCGCAGTGCCGAGGCACTCGAATACCTGGGGCGAGCGTCGCAAGGCATGCCGTGGCGTGCAAGAGTGCACTACAACTATGGTTTGTTGCTCGCGCAAATGGGCAACGACGCAGCGGCTGAGGCCGCGCTTGGAAAAGCACTGGCAGTGGAGCCCGAGAATATCGACTACCTGTACGCCTTGATCGACTTCTATTTCCGGCGCGGGAACCGGCAGGCAGCCCTGGATCTGGCCGATCGGATGATCGCTGCACACCCCGAGCTTCAGCTTGGCTACGAACTCAGAGCGCGTATAGAACAACGCTAGACGTGAATATTAGCGAGGCAGCAACTTCATATCCGAAAGGGACAGCCTCAAAGCACGGAGGTAGCCCATGTCATCAAGGCGATAGTATTCAACCTTCATCGCCAGCGCGCTGCCAAACACGATGCTGATCAAAGACAGCAGTGACCCCAATGCCAGCGTCGACATTCCGGTTACGCCCTGCCCGATGGTGCAACCGAGTGCCAGCACGCCACCAAAGCCCATGGCGATTCCACCGAAAATGTGCCGCAACATGTCAGATCGGTCGGTAAAGGTTTCCAAGCGAAAGCGACCCGTCAGAATGACATACAAGAAGGATCCCAGTATCACACCGAACACGGCCGCCACTCCGAAACTAATGCTCGAACCGGTGAAGGTCAGCAGGTACATCAGGCTCTCGCCCGTAGGGGCTATGAACGTGTATGACTCAAGTCGTACCGGGTCGAAATCATCGAAGCCGATGACGCCCGTGACATACCAGCCGGCCGGAATGATCAGGCCAACGGTAATACCTGCCAATACATTGTCAAAACTGCGTCGAAAGCTCTTTGCGACAAAGGCATAAAGGATGAGGCCGCCGCCGAGCAATGCGGCGATGACCCAGTTTACAAATTTCTCATTTTCCAGGCCGGCTGCTGTGCTTATCAGTGTGCCGATACCCTGATCCGATATCCCGGATGCCGCGAGATTGACGTTGGTGACCTCGATCGCGTTCACGCGCACAAGTGCGAGCAGTCCTCGCATCGTCATGTAAGCGGTCAGGCCAAGCAAAAGCATGACGACCAGGGATTTGAGGTTACCCCCGCCCACGCGGACCAGTGTTCGTTGTCCGCAGCCGGATGCCAGTGTCATGCCGACACCAAACAGAAATCCGCCGACAATATGACCAAGCCAACCGAAATTCGGCGTCAGGTAGATCGCTTCGTTGAGATCGATCATGCCGCGGGCCTGCATCACCTGGCTGGCGATGATCGCAATCCCAATCGCGAGCAACCAGGCTCGCAGCCGATCCTTGCTGCCCATATTGACCCAGTCACTGACCGCGCCCATGGTGCAAAAATTGGTCTTGTTAGCCACCGCACCGAATACGATACCAATCGCAAAGCCAAAGGCCGCGACTCGGTAAACCACGTCCCATTCCATCATTCGCTTTCCTCGGCGGGCGTAATCAGAGAACCTTGTTGTTGCATTCCTCGCGCATTGGCAAAGACTTCGTATTCAGTATCCAGGTAATGTCCGCCTTCGATGTACTCACCCAGCAACAGGAATTCTTGCGCTGTCTTTATCATGCCGTAGTGACGGTGAATTTCATTGCCGGCAAGATCAATGAATGCCATGACGGGAGTTAAAAAGACCCTGCGGTGATCCGAGAATATTTTTGACGGCAGTGTAATGCCGTCGAAGTCTGTCAATTCAACGTCGCCGTGAATGTCCACGGCGATGTTGATAAATCGTTCGCGATACCAGTCCTGAACATTCTGCTGACTCAGAACCTTTGTAATCATGTGCTGGCAATAAGGGCACGCGTCCGCCTCGAAAAACAGCAACATTCCGAGCTTGCCTTCGTCGCGCGCTACCTGCATTTCTTCAGGCAGGTCACCAAAGGTCTGTGTAAAGAAAAACTCGCGCGCATCCCGAACCTCTACCCCGTCAGCGCGGGCGATACCCGTCATAAACAGGGGCAGTGCCAGCAGGAAAACTGCCAGCACCGCCCTGGGTGAGACTTCAGCGAGCATATGACTCCTGGATTATTGCGACCAAATGCCGGTGGCCTGAATCGCGATTCGATTGTCGATTCCGTCTACGTTGCCGTTTGGCCCCGCGCCAGGTCCGAACTCCGGCGCATTGCCTTCCCTGATCTCGTAGTTGATCGCAATCCGAACTCTCGGGTTGAAGAAGTACTGTGCGCCGATTGTCGTACGTTCGAAATCGATTTGGAACAAGTCACCATCCAGACGATTGTACTTGTCGTAGCGAAGGTCAAGTTCCCACTTCGACTTCTTGAATCGATAACCACCTTCCACATAGTAGCCCTTGGCCTCTGCAAATGCGCCGTTACCCGCTGGCGCGCCGGGAATACCCTGGCCCGGGCCTATCGCAAAACTGGAATTATGTGGCGCCTGGAAGATCATGCCTTCGCCTTCCATATACTCGGCCGAAAGGCGTACCCCATTGCGAAGATACTTGACGCCCAGACCCATGCGGTCACGATCGTATTCGACGGGATCGTGCACCGTGCTTATCCGGCCGGAGCCGCCCGGGCCACAAGCCGGAAATGTCAGGGCAGGATTAGCACAGCTATCGGCGGAAAGATCAGCCGTACGCTTACCGGACTGCGACCATGCAAATAGTTTCAGCCCCTGACGGCGAGCCCCCGCACCGCCGAATACCTTCTCCGCGGCAGCGTAGACATAAAGGTCCTTGTTGTCATCGTTGTCCGCGAAATTCAGCCCATTGCCATTGCCTATCATGAGTGCATAGGACACATCCCAGTCGTTGCCGACTTTGAAGGTATCGAACAACTGCACGCCGACATCACGAAATGCGCCCACGCCCCTTTCGAAACCGTTCAAACGATTTTCCGGCGGCAATGTCGTAGGTCCGTTGTTCGGCGTATAGACGCGATTCGGGAATCGCTCGAGCAACATCTGGTTGGTTACCCAGGTGAAATTGATGTAGTCGAACACATGGATGGCCTGCAAGCCTTCCTCAGCACCCGGATACTTGAATAGTCCCGCGCGCACTCTGGCGCCCTTAAGGTGATTGAAAGTAATACTGGCATCAGTGGCTTTCGCAAATGAACCCTCGGGCTCGGTGATGCCGTTATTACCCAATTCAAGCAACAGGAAATAATTGATCTTTGGATCCAGTGGCATAGCCACGCCGCGAACGCCAATTCGTGCACGATTCACATTGAACGCCGATTGACTGTCAAGGTTCGGGCCGATCAGCTTGGGTGGAATGTATCCGCCTGCCCCATTCGGGTCGCTGGAGTCATCCTGGTACTGCACCTGGACGAACCCCCATACTTTCGCGACTTGTTCAGCCCCTGCTGGCTCTGTGCCCTGCAAGGACAGCCAGTCTGCAGCCAATGCATTTGCCGACAGAGCCAGCAACCCCAACAGGATTGAACCTGACAGAATCTTTCTGTGTTTGTTCTGATGTCTCACGTGAAACCCCCTTACGCTGCGCGAGTAATTGGTACTTTTGTGCTCAACAAATTATGGTTTGGCCAGCATGTAGCCCTGATCGACCAGTTCCTTGATGCGGACAATGCCGCCCTTACCTGAACTGGCATGAGCGTTGATCTTGAGCGGCGTTCCGAGTGTTGCCGACATGTTATTGATCGTGTTCTGGCAAGCGAAAAAACGTACGCCGCTATTAACGAGGCCGTCAATTCGGCTCGAATTACTGTTGTCTTCAAATAGCAGACGCAGCCCGGGCCCAAACGCTACGATCTCAACATCGACCTGGTCCTGCCCGTAGGCTTTGAGGATGTTGCCGGCAACATTCAACACGAGAGTCTGTTTACTCA
>Ga0316201_10000250_pt1 | contig 27662 bp, 20 predicted proteins | sample CS6wburrow_MG_FD_204516 | JGI IMG/M metagenome (GOLD analysis project Ga0316201, IMG submission 204516) | Coastal sediment microbial communities from Delaware Bay, Delaware, United States - CS-6 worm burrow | ecosystem: Environmental > Aquatic > Marine > Coastal > Sediment | place: USA...
AGCTCTTTTATCTTGGTGTGTGGGATAGTATTAATATAACTACACATTGCTTAACCACTGGAGAATTTTGAAATGGCTCTTGAAGTGAATGGTAAAACCATTGAAACCGATGAAGAGGGTTATTTGCTCAATCGGGCAGATTGGAATATGGAAGTCGCTGCCGCTATTGCTCAGGCCGAAAATCTTGAGATGACTGAAACCCATTGGGGATTGGTAGAAGCGGTTCGGAATGCCTATCAAAAAAATCGGCAGCATTTGTCGGGTAATGAATTGGTGCATATGCTGGGTAATCATTTGAAGGAAAGCGCACATGAGACGCGCAAAGATGTGAATGCTTTTTTGTACAAGCTATTCCCACATAGCCCTGAAAAGCAATTAGCCAAAATTGCCGGTTTGCAAAAGCCGTTACCGGCCGATACGGAATAGCGGGTATTGCACAGTTCATGTGCCCTACAGTCTAACCTTTGAACGCACTTTAAATACCTGACGCTTGGCGCAAATAACACAGGCTTTGCGCCTTCGCGCCTTCGCGTGAAAATGCTGGGAAAAAGGGAAGTTGTGATTCGTTATTTTGAGTTTATCAGATGCACATTGATTTAATTTGTATTGGACAAAAAATGCCCTCATGGGTTCAAAGCGGTTTTAGTGATTATGCTAAACGTTTGCCTTCTACTTGTTCGGTGCATTTGATTGAAATCCCTCTACGCAAACGCACTAAAAATGCCGATTTGGCCCGTTTACAACACAAAGAGGGTGAACAAATGTTGGCTGCAATTGCACAAGGGGCCCTTGTTGTGGCGCTTGATGAGGGTGGACAAGCGTTCAGTAGTATACAGTTAGCCGATCAATTAGCACATTGGATGCAGATCACTTCAAAAGTGGCTTTATTAGTGGGTGGCCCGGAGGGGTTATCAGCGGCCTGTCGAAAACGGGCACAACAATGTTGGTCGTTATCGACTTTGACTTTGCCTCATCAACTGGTGCGAATTGTCGTGGTTGAACAGTTGTATCGTGCATGGAGTTTGTTAAATAACCATCCTTATCATCGCGGTTAATTATTAAGAGTTAATGGTTAATTAATGGAGGGACTTGCGAAACTCTGATGTGCAACCACAAATCAATGACTTACAGTGTCTATTATTACAATAAGTTATTGTTTTTGCTCAATCGTTTTGCAATATTAAAATCTTTAGGGGTTTAAACCCTCTCATTCTGACCGCTTTAACGCGTCAAATTTAGCATTAACCATTAATCATTAACCATTAATCATTAACCATTATCTCAGATGATTTACCTTGCATCCCTTTCTCCGCGACGCTGCGAGTTGCTTGATCAGATTAAGGTTAATTATCAACAAATTGCCGTTTCTGTGGATGAGACACCCTATCCCCAAGAACCCGCACCAGATTATGTTAGGCGTTTGGCTTTAACAAAAGCCCGCGCGGGGCGTTTAGCCGTTTCAACGCCATGCCCAGTATTAGGTGCCGATACCGTAATAGTGTATGATAAGCAATTATTGGGTAAACCGGTTGATGACGATGATGCATCGCGGATGCTTAGAGTATTGTCTGGGAGAAAACATCAGGTGATGACAGCAGTGGCTGTGGTGACACCGACGCGGGAAAAGGTGCGTTTGAATATTAGCCGAGTTCATTTTCGCCGATTAAGTGAGGCAAACATACAAGCCTATATTAAAACGGGTGAGCCATTGGATAAAGCGGGGAGTTATGCTATTCAAGGATTGGCCAGCATTTTTATAAAACGTATTGAAGGCAGTTACTCTGGCGTAATGGGTTTGCCATTGTATGAAACGGCGAACTTATTAACTGAAATGGGTATAAAGGTTGTTGAAACAGATTAATTGTTAGTTAAAAATGAAATGATGTCTTTTCTGTTTTTTACAAACGAATGAAATGATAAGGGATTAAAATGGAATCAGGTTTAAAAGCTATAGACTAAATAGGAAAATGAGCAAACCAGTATTCCTCATTGATAGGAAAACACAATGGCAAACGAGGAACATTTAGCTATTCTCCAGCAAGGCGTATCTGCCTGGAATAAGTGGAGAAAAGAAGCCAGTGGTATTTGGCCTGATTTATCGGGGGCTAATTTGGCTAAACTGAACCTGAGTAATGCAGATTTCTTTCGTACAAATCTTTCTAGAGCGGATTTAAGCAATACTGATCTATCGGGCGCGAATTTATCAGGTGCTGATCTCAGTGAAACGAATCTGAGTAAAACGAATCTGAGTAAAGCGAATTTGAGCGAAGCTAATCTCTGTGAATCCTACCTCGCTAAAACTAACCTCACAGAAGCTAACTTGTCGGAAGCGAATCTAACTAAAGCTTATTTGATTGAATCTTATTTATCAGGGGCGAATTTATCAGAAGCGAATTTATTTAGGACTAATTTATTTGAATCTGATTTATTCCGTACTAACCTAAATGGTGCTAATCTATTTAAAGCGAATTTGACAGAGGCTAATTTGATTGAAGCCTATCTGATTGGGGCAAATTTGTTTAAAGCGACTTTGACAGAGGCCGATTTTAGTGGCGCGAAACTTGATGATATTTGTATGGATGAGCATTGCAGGTTAAAACTTGAGAATTGATATCAAACAAAACGTCACTTATATAGCAATGAACAATTATCAATGAGCACTGATCAAAACCGTTCTCAATAGATTGATATCCTTAATATTGAGTCAGTCTAAAACCAACTTCTGATTGAACAAACGGGGCAACCTGGGCAATTATACGTTATATGGATTAGATTTGCCAAACCAATTTCAAATCAATCCGTAGAGATTAATTGCCATCTCGCTTGCCTTTGATAACTATAATTGATAATTGACTCTTGATACGAACAAATCTTACCCTTATTAATTATAAAGCGCATTCAATGCGCTTTAGCTTGCTTTATCAATACAACACTAAGGAAAAATTAATTGTGATGAAAAAATATGTTTTACCGACTCTCGTCTCATTTGCGCTCAGTAGCTATGTTTTGGCGCAGGAACCTTCAGTCCCAGAGCCACCAACTCCGCCTGCCATACCCTCGTCTGATGCTAACATGGTGGACCAGCATCAGAAAATGATGGACAAACAGATGACATACCTGCAAGAACAGATAACGCAGATGCAAGAAACACGGGCGCAGATTGAGAAGATCCGTCAAACCCGTGATCCACAAAAACGGCAGGAGTTGATGGAAGAAATGCGGCAGAGCCAGCAAGAAAAGCGGGAGAAGATGTGGAAAGAAAGGGGCGCTACGATGCCAAATAGGCCCGATCCTCGTTTCGGTGGCCCCCATTTCAATCAGCCCCATTTCAATCAACCCCGTTTCGGTGGGCCAGGTTGGCATGGCCCCCAGATGCCGCCATACCAATATGGTCCGAGTCATCCTAATAGCGCGCGCGCGCCTTTTGGCAGAAATGGCGGTGGTATGATGCCAGGTTATGGTCAAGGTCCTGGTAATTTTGGTATGCCGGGTCAAGGCCCGAGTGGTTTTGGTATGCCGGGTCAAGGCCCGAGCGGTTTTGGTATGCCGGGTCAAGGCCCGAGTGGTTTTGGTATGCCGGGTCAAGGCCCGAGTGGTTTTGGTATGCCGGGTCAAGGCCCGAATGGTTTTGGTATGCCGGGTCAAGGCCCGAATGGTTTTGCAAAGGGGCCGGGTAGTTCTGGTAAAAGCAAACATCTCGGATTCCATGCTCGGGTAGAACAGCGTTTGGAAAAGATTGATAAGCAACTCCAAGAACTTATAGAGGCATTAAAAGACAAGTAAGTCCAAAAACAACAACACAGGGAAGTGTATAAAAGCCGTGGCTGACGCAATCAAGCTATAGGTATTCCAGATCATGATTTAGTCCCCGGCAAGGGGACTTGAGCTTTACAAATTATTTTCCTGAAACGCTATATAACGCCTGAATGCATAGAACGCCTGCAACGCCTTATCAATAAGAGAACAATCTAAATGAGCAGAGACGAAATAAGAGAAAATCTAACAGCAGGCAGCACTTGGATGCGTGCTTTTTTTATGGTGATTTACGCCATCGTTTGTTATGTGGCCATTCATCTACTACTTGTTGTCATCATATTTCAGTTTTGTGTTGTGTTACTGTCGGGCAAGCTTAATGAACGCTTACTCCCGGTAGGGCAAAGTCTTACCATTTATATTTATCAGATACTACTTTATATCACTTATAACAGTGATGAAAAACCTTTCCCATTGGCCGAATGGCCTAGTACGACAGAATATAACACTGAACAAGTCGTTAATTTACCTAAAGAGCCAGAACCACCACAGAAAGAACCACCACAGAAAGAACCACCAGAGAAGAAAAACATGGATTGATTTTTGGGCAATCTCTGTCGGGGTGCTGATTATAGCGGATGAAAGTTGATGGGCCTATCAAGGCAACTTCCAAATAATCTAATATTATTAATAATACGAGCCGTTTGGAACCCTCTATTAAATTAATCAATCCATCCTGAAAATGGGCAACCCCTTGTGGTTGCCCCGATAAAACTACCCTAATTCACAATTCTTGGCATCCACAATTCTTTAGTTCCTTTCATAAAAGGCGCTAAAACGTGAAGGCCACAAACGCCCCCTTTCCCCTTTCCTCTTTTCCCCTTTTCCCCACTTTGTAATAGAATAGATAGTGTAGTGTAAATGATTGATATTATTCAATATGAGTGTTTTCTGTTGTTTTGCTTCTTTCCCAAGTGAAACCTCTGTGGACTTCGTATTCCTTGAAATGATGTAAAATACGATAGTACAACACGTAAAATAAACGAATAAGCCGGGGTAGCTTCGATAAGTTTATTTCATATCTAAGCAGCCAACATTCTTAAGGCATGAATTGCAAATCACAGAGAACTCAACTGAAAGGCAAGCGGTATAAAAAATGCGCGAATTCAATACATCCGGGCCCTGTGATCCTGCCCAACATTACACCGTCATGCGTGAGGCATTAATTGCCAAAGGCTTCGACAAAGTGCGAAAAGGGCAGTATTTTACCCTGTTTGCACCCAGACAAAGTGGAAAAACAACCTACTTTCAACTCCTGCTTGAGGCCGTTAAGGAGGAAGGTTTTACCCCAATTTGGATGAGTTTCGAGAGTTTAAAAACCGTCACAAGGGATAGGTTTTACCGATTTCTAAATAAGAAATTTGTTCAAGAACTCGCAAAACATCAAATTCAATTAGAACGGACCCTAATCGATACGATTGATGTGATTGAATTGTTTGAAATGCTCCCGGCTAAGTCTATCGTTCTTGTTATTGATGAATTTGAAGGGATACCCGATTCAGTCTTAAGTGAAATGATGCATGCCTTTCGGCAAATGTATCATCGAAAACAAGAGCATGCCCTCCATTCCCTACTTTTGGTTGGCGTGAGTAGCATTGCCGAATTGGTCACATCCTCAGCCTCACCATTCAATGTGGCCGATGAGTTGAAAGTGTCCTATTTTACCGAAGAAGAAGTCAATCTCTTAATCGAACAATATGTCGTTGAATCAGGGCATAAATTTGAACCCAAGGTGATAAAGGCCATTTATGACAATACCAAGGGCCAACCCGGACTCGTTTGTGCGCTGGCCGCACATCTGGTTGAAACAGTGCCCTCCAATAGAACAGTGACAAGCGATGATTTTTTCAGAACCTTGAATTATTTCTTAAAATCCAAATACGATAAAAACATCCTGAATATTGTCCAGAAGGCCAAACAGAAAAAGGCATTTATGTACCGTTTGTTATTTGGCGAAGAACCCATTGATTTTAGTGTTGATGTTGAAGATATCGCTTATTTACATGCTCATGGTGTCATTGAGAATATAGCGGATCGTGTGGGAATACTGGTGCCATTATATAGCAAGCGTATTATCACGGCCTTTCGTCCGGTGCATAATGGCGAAAGAATGCATTATGGGCTCAAAGCCAATGACACCTTTGACGAGTATCTCAAGGGTGACGGATTAAATATTCACGCCTTACTGAAAAAATACCGGCAATACGTGCGACGGCGTGGCTTCAAAGCTTTTGATACTGAAAACCTGCAAGAAGCCGCTTGGCATTACTCCCTTGATGGTTTTATTAACTTTTTTGTGGAAGCCTTGGAAGGACATACTTTTATAGAAGTGCCTTCAGGTGCTGGACGAACCGATATTTTAATTGTCTATAAAAATCACCGCTATCTGATTGAAATCAAAGTTTTTAGCAATAATACCTTGCTCAAAAGAGGAAAAGGCCAATTGGCAGAATATCTTCAATCCGAAGCCTTGGATGAAGGTTATTGCGTCGTGTTTAGCAATCTGCATACCGATGACGATAAACTCTATTTTGAAGAAGATATCAAAGGTAAACAAATCTATACTTATATTATTTGTACTCATTTTCCGACACCGAGCCGTCTTCCGGTACCAGAGGAATTGAAACTGACTGAAACAGAAAAAGTGGCCGGAAAAATGCTCCGTATGGGGAGTTTTACCGACGAACAAATTAGCACCGCGACGGCTGTGAGCTTGGAAAAAATTAAATATTTGAAAGAAATCAAAAATTTGTAAGGTACTCGACAAGGATTGTATATCATATTTCACGCAAAATTTTTTGCGCGCAAAAACGTGTTGAAGGCTAAAGTTTCGCGGTTCGAAACTTTAGCCTGAAAGCGTGAAATGGATTTTTGGCTAAAAACCGACCTATCATTTTTTTATTAAATAACTCATTGCCCTGTTCTCATTTAATTCATTAGAATCAATTCTATTCAACGACCCCACTGCCGATAATTGATGTGATAATTGAAAATTCATGAACCCTTCTACGCCGCAGTTTATTCATCTCCATTTACATACTGAATACTCACTGGTCGATAGCCTGATCCGTATCAAACCTTTAGTGAAAGCAGTGCGGGAGGCAGAGATGCCAGCCTGTGCTATCACCGACCAGAATAATTTGTTTGGCCTCGTTAAATTCTATCGTGCCGCACTATCGGGTGGGATTAAACCCATTATTGGTGTTGATGTGCTGCTTCATCAAGGTACCGATCCCCCTAGTCGTCTCGTTTTGTTGTGTCAGAATGACACCGGTTATCGCAATCTCACCCGTCTGGTTTCTCGCACTTATACTGAAGGTCAAATCAATGGGGTGCCTTATTTACAGCGAGATTGGTTTAAAGAGGCGACAGCGGGCTTAATTGCCTTGTCCGGTGGACGCGAAGGCGAAATCGGGCAAGCGTTATTAGCAGGCCATGCTCAGTTAGCACGACAACGCTTAGATGACTGCAATGCCTTGTTTCCCAATCGTTTTTATCTGGAATTACAACGTACCGGTAGGCCTGATGAAGAAGACTATATTCATGCTGCTGTTCAACTCGCTTTAGAAACGGATATGCCTGTTGTGGCAACGAATGCCGTTTGTTTTCTGAAAGCAGAGGATTTTGAGGCCCATGAAATGCGCGTCTGTATTCACGAGGGTAAAATACTCGCTGATCAAAATCGCCCTCATCACTATAGCACTCAACAATATTTGCGGACTCCACAAGAAATGTCGGCATTGTTTGCCGATATTCCAGAAGCGATAGAAAATACTTGGCTGATTGCTCAACGCTGTAGTTTAGAATTAACCTTGGGTAAAAATGTCTTGCCCGATTTCCCAGATATACCCAAGGAACAAACAGTTGAAGAATATTTTCGTCAGCAAGCGCGTGTTGGCTTAGAACAACGTTTAGTCACGCTCCTTGACAAAAACAGTGAAGACTATGCTCAACAACGTCGCCCTTTCGATGAACGTTTAGCACTTGAATTGGATGTCATTATACAAATGGGCTTTCCCGGTTACTTCTTAATCGTGGCCGATTTTATTCAATGGGCTAAAGAGAATAATATTCCAGTTGGCCCAGGGCGCGGTTCCGGTGCCGGTTCATTAGTCGCTTATGCCTTAGGGATCACCGATTTAGAACCCATGCGTTATGAACTGCTTTTTGAACGCTTCTTAAATCCTGAGCGCGTCTCCATGCCTGACTTTGATATCGACTTTTGCATGGAAGGCCGTGATGAGGTGATTAATTATGTTGCTCAACGTTATGGACGACAGCGCGTTTCACAAATCATTACTTATGGCACCATGGCCGCTAAAGCTGTGGTACGTGATGTCGGCCGTGTTTTAGCGCATCCGCATGGTTTTGTTGACAAAATTGCGAAACTGATACCCTTTGAAGTCGGCATCACGCTTGAGAAAGCCTTAGAAAAAGAAGAAGCCTTACGCACCCGCTACGAGCAAGAAGAAGATGTAAAAACCTTAATTGATATGGCGCGACAGCTAGAAGGCCTGACACGCAATCCAGGTAAACATGCCGGCGGTGTCGTCATTGCACCTACCCTCTTGACCGATTTTAGTCCGCTTTATTGTGAAGCTGACAGCACGGATTTAATGACTCAATTTGACAAAGGCGACGTAGAAGCGGTCGGCCTCGTCAAATTCGACTTTTTAGGGCTGCGTACTCTTACCATTATCAAATGGGCCCTAGAAACCATTAACCGATTTGCCGATCCCCCAGTGGATATTTTAAAGATTCCCCTAAATGATCCGGAGACTTATGATTTATTAAAAAGAGGTCAAACAACTGCTGTATTCCAACTTGAATCATCCGGCCTGAAAAAACTGATTAAGCAATTACGACCGGACTGTTTTGACGACATTATTGCATTAGTCGCTTTATATCGTCCTGGCCCTTTACAATCAGGCATGGTAGACGATTTTATCAAGCGTAAAAAGGGCGAGGCTTTTGAATATCCCCACCCCGATTTGGCCCCTATTTTAAAACCCACTTATGGTGTTATTGTCTATCAAGAGCAAGTGATGCAAATTGCTCAAGTATTAGCCGGTTATACATTAGGGGGTGCCGATTTACTGCGTCGGGCAATGGGTAAAAAAGTGCCCGCCGAAATGGCGAAACAAAGATCAGTCTTCGTAGAAGGGGCTGTCACACGCGGGGTAAAGGAAAAAACAGCCACGGCTATTTTCGATTTGATGGAAATGTTCGCCGCTTATGGCTTTAACAAAAGCCATTCTGCCGCTTATGCCCTCATTTCCTATCAAACGGCTTGGCTCAAGGCCCATTATCCGGCAATATTCATGGCTGCCGTCTTATCGGCCGATATGGATAACACTGATAAAGTCATACAGATGATTGACGAATGTCGTGCAATGCGACTTAAAATATTGCCGCCTAACATCAATATTTCTGATTACAAATTCACCGTGGAAGATGATCAAAATCAATCTATTCGTTACGGTTTGGGCGCGATTAAAGGGGCCGGTGAAGCGGCGCTAGATAGCATTATCAAAGAACGTCAAGAAAAAGGAGATTTCAAAGACTTGTTTGATTTTTGCAGTCGCATTGACTTACGCAAAGTCAGTCGCCGTTTGTTAGAACCTTTGATCAAATCCGGCGCATTAGATCAATTAGGTCAAAATCCAGAGAAATTAGACCGTAATCGAGCTATTCTGATGGCCTCCTTAGAGAATGCTATCAAGCAAGCAGAGCGACATTCAAACGATAGCGCGGCAGGGCAAAACGACATCTTTGCCTTACTCAATAATCAACAAGAATCGGCTCCAAAAGAGGCAGCACCATTTGTCACAGATGTCCCTAAGTGGCTTGAAAAAGAACGTTTAAATGCTGAAAAAGAAAGTTTAGGTTTCTATTTAAGTGGCCATCCGATAAACGCTTATTTATCAGAACTCGCCCGATTAAAGATGAGAAGATTGCGCGACATCGGAGAGAATAAACAAGTACTGGTGGCAGGTTTCGTGACAGAAGTGCGTATTACAACGAATAAAGGTGGACGCATGGCTTTTATAACCTTAGACGACAGCACGGGGCGATTGGAAATCAAGATTTATTCAGAGTTATATCCAAAGGTGCAAGAAATTTTAGTCAAAGACAGTTTATTAATTGCTGAAGGTGAAGTGCGTACTGATAACTATAGTGGTGGTTATGCCATGACAGCCACTGATATTTATACGCTTGACACCGCTCGCGAAAAGAAGGCTAAGCGGCTGGCAATAAAGGTTTTAGCAGCACAAGCTTCTTCTGAAGATATCGCCCCCAAATTAGAAGCCATACTCACTGGCTATCGCCAAGGGCCCTGTGTTGTTTTAATTCATTATCACAGCCCCATAGCCAAAGTTGAATTAGTACTGGGTAAAAATTGGCGCGTCAACTTGAGTGACAAGCTGCTTGAACAATTAAAAGAATGCGTCGGCGAAAATCAAGTCCAAGTGGTTTATTAAACTTTTTTCAGTTACCCGTTATCAGTTATCAGTTATCAGTTATCAGTTATGACTAACCCAATTTTCGTTCCAAATTTATTTTGCATAAGGAATGAATTGAACTGATCACTCTTTATTATAAAATTTATGGGTCATTTATTAATTAGCCTGCCCGCAAAAATATTTAATAATAATCAGTAAATTGAAAATAAATAAAAGCAAAATAAATTTGGAACGAAAATCGCCGCAGCAAAATAAATTTGGAATATCAGGGCGATAACAAAGGTTCGCCCCTACATTTTAATTAATTGATAACGTCTTCAATACTGTTGATGGTTTTTTTAAAAAGCCACTTGGCTTTAGCAGTCAGCGAGTTTGAGGGTAATAAGTCGGGATTCATCACGATGATACTCAGCGCATCCAGCAATTTCTTATCAACCTTGTTTTCATTGACGACGACACCTAACCATGTGACCAGCGTTTTAAGCTGTTTTTGTCTAAAACCTAAAAAACCACTACTCACAGGTACTTCCATAATGTCATAAATACGCAACTTTCCAGTCTTCGCCATCGCAAATGAGGGGTGGTTAATGGTGATGAAAAGCAGTTCATCATGTGCCATAACAGCTTCAATGATTTCATTTTCCGGATCGGGCAGCGTAATAAAACAGACTAAATCGCGTCGTCCAGAAAGTAGCCGGTTAATCTCTTTCATCGTACTGTCTTCATAATAAAACTCAATATTTTTCAATTCCGGATCGAGTTTCATCATCGATTGGAAAGTACGTGCCGTTGCGCCTTTTTCATTACCAACCGAGATTTTCAATGTTTTTTCCTGCTTATCGGTGAGATCATCATAAGTCACCACATTACCCCCTTTGTAAGCGACACAAAATAGCGCTTCGGGTACCAGCTTGCCCCCGACTAACAGCAAATTTTCATTCGGATCATTTTCTTGCCTCAAATGCTGTGCCGCGACATCAAGTGGACTAAGCGCGATGGGCGTTTTCCCAGAAATGACATTATCAATGTTTTCTTGACTACTCGCAGCCGGTTCAGCAACAACGGTATAATCATATTCCTGCAAAGCCTCGTTAAACGCTTGGATAATGAGCTGAGTGTGTCCTTCAGGAAGCATACCTGTACCGATTTTCACTGTTTCAGCCAAAGCGGTTGTGAATGAGACGAGAAGGGTGAGAGTAAAAAACAACGTGATCAAAGCATTTTTCATAATGATATACCTTTTTAGAGCAATGGTAGAAAGGGGAAATATGAATTAAGCAGGATGAAAGTTGATACGAGTCTTTCATAATGAGCGCATTTCTAAAAAAGGGGTCATTATTCAATCTTCGTTGACTTGTACTGACTTAACCAAGATAAATCTTGAACTCCAATATCGATAAATCTTGAAGGCCCGATTTTCAAACCCAAATTTATTTTGCTTCAGCGCAATTGGAGTGCAAAATTTATTTTGCTTTGGCCTGATTGAGATTGATAATGACCCTTTTTTTTTGGAATGCGCCCTCTTTCATATCATTTCAAAAGGGCGTGTTCGCCCAAAATTATTCACCCCAACCATTTTTTTCCCTTTCCACCATCATGAGTTAGTTTGTGACTTTCGCCTTAAGTTGTTCAAACAGTGCTTTTGCTTTAGCGGCCAACGAATCTGGACGCAACAAATTGTCTTGCAACGCAACTTTAGACAACACTTTCAACAATATCTCGTCTGTCAATTTATCATTGACAACCAATCCTACCCATGTCACAAGGGTTTTCACCTTTTTGGCTCCAAAACCAAAAAAACCTTTGCTAACAGTGATTTCCATTAAATCGTACACGCGAATGCCACCGACTTTCGCTTGGGTAAAAACGGGTTTATTGATGTTGATAAACCTCAAATTTTTGTGATCAAGAACGGTTTTAACCAGCTCATTATCAAGATTAGGCATGATCACAAAACAAACCAAATCCCGCCCCCCTGACAAAAGACGGTTAAGTTGTACTGTCGGGTTACCCTCTTGGATCAGTTTCACCTGACTCAGTTTCGGATCGAGTTTCATCAGATACTGGAAAGTCCGTGCCGTACCACTGCCTTCCTTACCCACTGAAACGTTAAGGTTTGGTTTCAGTGGATCCGTCAGATCATCATAAGAGGCCACTTTACCGCCCTCTTTAGCCGCACAAAATAAGGCTTCGGGCGCAAATTGGCCCATAAAAATCAAATCCCCTTGAGCCTCGGCCGGCCTTTTCCCTATCATATTCAGTGCTGCAACATCCAGTTGACTTAAGGCAGCCTGCATTTTTCCCGCCCAAACATTGTCAATGTTTTCTTGACTACCCGCCGAGGTTTCGGCATGGGCACGATAACCATATTTAATTAACGCTTGATTAAGCGCAGGCACAATGGTATTAGTATATTCGCCATCTTCACCACCTGCTGCGATTTGGATGGTTTCTGCATAAGCCATTGTCATCGTTGCCAGCAATGCCGTCGTCGAAAGAAAACTAACAAAGTGTTTCTTCATAGACAAACTCCTTTTTAGATAAACTTCAGTTTTTAAAACCTATCAGTGATTATAAGCACTATAAAAATAGCTTAAACTTGTCTTAAACGCGAATATAATATATTAATTAACTATTAGGTATCAAGCGTAGAGTGGGCAACGTGCTTGCCCACCGTTCTGATCTGAACAATTGTGCGTATTTGATTTTAATCTTTTGCATCGGTTGTCGGGCGAACAAAGCGGTTGCCCACGTTCCGATCTATACTTTGCCTATCAACATAAATTTTGCACCTTTGCGATAAAAATAATAGGATAGCCCTATTTTTATCCAATTCGACATACCCAACAGTATCGTGAATACGCGAAATCGTTATTCACTGATAACTGATAACTGATAACTGATAACTGATAACTGATAACTGATAACTGATAACAATAGGAAAAAATAATGATACCCATAATATACGCTGACTTATCTCCTGAATTGGAAAAATTCAGAGATAAAATCGAAGCCTCTCTCAAGCCTTATATTCACATCGACTCGACACAAAATAAGGATTTAACCTTATGGCAAAGTAAATTGGGTGGCTTGCCCTATATGCCAAAGGGTAGCGAATATCCCACCGATTCTAAAGGCAACCCTTTGTTTTTACTGGCCCAAATCAATTTTGCACAAGTGCCTGAACTCGAAGGATTGCCACAAGAAGGCATTTTGCAATTTTACATTGCAGACGGGGATAATTATGGCTTAGATTTTGACAATCCCACACAACAAGATCGATTTCGTGTGCTATATTTCCCAGACGTATCCAAATCCGAAGCCGATTTAGTCACTGATTTTAGCTTTTTGCCACAGCCCAAATCCTTTCCTTTGCTTAATGGCAGCTCTTGCGCCTTGGAATTTGCGGAAAACGCGATGCCGGTTAATATTGAGGATTTCCAATTTGATACCTTTATGGGCGAAAATTTCTTCGCACAATTTGGAGAAAAAGAAGAGGAGATTAGACGAGAATATCTCGATGAATTTAAAGCCGACGGCCATAGAATTGGGGGCTATGCCTACTTTACCCAAGAAGATCCTCGGCAGTCTTTTGCAGGAGGAGAAGAATACCGTTTATTGTTGCAAATCGATACCGATTCGAATATTGATTTAATATGGGGAGATAATGGGGTAGGGCACTTTTTTATTACCCAAACTGATTTAGACAACTTGGATTTTTCTCGGGTACTTTATCATTGGGATTGCCTTTAAATTCGGAACGTAGGAATTGGGCAACCCTACAGATTACCTCTACGGCCGCCACTTATCGTTATACTTATTTTTTTTAAACTCATCATTTCAAATCGTTATATTGTCATTTCCCGTACAAAGTTTGTCTTTACGTTCCCACTTGAGTTTGCAAACTCAAGTTTGTGTATAACGATGAGTGGCCGAAACGTAGCCGCAATTCCTTGTGGTTGCCATGCTATATTAAATAACAATACACCCAAACCAATACGCGCCATCCCTCTGCAATGCACTCAGATGACAAATGAAACAACATTTCACGCAAAATGCGTCAAATACAATAAACCTATTGGCCTGTTAGGGGGCACGTTTAACCCTATCCATCATGGGCATTTACGTTTAGCAGTCGAATTATATGAGCGATTAGATTTAGCCGAAGTCCGTTTAATTCCGTCAGCACACCCCCCCCATCGAAAACAACCCAGTGTCAGTAGTCAACTGCGTTTAGAAATGGTACAGGCCGCTATTGCAAACGTAAAAGGATTAAGCGTTGATGATCGAGAATTACGGCGAAGCGGGTTATCCTATACCATCGACACCCTAAGCAGTTTGCGCGAAGAGTATCCTCAACGTTCCTTATGTTTAATTTTAGGCCGAGATGCGTTTTTAGGTTTACCCCAATGGTATCAATGGGAACGTCTTCTCACCCAAGCCCACATTTTAGTTGTCGAACGCCGACAAGAGACTGGCTTAGCGCAAAAAGAAGCCATAAAAGATTTTTGGCAAACGCATCAAACGACTAACCGAGAGGATTTGACAAAACAACTCGCAGGCAGCATTTGGTTAGAAGAAAACATGCCCACTTTAGATATATCAGCAACCCAAATTCGCCAGCTCATCGCAGCCGATAAAAATCCTTGTTATTTACTCCCCCAAGCCGTATTAAATATCATTAATACCCATCATCTTTATCGCTAACCCATTAATTATTATGAATACAGAACAACTATTGACAATCGTCAAAGACACATTAGAAGACAAAAAAGCGGAAAATATTGAAATCCTTGATGTACGCAACTTCAGCAATATCACAGATTTCATGGTTGTTGCAACGGGAAAAAGCGCTCGCCAAGTCAGCGCACTGGCTCAATATGTGATAGAGCAATCGAAAAGCCACGATCATCGGCCACTAGGAGAAGAAGGCAGCAATTTAGGCGAATGGGTATTAGTAGACTTAGGCGATATCATCGTACATATCATGCAACCCGTAACCCGCGAATTTTATCAACTGGAAAAACTGTGGGGTGATCTGGGTGAAGGTGCTCAGTTCAGTCAACTAACCGCGCGGGTAGCGGAAAGAAGAATGCCATTATGATTTAAAAAAATCAGCGTGGTGTCATGATCATCAGTCAAATCAGTGTTCTATCATATTTATTACGGGATAGAACACTGATGGCCGACTGATGAAACAAAAATTGGAAACGATTGTGATTGCTGAACTATGGCAATTGGCGAACTTTTCTAAGTGACGTTTGGAATATTTTTGAGAATAGTGAGGATGAACAAAGCGCCAAAGCAGCCTATTATTCGATTAGGATTAGAAGCGCAGCTTCCAGCAAGAGCAACTCTATAATAATCTCTCAAAAGCAGAACCCTTAGCATAACGGGGACATATATGTAGGTTAACAAAAGTTTTTTAACAAAATTCTTATATATAGAAAATGTTAAAAGATTTATGTGTACCTACTTATAAGGGATTGTTTCCATTTACGAAAACGGAGAGGTGGTAAGGCTATTGTTTATTTCGTAAAAAATAGTTATATTTAATCAGTTGTATTGGATATAATTCTTGCAAAAATGCAAAAGTCATGTATAATCCAAAAATGCAAAAACGATTATTTCAAGCCTCAAATTCATTCCAACAGTATATTGCCATAAGTTTATTTGTGACAATGATTATTCTTTCAAATATATCTTATGTACATGCTGAGTTAGCATGTTCTCTTTCCCTAGAAGTACCTATAGCAGGTTTAAATTGCGGGTTTAAAACCAATATCGAAAGAGGGGTTGCTGAATCTTCTCAAAAAGATATCAGTAAAGAAGCGGAACTACATTTCGGCAAAATGGTTGACGACATGGCCCAAAGCTTGGTCAAGACGGCAAAATTTAGGCAGGATTTTAAAGCGATGCTGAAATCTCTTTTTGAAAAGAAAATTATTTTCCTACTGAAAGACATCGACAAAGTGCTTAATTCCATTGCTTTGAGCAAGCCCATTGAAGCGATTATAGAAAATGAACTCACCAAAATTGATCGGTTAATTTTAAATGCCTTTCAGCAGTATAGTCAGCTTGCTAACGATCCCAATCAAAAAACCAAGCTTAACAAAAATCTATCTATTCAACTAGACAGCTTACGCAAAAAGTTTCGTCAAGAGATTAGTCATTTTTTGGATGAATCCAAATACTTTAGCAAAAGGGTAAATTGCACACTAGAAACGACATTGGCTCCAATCAGTCAAAATAGACTGTTAAGAAATAGAGATTTTTCAACTAAAGTTGCCCCTTTTTCCCTAGAAATCACCTCAATGGCAACAGGAACGCCACTACCAATAGCATCAGCCAAAGGAAATCTTGTCATTGAATCTAAAAAGAATGAGGATGCGACACCTTTTAAATCGATAGCTGAACCCATTGTTTGTTATCAGCAACTTGGCCTTCAAGCACCGCCGGAGACATGGGAATATTCAACGGTTTATGATCTCAAAAAATGTAAAATATTGAAGACGTTAACTCCTGAAACACCTACCAAACGAATCCTCAATGTTTATATTGATTTAAAAGCATGGGCTGCAAAAATGGCTTGTATTCAGCATGGTGCCGGCTATCATGCGACTCAACATTATATATGGGATTGGTTAGAGTTTGGTTATTTGTATAATCTTTGGTATTATCAGTAATAATGTCAGATCGGCAACGTTTGTTGCCCACCCTACCCCCTTTTATTTAAATTAATGTTTCAGTATTTAGGGCAATCCGTCGGGTTGCCTTCACTCTTTTTGAAGTTTGCCCAATTTAAGGAGTCAATCATGTTAAAAATGCCTATTGTTGTCGTTTCAGTGTGGTTCACTGTGATGCTGGCAATGATGCCACCTACCCTGTTTGCCAGTGAGGAATCCTCTTGTGCCCCTTTTGAGTGCTATCAAAAAGCCCTTGAACAGCTTAAATACGCACGGGAATTGGTAGAAGCACAACAAGCAGAAAATAAAAGGTTGCTTGAAAACGTTAGGAAACTTGCTGAAAGTAATCAGTATTTAATTCTTCAAAATCAATCACTGATTTCTTCACTACAACAGAAAACAAAACTTATCAATGCCAAAGGTGTTGAAGCATCACAAACCGAATTAAACGTGAACGGCATAGTGAGTGCCAATGTCTTTAAAAGTAAGATTAAAGAGTTTTCCCCATACAATACCGTTGAACAAGATACAGCGGATAAAGATTTTTATGAAGATAAGGCTTGTGTGTTTGGAACCATAACATCTGCCTTAGTCAGTCATAAAAATGGTTCAAATTTACAAGCCGCCATTTGTACATGTCTTCATTCTAAGCGGGGTAGAGGCTGGTTTTGTTGGAATTAACATTTTTAATCTCACGCTTCGCGCAAAGTGCTTAAGTCGCATTGAGAAGACTTGGTGCCTTTGCGCCTTTGCGTGAGATTGGTTTTAGATCGAACCCTTCTTTGAAAATAAAATTCAGGGTATTATTTCTACACTATGTAGAATTTTGTATAATTTCTCACCCGTTTATTCCCCAATATATAGTTTGTCAGAGACATAAGTTGCCCTTTCCAATACGGGATATCAAGGCGTTGATAACTGATAACTGATAACTGATAACTGATACTTATATCTCTTTTTTCCGACCTTTGAGTAAATAGACTTGCATCTTTCCTTTACCTTTTATCATAAGAGGTTCACGCTTTTCAAAAAAATAATCTGCTTTAAGCAGTTCATAAGTTTCTTGCGTCACTTGTGTTTCTCCTACAATACCATAAGATTCCATACGACTTGCTGTATTAACCGTATCGCCCCAGAGATCATAAATAAACTTACGTCTGCCAATAACACCCGCAATAACCGGGCCACTATTTATCCCAATACGAAATTGTAAGGGTTTCTTGTCTATATAAAAACAAGAACATTTTATCATTTCATGTATATCTAAAGAAAATTCTGCCATTAAATGAGCATGATTTTTATCGGGATAGGGAATGCCAGCAACAGCCATATAACAATCACCAATCGTTTTTATTTTTTCAATACCGTATTTTTCTACTCGTAAATCAAATTCTGAAAAAATTAAATTCAATTGATTAACCAATTTTTCGGGAGGAATGGACGTTGATAACTTGGTAAAACCTGTCATATCAGCAAATAAAACAGTGACTTCCGCAAAAGTATCTGTAATTACTTTTTCACCCTGTTGTAATCGTTGAGCAATGGGTTTAGGTAAAATATTGAGTAATAGTGCTTCAGCTTTCTCATTAACGTTTTCTAAAGCTATTTTCTCTAATTTCAACATTTTTTGCGTTTTTTCTAATTCAAAGATGACATTATTGTACATTATTCCAATTTGCCCAACTTCAGTAAAGGGATCTTGTGGTACTCTAATTTTGAAGTCTTGCGTTTCAGCTTGATAACGCATAATTTCAAATAATTCTTGCAATTTAGTTGTTACTTTATGTTCAGCAACATCTAAACCGATCTCTTCAGCAAATTCAGAAACCCGAAGCTTATAAAAAAATTGATTAATGACCCAGAAAATAATATAAGTCGTACTGAAAACCAGTATTCCACATACGAGTATTCCTAATCCTTGCACCATAAATTGTTCATATCGAGTCAGATGGGTATTTAATTTATCTAAATCGGCAAACAATGCCACTGCTAAGGTTCCCCAAATACCGCCTCCAAGATGTACAGGAATGGCACCGACGACATCATCAATTTTTAATTTTTCTAACAGATCATCTAGTAATACCACAATAATTCCGCCAATCATACCGATTAACACCGCTTGATAGCTAGAAACGGCGTTTGCATTGGCTGTAATCGAAACTAATCCGCCTAAGGTTCCATTAATAACGAAAATTAAATCCGCTCTTTTTTTCCAAAACCAACCAAAAAAGAGGGCAGTTACCATACCAAATACACCAGCAAGTAATGTATTTTCAATGACAATAGGAACAATGTTATTAAAGGCTAACGTACTGCCTCCATTAAATCCAAACCAACCAAACCAAAGCAATAAGGTACCCAAGACAGATAAGGGTAAATTATTGGTATTAAAATGTCGCAATTGATTTTGTTCAACTTGAAATCGCCCTTTACGCGCCCCTAAAATGAGTACAATGGCTAATGCAACCCAACCTCCCGTACTATGGACAACGGTGGAACCTGCAAAGTCAATAAACCCCATTTGTGCTAACCAACCTTGTGTTTCTCCTTGACTTAAACCATTCCAAGTCCAATGACCAAACAAGGGATAGATGAATAAAGAGATAAAAGCGGTAATAATGAGATAGCCTACGAATTTAAGTCGTTCTGCAACGGCACCGGATACAATGGAAGCGGCAGTACTACAAAACATGGCTTGAAAAATGAAAAAAATATGAGGTACATAACTAGCATTAAAGAAAATATGATAGCTAAACCAACCATTTTGGGTAGGCCCGAACATTAAACCGACACCAATTATCCAAAAACAGGCAATAGAAATACCAAAATCAGCTATGTTTTTCATCGCAATGTTCATGCTATTTTTGCGACGAGTCATACCCGATTCCAGCCCGGTAAAACCGGCTTGCATTAAAAAAACAAGCATAGCTGAGATAAGTACCCATAGGTAATCAAATTCATTTTCCATGAATCTAGCTTCCATATTTATTATTAGTCAAAGTTAGTATTTCCTATCGTTCCAACATTCCAACGTTAGAACGCCTTTAAAAAAAATGATTTCGTTTCAAGCCTTTCGCTGTGGAACCTGAAAAACTTAACTGATTCATATTGCTTAAGTACTGAACCACAAATAAACAGGTATTTTACCGCTTCGAGACGCTTCGCGGCGCAAATCTACAATTCGCGTAAACGGGTATTTTACCGCTTCGAGACGCTTCGCGGCGCAAATCTACAATTCGCGGTTTCGTAGAGACGCGATGCTTCGCGTCTCTAATTACCATTCACAACCAATAACCAATCAATAAAAAAGCGCCCCAATAATGAGGATGTTTAAAGTTATCGTGATTGTCAGGTAACTTACCACAAACACTTGTTTTCTGATTCAGTTCACCTTTCAACATCAGTCTTTGAGCCTGTTGTAAGGCATGCGCTTTAGCCATAACCGGTTGCGCTTTTAACTCATGATAAAACGCTTCCATCAGATAACACGTTGATAAATCATTCACTTGCCATAAACTGGCTAATGCACTTATCGTACCCGCTTTGACAGCGAGTCCTGATAAACCCAAGGCTGCCTCATCATTTCCCATAGCACTCTCACAAGCACTTAAAGTTAATAAGGCCACAGGCCTCTCTCGAAACCTACCCCAACGTGCAACTTGTTCCAGATCATCTAAAGTTAACCGGCTATTATAGGCCTCTAAAAAACTCTCTTTTGGATTGCCTTGAAATGTGCCATGCGTCGCAATATGGATAACCTGATAGGGCTGTTCTTTTATCTTCCTCAAAAAGTTTTGCCGAGTAAACGCTTTATCCAGCAACTTTTCAGATTGAGAAAGCCTTCCAATCGCTTCGACTTCTGTTTTGACATAAGGTAAAGGGTTCTGGCCTATTGAAAGCCCATTGAGCAAAATCGGTTGGTTTGGCATCCACTTTTCTGGCGTATCCGTTAAGCTCAAACTCGGTGTCGTTGCCAATGCATAGTGCTTTTCAATCAAATAACGTTTGCCATCATGCAAAACGGCAAAAGGAATCTTGCGAAGTGCCCCATCTGGAATGACAATCAACGTTTCGACTTCAAGAAGCTCAGATTCAAACGGACGGATTAACTCGTTATAAAGCTGTTGAGCATGAGGCAATAAATCGGGCACTTGAGCCCAAGTAGGCTTTTCTTCATTCAGTTCAATAATCAGTTTTTTAATCAGCTCCTCTTCCAAACGCTTTTGATTGACAGGCATAGTAACGACTTGTCTTTGATTATCGGTACGCAGTAACAATTCAAGGCGTTCAGGAAATATAATAGGATAAAGCACAGCAGTATTGCGAATCGCTTTATTTATTAAAGCGACGGGCTGATGATTTTTAAGCGCGCAGGGATGATCGGGTTTATCTTGATTGTTGACAACAGAATTATCGCCAACACAATCATCCTGAAAATAGTTTTCTAATTCAAACGTTTTGAACTGTTCAATAATGTCTTGAGCTTGACAAAGAAAAGCTTGTTTCTTTTTCTCCTGGCTATTTTTGGCTTCTTTCAGCAATAACGCAATCAATTCCAAATAAACTTGTCCTGCTGCGGTTTCCCGGAAAGGCAATTGTCTACTACGATAACTCGTTTGTTCTAAATCTGAGCGAATATCGTTTAAATAGATAACAGCGCGTTCATAGGCCTTGATCGCCCCTTCTTGATCACCGAGCTGATTCAATAACTGCCCTAATTGTCGTTCCCAAAGAGACAATATATCAGTTGCCAATACGGTTTGAGCATAGAAAATAGCTTGTCGCGTCAATCGCAAGGCATCTGAATAACGGCTTTCAGATTGATAGAGTTCACCCAAGTAACCATAAGCATAGCTCACAACACGCGGAAATGCCTTCGCATCAAAGCGGCGCAGCTTTTCAAGGGCATGATAAGCCTTCAACATCAGTTGCTTATTATCAGGCGCGAGTTCTGTTTGAATTTGCCTGGCAATTTGACTGAGATGAATCAGGTTAAAAGCCTTATCCTGATTGTCTTCTGGCAACAGCCATGTCGCGGCGAATGCCGTATCAAGCGCATGAATCGCTTTTTGTAAGAGGATAGCTTCATCATCTTGATAAAACCGCGTTTTTTGGGTATCACCACTATATGGCTTCACATCAATCCACAATTGAGCCAGGTTTGTCAGAATATGAGCAGACAACTGTGGTTGTTCACTAGAAACGAACAGTTGCAAGGCCTCCTGATAGCATTTGAACGCTTGTTCATAATTCTTAAAATGCTGGCTGTTCATCAGTACATTACCAAAAGCATTCAAAGCCTGAGCTAAAATCAGCGAATTATCAGTGCTGATTTGACGCGCCAATTCGACAGCTTGTTCCGCATAATCTTTCGTCTTCAGTTCTTCGCGAGTAACACGACACCGATCACTGAGTTCAATCAAACGCGCAACACGATGGCGAACATCATCTAAATGATCTAAATGTTCAATCGTGTTTTGAGGGCAAATTGGATTCAAGCGCAAGTCAGTATCTGCTTTGGCGAAGCCTCCCAATAAACAGAAACAGAAACAGAATAGCCTTTTTGTCATGAACATTTTTTTTTGAATGAAGTTAGTAAAGAATAGCCCAATTTTAGTTCCCAATTTATTTTGCGAAGGCCCTCTTAAAATTAATTGTCAAATTTAAAAGCGCAATTTTTGATTTTCCTGATAAAGCGTTTCCCGATTGCATGAACCGAAGGTCAGCTACGCTAAGTACTAAGTACAAAAACAAATCAATCCTAAAAATCAATTAAAAGGCACAATCCAGAAGGGGGTTGAATGTGTGTGAAACGCAGTAACTGTAGAGCGAAACGAATCCTTGTCGTTAGGCATATCCAAAAAATAAATTATCCCGCAGGGCTACTCTATGCACACAAATAATTTGTAACCAACTGTCGGCTCACGCAGAGCCGCAGAGCCGCAGAGAATGAGAGAAACAAACCGGCTTGAATTGCCTTTTGGGATTTATTTTTTTGGAACTTCCTTAGTTATTATCAAAAGGGTGCCTTTCAGGCCAACGTAGATCAACCTGTCGATAGCATTTATTATCAAGCATCCATTCCGTCTCGTAGCTACCTGACAGAGGCGCTGGTACCTGATGGAAAGTCAGCTTTCTGATCTTGCCCCTTATGGAAACACGGTAAACAGCGCCATCAGAAACCGGGAATGCATCTAGCGGCCACGCTTTCAAGCCATTATCATCATGCAGCCAATTATCTTGATACTGCTGATCTGTATTGCTGCCCTTAATGATCAAGGTATCAGTATGCGTGCTATGCGCACGACACAGATTTAATCCTTTTGTAAACTCAAAACAAAACGCATTATCTTCTAAAGCGTCTATTTCCCAAACACCACAGTTTGAAGGCGGTGCTCGTTTTCTAACCGTTTCGATGATTTTCTCTATCAGCGTCTTACCTTCGTCTTTCTTATTCGATTTTTTCTCATCGGATTTTTTAGGTTTCTTCTCCTTTTCTAAATAAGGCCCATAGATCAAACGTGTTTTGCCCTCCTTTGGTTGTAAGACAATCCACTCTCTTTCCTTTAAAGACAGATAAGTTCGCGTCGTTAAACACGAACCCACTTGATATGAAGAAGAGGTTTTGATCACCTCAACATCATTCTGGCGACAAGCTGAATGGGCAGCCGGTGCAAACTCAACACCAAGACAGGCTATCAACCCGATGACTAATTTTCTATGCATAAGGCATCTCCTTTGTGGTTATGGAATCCGCTTGTTTATCGCATTGCGCGATGTTAATGGTTAATGGTTAATGGTTATTGTTTAATGAAAAAATAGACTTAAACCTGTTAGAGTGAGAGGGTTTAAAGCCGTAAAGATTTTGTTCTTGGGGATGTGGCAGGAAATAATAATACGCTATTTTGGATTTTGATAAATACTTTATCGTATTCAGTTGCGTTTTTCAGGCAAAAGTTATTTGTTGCCAGGCCCCATATCATCAAAGATCACTTGTTGAGTTTTGAGCAGCGCATTCGCGACAAATATCAAAAAGGGCCCATTATCGCCATTATCGGCTTGATTTAATGTCGCCAAATATTGCCGTCGCTCTTCTTGTCTGATAATCGCAGGCGGATAACCTTTTTTAATGAGAATCAGGTTCATCAAAATCCTAGCCCCTCGTCCATTACCATCATCAAAAGGATGGATTCTAACCAAGTTATAATGTGCAATAGCGCCCGTAATCAGCGGGTGTTGGCTGTTTAAATGCGCTTGAATCCATTGGCAAAGTTCTTCTATTTCATCAGCTACTTGCAACGGTTCCGTATAATAATGAATGGTGCCGTCAGCTTGTAAAACATGATTAGGCAAAGACTTATATTGACCCGGAGTCGCGGGTTTCTTGATCCTTTCCCCCATCGCATTAATAGCTTCAGTATCAGTCACGCCCAATAACAACAAAGCATTCAATTCTTTAATCAATCCAGGTGTGATCGGCCGTTTATCTTGAATCACTTGATAGAGATAATCAATAGCTTCTGCATGGTTTCTAGCATCCAAGAAATCCTTAAACGGTTTGCCTTCAACAGTCAAGCCTTCCCGTAGAAAAAACCACGTTTCCCCCCTCGTTAAAGTACTCCCTTCAATCGCATTAGAATCATACGTCCAATCAATCCGTAACTTTTCCTGAATGGTGGGCCAAAGTGCTGATTGCAACGGCTTTTGAGCATCAATGTCTTGTTGCAATTGATTGATATTTTTGAGTTTTTCTCTTAATGCTAAAGTGTCTTGAAGCGTATAGTGGCACATAAGTCATATTACCCATCTCACGCAAAGACGCAAAGACGCAAAGCGTCAAGAATCAAAAACTTAGCGTTTTTTGCGCGAAGCGTGATCATTAAAATGAATCTGACAAAAGTCAAAATTTATTTTGCGGCTCTTTCCGTGCAAAATTGCGGATCATTGAAAGAAACCATCGCCGAATCAATTCAACTTGAAAACGATAACCTAGAGGAGTCGATTCAATGAAGCCAGATTGTACTAAATGGGATAAAGTCTCCTCTATTGATTCAACTTGGCAAGCCTCAGCCAATACCTTTTGACTCAATACCGCCCCTTCTCCCTCTTTTGCTAGAACATGCAATAACGCTTGTTCAGCGGCTGAACGATTGCTGATATGACTAAAATAATTTCGACCACTTTTCAAACTATTGGCGATAATGGCCTCAACCTCATCTTGCTGTACCCAACGTCGCTTATGCGCTGCTTGTCCATTTTTGAATAGCACAATCTCTTTACATAATAATTGCACCAAAGCCGGATGACAACGTGTCAAAGCCAAAATGCGCTGCGTCGCATCGGGTGTATAACGCAATGCCTTTTTGACTGGATTTTCAATCAGTTGTCTCGCTTCACTCTCCAGCAAATAACTCAACTCAACGGTTTCAGTATTAATTAAATAATTCGCCCAATCAGGAAAGGCCTCTAATTGATGGACACCTGCAATGATGATTTTAAACTGTAAACGGTGCTGAATGATATGGCGAAAGAAGCCCAATATCGCCTGTCTATTCAAATTGCCCTGATTAAAACCCTTCTCCAAAGCTTCAAACTCATCAAATGTCAGTAGCACTGTGCGGCCTGCTACACAGGCTTCGATGTCATCCAACCATTCATCAAATACGCTAAAAGGATCAGCCTGCAAATCCTCACGACTGAGAGGCGGCAAAGTCAACTCATGAGTTTTACGCGCATTTCGTATCATAGCGCGACTGAGACTGTAAAAGAAATGACTGTGATCCGTAGCTAATGAAACAGGGCCTTGAAAATCAACAAACAGCGGCACATAATGATCAGGCAATAAGGCATTGAGGAAATTCAGTAACGAAGTCTTACCCATCCGCCGCTGCCCATAAAGCAAAATAGGCGGACTACGTGGATTTTGCAATAACAATTCAAGACGCGCAATCACCTCATCTCGCCCAACAAACAGTTCTTGATTGTATTTTGTCAGGGGCACTCCGGTAATATAAGGATTATCAATTTTCTCATTAGACGTGGTTTCAGCAATTTGACGGCTAATATTATGCACTTCTCGTTTTAATGTTAAAAATTGACTGATTGACTCAAAGAGGCCGGCTTGAAAAAACAAGGTAAAACGGCGTACAAATGATCCTAACAGGTAAGTCACAAACTCACCGAGCCAATGCCCGAAACGACGCACTCTACCCCAATGATTGACAGGCTTATCAAACAAATATCGGCACCCAGGATAAGACTGCCCTAAACCTAAGGCCATAAAACTGAAGAACAAAATAGGCTGTTCGGGATGCCTAAACATAAAGAAACCGACATAAACGCCGCCACAGGCCAATAAACCCGCTACGATACCGGCCCACGCATTAGCAATATACCGCGCCAATAAATAAGGTAAGGCAAACAGCAGTGCGAATAACAGGCCATTGGAAATGCCCCCCACTACCGGTTTGACTAAGATCGTTAACAAAGAAGCCTCTGTTTCAATATCCGTTTCCGGCCCACTGATAAGAACCGTCATCGTCACCCCGATAACTAAAACCAATATCGCAGCCCAAAACCAACGACGGGTATACAAACCATAAGCGAAACCGATGCCCACGCCCAAGCCCATCATGTGAGGATCAAGCCCAGCGATTCCAATCGTATCAGACATCAACAGGGTATAATAAACAACCTGCAAACTGATATAAAGTATCGCACCGCTGACAACCACCGCCCCACTGAAAATGACGGCCGTCACCAACAAACTGATGATCAAGCTACCCCCTTTTTGGATAACCTGATGCTCAACAGACAACGTCGCCAAAGTTAATAAAACACGACTCGCGACACTGACAGCAAACACCCCAAATAAAATCGCCACCCGATACCATTGTTCATCTTCTGGTATCCAAAAAAAGCAGCCCACCAGTAATCCACTGATCAAACTGGCCACATAGGCAAAAGCCAGTGATACGGTAATACCGCTAATCAAGCCCCCCACGAAAGTTAATGTTGCCGCATAGAGGATGCCGCGAATAACCATCGCCCCCCCATCTTGCCAGCCAAACCCCCATTGAATCAGCCAAAGGCACACTCCCACCAAGATGCCCACAAGCAAGGGCCCCACCCCATATATCAAAACCAACAAACGCAACACAATAGGATGTCGCCATTGTGCTATGCTAAGCCTAGACAACGCAAAATCCGCCGGCAAACTTAAATCAATTTGTTCCACCAGCGTTTGCCAAGCCACAGGGCGAAAAAGCAACCAATAAAGTAATTGTATACAAGCAAAGAAAGGATTATTATGCAAAACTCTTGCGTCTCTTGCGTCTCTTGCGTTAAAAATAAAATTTAACTTATCTTTTCAGTTATCAGTTATCAGTTATCAGTTATCAATGCCTTGATATCCACTATGTTCAATGCCAACATATTAATCAGACAAACTATAGTTTTCAAACCATGAGACTTAAATACGACAAGCGAAAATCATCGACAACACGGTATCTGCCTTATCCCATATCTACAATCTTAATTCTATCCAAAAATTAATCGCGTATTGTGTAGACGAATCGCTTATTTCCATAAAAAAAGGAGTGTATTATGCAGCAAAGCCTAATTTGTCAACGGATGAATCCATTCAGAATCGCTGGCCTTTTCGCGACAACCTGTTTTTTAGTCGCTTTCTCATCCGCTA
>Ga0316201_10000251_pt1 | contig 27655 bp, 20 predicted proteins | sample CS6wburrow_MG_FD_204516 | JGI IMG/M metagenome (GOLD analysis project Ga0316201, IMG submission 204516) | Coastal sediment microbial communities from Delaware Bay, Delaware, United States - CS-6 worm burrow | ecosystem: Environmental > Aquatic > Marine > Coastal > Sediment | place: USA...
CGACATCACAATCGCGCGCTCAAGTATCTCGATCTGCACGGCCTGAAAGACAAGCGTACGGTAAAAGCACACGCCGATATGGCCGACCAGATCATGGAGTTGAAGCTCGCACCGAAACTGTTCGATGCGCTGGTTCGCAACCTGCGTGACGTCGTCTCGATCATTCGCAGCCAGGAGCGGCTGGTTATGCAGCTTTGCGTTCGCGATGCAGGGATGCCACGCAAGGACTTTTTGTCCAGCTTCCCGAAGAGCGAGACAGACCTTAGCTGGATCGACAAGCACATCCGCGCGAAACGCAAGCACTCTTCCGTGCTGGCGAAACTGAGAGATGACGTAACCCGGGCTCAGCGCAAGTTGATTGCCGTCGAGGAAGTAACTCGACTCCAGATCAGCCAGATCAAGGAGATCAACCGCCAGATGTCGATCGGGGAAGCGAAAGCCCGTCGCGCGAAGAAGGAGATGGTGGAAGCCAACCTACGACTGGTTATCTCGATTGCCAAGAAGTACACCAATCGCGGCCTGCAGTTCCTCGATCTTATCCAGGAAGGCAACATCGGCCTGATGAAAGCGGTCGACAAGTTCGAATACCGGCGTGGCTACAAGTTCTCGACGTACGCGACCTGGTGGATTCGCCAGGCTATTACACGCTCGATCGCAGACCAGGCGCGCACTATTCGTATCCCGGTACATATGATCGAGACCATCAATAAGCTGAATCGCATCTCGCGACAGATGCTGCAGGAGATGGGACGCGAGCCGCTGCCGGACGAACTTGCCGAGCGCATGGAAATGCCGGAGGACAAGGTCCGCAAAGTACTCAAGATCGCCAAGGAGCCGATCTCGATGGAGACACCGATTGGCGACGACGAAGACTCGCATCTTGGCGACTTCATCGAGGACCAGACGGTGCACTCGCCTGTCGACTCGGCCACAACATCCGGTCTCAAGGAAACGACGCATTCGGTGCTCGCCGGCCTGACGCCGCGTGAGGCCAAGGTCCTGCGCATGCGCTTCGGTATCGATATGAATACCGATCACACGCTTGAAGAAGTCGGCAAGCAGTTCGATGTCACGCGAGAGCGTATTCGCCAGATCGAGGCGAAGGCGCTCAGGAAACTGCGTCACCCGACGCGCTCGGATCAGCTCAGGAGCTTCCTGCTGGAAGATTGATCGAGGCGGGAAGTCTGAAGAACAAAGAAGCCGGGCACCGCCCGGCTTTTTTATAGGACCTCAAGCGCTTTCCTGCGCTGCGTATGGAAGTCCTGCTTGTCCAGGAATACTCGAAACTCGTCTCCCGGCAGCGACTTGCTGTAGAAAAACCCCTGTACGCTTTCACAGCCATGGATTCGCAGAAAATCCAGCTGCTCCTGGCTTTCGACGCCTTCAGCAATTGATTTCTTGCCAAGCTCAGCCGCCATCCTGATGATGGTCCTGCAGATGTTGTCTGAGGCGACGCCGCTGCCAATTCCCTGAATAAACGTCTTGTCGATCTTGATTACATCGAACGGCATCTGCTGGAGATAGCTCAACGAAGAGTAACCCGTGCCAAAATCATCTATAGCAACGCGGACACCGAATTCTCGCAGCTCTTCCAGAATCTGGATTGCTGTATCGCGATTTTGCGCAACGGTCGTTTCGGTGACTTCGAGTTGGATATAGCCGGGATGTATGCCGAAGCGTCGAATTGGCGACATGACGGTTTCTATGAAGCTTCCATCTCGGAGTTGTCGTGCCGAAACATTGATAGACATAGGACCCGGATGCAGGCCTTGCGCCAATAGATCGGCAAGGTCCGCACACGCCTTCTCGATGACCCAGGCGCCGATTTCGACGATCAGGCCTGACTCCTCCGCGAGGGGCACGAATTCGTCCGGAGAAATGTGGCCTTCGGTGTGGTGATTCCATCGAAGCAATGCTTCCGCGCCGCTGATTTGACCCGTCGAAATTTCGAACTGCGGTTGATACTGAATCTCCAGGTTTCGCGCCAGAAAGTCTTCGCGCAGGTCCCTTTCCAGACCAATCTTGCGGCGACTCTCGGCATTCAGTCGCTCGCTGAAGAAATCGAAACGGTTTCGGCCTGACTCCTTCGCTCGGTACATTGCGGCATCTGCGTTCTTGAGCAGCATCTCGACGCTGTCGCCGTCGTCAGGAAATACGACAATTCCGATACTCGCACTGACGTAGTGATCGGTGCCGTGGATACTGAATGCCTCCGCGAGTTTTGCAAGCAAGCGCTCAGCAGTCGCACGTACGATGCTCTCGTTGCTCACATTGGGCAGTACGATAACGAACTCGTCGCCGCCAAGTCGTGCAACGGTGTCACGCGTTCTCACCTGGGACACGATCCGCTCCGACGCCTGAATCAGTAGCAGGTCACCCACCGAATGACCAAACATGTCATTGATCTCTTTGAAGCGATCAAGATCCAGGAATAAAACGGCCCCGGATTGTTGATCAACTCGGGCGCTGGCCAGGTGCTGCTCCAGTCGATCCTTGAGCAGCTGGCGATTAGGCAAACAGGTCAATGCGTCGAAATGTGCCTGGCGATAAAGCGTCTTTTCTCGCTCAACGCTCGATAGCGCAACCGCAAATCGGCCGGCAAGGTCGATACAAGGCCCAAGGCTACCCTGCGCCATATCAAACTGTGATTTGAAGCCCAGCAACAATACGCCTTTGATCTCGGTGCTCAGGACGACGGGAATCAGCACAACGAAGTTCTGTCCGTATTCCAGGAAGCGTGTTTTATAGGGAGCCGTCGACCCGTCGACCTCCGCAAGGCTGACCTGTCGCGGCTGGCACCAGTCGCGGCTGAGGCTTCCGGGCAGATCGATACGGTCATTGACTACATTGCCCCTGTGCAGCGAGATCATTCTTGCCTTGTTAGGAGCATCGACATCGCGCGCTATCACCGCGGCCGCCTCACATCGTGTAACGGCCACGAGGTGCTCAACGACATCTTCCGATACATCCTCGAACTTCGTGCCGGCGAGGATCATGCGGTCAATACCGGACATTGCCTTCAGCGTGGCGATCTGCCCGCCCAACTTGGCCGCCATGTTATTGAACGCGTCGGCCAAAGCTTCGAATTCGTCGGCCGTACCGACGCGAACTCTGGCCTGCAGATCCCCCCCGGCAACCTGACGCGCGGCCTGCGTTAAATATCGTAATGGTCCCAGGCTACGGGCGATCAACTTGAGACTCAGTATGCCGACGAGAAGCAGCACGAGCGTTATCGCAGGCAGGAATATTCGCCAGAACCCATCCGTAGAATTAAGTGCGTAGTCACGCTCCTGGATAGCTATGACATCGAGCGGACTGGCAGCGAAAGAGGACCCAAGGAACAGCTGCCACAAAGCGGCAGCGCGCTCTTCCCCATCGACTGAAAACTCCGTGAAAGCATTGCTTCGTGTCTTTCCCGCAGCAACCAGGAAACCGTGGATGTTTGCCTCCGTATCACTTGTGCAGTAGAGCATCAGGCCGGCCACACTGAATACGCAAAACTCGGCGCTGTAAGAGAGGTTTTCTCTCGGTCCCCAAATCTTCTCGGGCTTTAGCTCAGCCCAGAGCACGCCGTCTGCTATAGCGCTGAAGCGCGCGTGCTTGACCAGTATCATTCTGCCGTCGGGTGTCACGTCCAGCCGCGCGCCAACCCCTTGCGGCCGCACCTCAGTGGATAAAGGCTGGTCTGGCGGCGTCGCGGCCGCTCCCGATAGCAATCGCGCCGGTCCGGAATCGGAGACGAACCAGATTTCGTTGAAGTCCTCGAGCAGGTATTGGCTAAGTATGACGCCGGTACCTGCTTCTTTACCGATGATGCGCGAGATCTCGTCGATCCTGGCGTCTGCTGCCTGCAGTCGAGTCAGAATCTCCATGGCAAATTCTTTGGCTTCACCCTTCAGGCTCCTGGCGGCTTCACGCTCTGCGCTGCGCTCGAACTCGTGGTAAGCCAGCCAACCGGTGAATAACATTGGCACGATGGCGGCGATCAGGAAATAGATGAAAATGCGTTTACCAACACCGCGACCCAGCACGCTTGCAAGCGTCGACTCGCTCATCAGTAGTCCCGTCCCAGGCCGATAAACGCGCCATTGTTAGCACGGACAACATCATCCTTGCTCGACTTTGCCGACAGAGGCGAGGCAGACTTACCGTCCTTGCCTACACTGAACAAGTCAAAATCGTTGTTAAGCGGATTCAGCTTGCCGTCCTTTCGGAGGCCTCCCTTACCCGGTCCGGCCGCAGGAATATTCAGATAAATGTAGGGGCGGCCCCAGGGATCATTCGTTACGTCATATCGAAGCTCGTTGAGCGCCGTCGGCAGCTGATCGTCGTTGTGCAAACGAAACCGTTCGATCGCGAGACTGATAGAGCTGATATCGCCAATCGCTCTGGCCACCCTCGCGCGTTCGGTATAGCCATTGTAAGCAGGCACCGCCAGCGTCAACAGGAGCCCCGAGACTACGAGCACCACGAGCAATTCGATGAGTCCAATTCCTTGTGCCTTGACCATATCCCGGGCCATATGCGTTCCGTGCTTACGCCTTTGCAAGGCGCGGGTGACAGGTAAAAATCTCGAAGACCGACAAGCTTAAGTTATTGATTTACTTATGTCGTTGAACCAGATCACGCTAGGCTTCGGGCGACTGACTCCGGCTTATGTCACATCGTCAGGCTAGCCTGATTCCGTAAATCAAGCGCTGCAGTCGATCTGATTTTGCTTCTGGTCCGACGCCACTAAATCGCGGCAAATCAGGCACTTATTGTTGTTCGTCGACAGCGAGTTATCTGCTAGAATGCGCCTCCTTCGGGGGGCTGCTAATCTTGGCCTCTTCAAGAAAGGGCCTGTAGCTCAGTTGGTTAGAGCAGGGGACTCATAATCCCTTGGTCCCAGGTTCGAGTCCTGGCGGGCCCACCATTCTCCGGTCGCGTGTTCGTATGACACGGTATGCCACTGTCTCCGTGCGTTCGCATCACGTCTGCCAACGTGGTGGTTCGAGTCCTGGCGGGCCCACCATTCTCCAGTCGCGTGTTCGTATGACACGGTATGCCACTGTCTCAGTACGCGCGCATCAAGTCCGCCAAGGTGGTGGTTCGAGTCCTGGCGGGCCCACCACTTTTCTAGATTACTTGCTCGATGTCTGGCAGCCAGCCTCGCCAGTACTCGATCTTGTCGCGCAACTCGTCTATCGCGGCCTGCGGTTCGCGCAATAGAAACCGAACATGGTCGCCGGGCCGCAACTGGCCAAGCAGATGGCGGTCAAGCCGCGCGACCTGCGCGATGCGCGGATAACCCCCGATCGTGCCGGCATCGACCGAAAGGATATAGGGTGTGCCACCCTCAGGGCATTGCACAGTCCCCGGAAACACCGGCGCGCTCGGCATGCGCCCGCTTGTTGATACTTCCAGCGTAACGCCATCCAACTGCAATCCCATGCGATCCGCTCGACGTCCAACCGTCCAGTTAATCCCGAAGAAGCTGGCGTGTGCAGCGGCTGAGAGTTCTGGTGCTTCGAACGATTCACAGGCACGCAGCGCCCAACTCGATGACATCGGTGGAATGAATTCCTCAGGCGTTTGCAGCCTGTCGATCTGCTTCGGACTAAGCGGCAGTATGTCGCCCTCCTCCAGCGCCCTCCCATGATGGCCGCCCAATGCTGCAAGCAAGTAGGTCGATGTCGAGCCCAGGATCTCGTCGGCCCGAATACCACCTGCGACGCCTATATAGACTCGTGCGCCTTTCTCCGTGGCACCAACAACAAGCTCGTCACCAGCTCTGGGAAAAATTGTTTCGTGAAAACTGACAGGCGCGCCATTCAGCGTTGCCGCCGCGGCTGCTCCGGTAATCGCAATTGTGCAGTCCGCACCAAACCGCAGGGTTGGTCCGAGCAGCGTCGCTTCCAATGCCGACGCGTCCCACGCATTGCCCAGAAGGCGATTCGCCAGCGCAAGTGACAGGGGATCCGCCGCTCCGCCGGCTGCAACGCCTAGGTGCCTCATGCCTGTACGGGGCCTCGACTGAATCGTCGTCTGCAGTCCCGGTTTAATAACCGTGATACTCATGCTGAAAAAGCGTCGGCAGCAACCGATACGAATCGAATACGTGTGCCAGCATGAACCGGAAAAGGCTCGTCTGCCTGCGGATCGAACAGCGGAAAAGGTGTCCGGCCAATGAGTGTCCAGCCGCCGGGGCTCGGCAGCGCGTAGATACCCGTGCGACCATCCGCGATACCCACCGAACCGGCGGCAACTCGTTGCCGCGGCTGCTCCCGACGCGGTACGTGCAGTCGTTCATCGAGACCGCCGATAAACGCAAAACCGGGCGTAAAGCCGACCATGTCCACGCTGTATTCTCTGCCTGTGTGCAGAGCAACAAGCTCATCTTGCGTCATGCCCAATTCCTGGCAGAGCTCATCCAGGTCTGGCCCGTATTCACCGCCGTAGACGACCGGTATTTTCAGCACCCTGTCCTGTGTCGGCAACGGCGGTATTTCATTTTCGAGAATGGCGGCAACCCGGTGTTCGGCGCTGCGCGCATTCATCGACGCCGCGTCAAATCGAACGACTACCGTGTTGATGCCGGCAACAACCTCCAGCCAGGTCTTGTCTGCCCTCAGGTGTTCCGCGAGAGCCTGCGCGTCCTGCGGACTGTCTACCGTCAGGGAGACCTGGTCATCAAGACACTGGATGAGCACGTATCTCCACCCCGTGGCTTTCCAGCACATCACGCACGGCGCGCGCGGCTTCTGCGGCGCCGGGAGTATCGCCGTGGATGCACAGCGTGTCTGCCGGCACCTCGATGACCTGCCCATTTCTCGCCGTGACGTGACCTCTCGTCGCGAGCCCGACCGCCTGGGTTGTGATCACAAAGAGTTCGCTATGCACCGCCCCGGGTTCAGAGCGGGGCACCAATGTGCCGTCGGCTTCGTACGCGCGATCGACAAATGCTTCTGCGATGAAATCCAGGCCGTGTCGGTCAGCTGCCGCCTGCAGCTCCGTATTAGCCATGCCACAGAATGCGGTGTCGCTGTGAACATCGGCGATAACTCTCGCAATGACGTCCGCCAACTCACTGTCTGCGATCGCGTCGTTATAAAGTGCACCATGGGGCTTGACGTGCGTCAGCCTGGCACCAAGCTGCGCAGCAATATCGGCAAGCGCAGTTAGCTGCTCGCTAAGCGCTTCATACAGCGCTTGGCCTGCGAGGTAAGCACTCACCCGACCGAAGCCCTCGCGATCCGGATATCCCGGGTGTGCCCCGACGTTGACACCGCGAGTCAACGCGGCGCGCACGGTGGCCGCCATCGACTGCTCGTCGCCGGCATGACCGCCGCAGGCAATATTACAGCTCGAGACAATGTCGAGCAGCGCCTCGTCGTAAGGACCACCTTCGCCGAGATCGGCATTCAAATCGATAGTCGCCATCGCTAATTGCCACCTTTCTCTTTGCGTTTGCCCGACATGACTGTCTTGATCATCTTGCCAAAGTTCTTGTCCCGAGCGCGACGCTCGGCGAGTGTCTCGGTATTCCGGCGGTCCTCGGCCTGCAGTTTCCTGTATCGCCGCAGGCGTTCCGCGTCGAGAGCGCCGTCTTCGATTGCCTCTCGCACGGCGCAACCAGGCTCTGAATCATGCGAGCAATCGGCGAAACGGCACCGCGCCGCCAGGCCCGCAACGTCGCTAAATACCTCATCGAGTACATCACCGACATCGACAAGCTGCAATTCCCGCATGCCGGGCGTGTCGATCAGCCAGCCGCCGTGGTTCAAGCGATACATGGAGCGACCCGTTGTCGTGTGACGCCCACGCTGGTCATCCTCTCGTGCGGCCCGGGTCTCAAGCTCGACGCCGGCCAGCGTGCTGATCAATGTGGACTTGCCAACACCCGACGAGCCCAGCAGTGCGACGGTCTGGCCTGTCTCGCACCACGGGCGCAGGACTTCGACATTCTCCGCACATCTCGCATCGAGCGCCTCGACAATAATTCCCGGCGACAATCCGGAGGCCGCTGCAACGAATTCGTCGACCGACTCAACCGTATCGGCTTTGGTAATCACAATCACCGGCAATGCGCCCGCGTCGTGCGCTATCGCAAGGTAACGCTCCAGCCGGGCAATATTGAAGTCGCGATTCGCAGAGGTGACTACAAACAGGGTGTCGACGTTCGCCGCAATCAGCTGGATCTCGCCGGATGTACCCGCCGCTTTCCTCTGGAACAGGCCGAACCGCTCCAGGAGCGCGCGGACCTTCGGCCCCTCCCGATCAATGAGCACCCAGTCGCCCACGGTAATCTTGAGAGTAGCCGTCTTGCCCGCCAGTGGAATCGTCACCAGGCCATCGGTGTCCACAACCTCAATGCTATTTCGATGCACACGAAGCACGCGTGCCGGCGTCCAGCGACACTCGACATCTACCTGCGCCTGGAAAAACTGCCGCCAACCGAGGCTCTGTAACGAATCCATTGAGCTCATGATATACACTGGATACCACGTTAACGCTGTCAGGGAAATTACAATGAGCGTAGTTCTTGTCACAGGTGCCAGCTCGGGTATCGGCGCAGCGATCACGATTGCCTTTGCTGAGGCCGGCTGGGACGTCATGGCAGCTGGTCGAGACGAGGGCCGCCTCGAGGAAGTCGCCGACGTGTCGGACAAGATCGTGATCTGGGCCGGCGAACTCGCCGAATCGGAAGATTGCGACGAACTGTTAGCCGATACGATTGATGAGTTTGGCCAGCTCGACTGCCTGGTCAACAACGCCGGGGTCATTATGCGTGGCAATGTTGCAGATACCACCGACGAAGACTGGCGCCGCACAATGGCTATCAATCTCGACGTACCTTTCTTCTTGAGCCGCGCAGCGCTGCCCTACCTGCTGATTGCCGAGGGCAGCATCGTCAACATTGCCTCTGACTGGGGTTTGCGCGGTGGTGAGCGGGCCGTTGCCTATTGCGCAAGCAAGGGCGGCATCGTTCAGTTGACGAAAGCCATGGCCAAGGACCATGCGCGGGAGGGACTGCGCGTCAACGCAGTATGTCCTGGCGATGTCGACACACCGATGCTCGCTGCAGAGGCCGAGGCGAGCGATATGGAACTTGCGGAGTACCTGGAACAGGCCGCAGAGGAAAGCGTCAATGGCCGCGTGGCTACGCCAGAGGAAGTCGCAGCATTAACCCTGTTTCTCGCCAGTGACACAAGCGCACATATCAATGGTGCAGCGATACCGATCGACGGCGGTGGACTGGCCTGAACCCGCTTATCGTCGCCCGCGCCCGCGTCGCCAGTACTGGATCAGCAGGAAGCCGAACAACATGCCCCCAAGGTGCGCAAAGTTCGCGACACCCGGCGCTCCGCCGCTGACGCCCAGGTAGAGTTCCAGGGCGCCATAGATCAATACGAATGTGATTGCACGCATCGGAATCGGCGGGAACAGCGGTACCACGATACGATTCGGAAAGGTCAGCCCATAGGCCAGCAGGATCCCGAAAACCCCGCCCGAGGCACCAACCGTTGGATAGATACCGCCCTGCATGCCGGCAACGATGAGTTGCACTACACCGGCACCTACCACGCACACAAGGAAGTAGATCAGGAAGCGCTGTGACCCCATAAAGCGCTCAATATCTCGACCGAACATCCACAGTCCAAACATGTTGAAGAAGATGTGAGTCGTGTTGCCATGCAGAAAGCCATAGCTCAATAGCTGCCAGGGCGCGAACGGCGCTGCGAGCCTGGGATAATTGGCATCGAACTGTTCGAAACTCGGGTAAAGACCATCCGCGATAGGCCACAGCGCCAGGTAGAAGCGCGTAAACGGCCCATATACCTGTTGTAGCGCGAATACGAGGCCATTGATGATCAGCAGCGCGAAGATCACGTTGGGTATCGAGCTTGTCGGCCTGCGACTGTAAACCGTTTGATTCATTCGTAAACTGTCCTGCCATCGAAAATCGTCATTACCACGTTAGCTTCGTTGATCTGTGCAGCAGGAAGTTCAAACAGATTTCGATCCAGCACAACGAAGTCAGCACGTTTACCGACTTCAATTGAGCCCTGCTCCTTTTCGAGGCCCATCTGGAAAGCGCCGTTAATGGTATAAGCAGCAATCATCGTTTCCAGGTCTACTCGCTCTTCTTCATTGAGGACAGGGCCATCATTGCTGTATGGGTCTTGCCGGGTAATCGCGACCTCTATCGCGTGCAGCGGGTTCAGGTCGGTTACGAAGTAGTCGCTTCCGCCAACGATGCGTCCGCCCGCTTTCTGTATGCTGGCAATCGGGTACATCTGCCAGGTTCTTTCTTTGCCCAGCATAGGTACATCCAGTTCCAGTGCGGCCGGATCTGGATAGGCCCAGAGCGGCTGAAACACGGCGCCGACATTGAGCGCCCCGAAGCGCGGTCGATCATCTTCATGGATAAGTTGCAGATGTACGATCTGGTGACGATTGTCGGACATGCCATTCGCATCTCGCATCGCCTCAAAACCGTCCAGCGCACGTCGAATAGCGGCATCACCAATTGCATGCACATGAACTTGTAAACCCATAGCGTCGAAGCGCGTCATGTAGCGGTTCACGTCTTCCTGCGAGTAGAAAAACTCACCCGAACCGTAGTGCTCGTCCGCATAGGGCTCGAGCAAGGGACTGGTGCCGTACTCGATTACGCCGTCCATATAGATCTTGACAGAGTCGACGTCCAGGTTTTCCCGGCGCCATTGCTCCCGGCCCTCAAGAAACTCGAAAACGCCCTCGTCGAAGACGCCCGGTTGCCAGTTAATCGGTGACAGCGAGCCCAGAACACGCATGTCCAGTTCGCCCGCGTCGGCGAGGTTGATGATCGGTTGTAGCAAGTCGCCGTCAAGTCCCGGCTCAATGACCGCAGTGATGCCTACCGAATGTGCCAGCGCCATGCCGGCGCGCACGCGATCGGTACGTTGCGCCAGCGTCATTGGCGGTACGTAGTCTTTCACCAATAGCATCGCGGCCTCACGAAGCGTGCCGCTAGGCTCGCCCGTCTCGGGATCGCGCTCGATAACACCGGCGGGTGGATCTTCAGTATCGGCATCGAGGCCGACGATTTCCATCGCTTTGCTGTTAACCCAGGCCGCATGCCCGAAACTCGACTCGAGATACACCGGCTGATCAGGGAACATCAGGTTCAGGAGCCCTTTCTGCGGGTTCGCCTCGGGCCAGAGCCACTCGCCCCAACCGCCGCCGAGTATCCAGCCGTCTTTCCCGATACCGTCCAGCGCTGTGCACTCCTTGAGTCGTGCCGCTACCTCGTCAGCCGTTTCCAGGCGCAACAGATTGCATTCCTCTGCAGCCAGAGTTCCGATCATGATGTGAATATGCGAATCATGAAACCCGGGCAATAGCATCTGGCCAACGAGATCGATGATCTCCGTTTCTTGCCCGATGAATCGCGCGGCGTCCTCATTGTCGCCAACGAAGCTGATCCGGCCATCGGAGATGGCGACAGCTTCGGCCCAACTGCGCTTATCGTCCACCGTATAGACCGCCGCGTTGAGAAAGACTCGATCGGCACTTTCGCCGTTAGTCGATGTTGACGGAGGGCTGCACCCTGCGCACAACAGACCCGCTATGGACATCAACAAACCTGTTCGCATAATCCTCACCAGCCGCCGCCTCCGCCGCCACCACCGCCGCCGCCCGACGAGCCACCACCACCGCCGCCCGAAGACGAACCCGGCGGCGACACTGACGAACTGATGGCAGAGTTCAGGCTGCTTGATAGCTTGCTGGTTGTCCTGCCCAGGTTATTGCTGTTCCAGGAGCCGTTGTACCAAGACGGCCGATACGCGCCCCCGTCCGGACCTCGTATATTGGCGAGGACGGTCGCAAAGCGTTCCGACCACTGTTGATCAACGCCGAGCGCGAGCGCAAAGGGCAACATCGCTTCGAACAGCTGCGGCGTCTTCGCGGGCGGATTGCGCAGATTGAGCTCATCCTTCTCAGCTATCTCGAGAAATTCCTTGAAGCCAAGCATCTCGTCGAGTACGGCACGCCCCCTCAGCGTTGGACGTTTCATGATGATGGCGAAGAACGCCGTTGTCAGGAACGACACGATAATGGCACCTATTACCAACGGTGTTGCCCCGCGCCCGACATTGAGCGCGACCAACACGGTCACAAGCACGATAGCGATTGCCGGGATATTCAGCGTAGCGTTGGTCTTGAAGTAGTGCTGCTTGTAATCCTGTATCAGCGATTTTCGATGCGCGCCCCGAGCCTTGCCAAGCACCTTGTGATTAGCATTGTCGAGTTCGACTGTATCCCCATCCTTGAACAGGCCCGCCAGAAGCTCTTGCTCGCCAGGCGCCATCGCCTCCGTCGCCGCAACCGGATCGTTTTTAATCAGCCAGTGCGACTTGCCGCGCTTCTTGATTTCCAGGTAACCCTTGACCGCGAGGTTTACGACCGCAGAAGTCATAACCTTGTTGTCGTAATACATCTGGCGTATGTAACGCAGCGATGCTGGCGAAAATCTCTGTGGCGGTTCGTAGCGCGTAACTATCACCCCTTCTTCGGGGTCGCGCCCGTACTTGCGCCACACCGGCACATAATAAGCCAGTAGTAACAAGTACCCGATCACTACTGCCAGCAGATTTGCATTGTCTTTTAGTAGCCAGCCTACCCTGTCCGCACGTGTCGGCTCATCGACGAAGCCCTTCGGCCAGCCGACTACGATCGTCAGTCCATTGAGCGGCGACAATGGACTGTTAGCCTCGAAGTTCACGCGCCCCGACGACTCGAGCCGGGCCCGGTAGTCCTTGCCCTGCGCGCCAAACGGCCCGGTATAAGCCTCTTTCGTAATACCTGACAGCGGTGCATCAAACTCCAGCTGCACCGCAGCACTGGCCTTGTCGATGGGGAACGCCCAGTCAAACCCTGTAACGTTCCAATACAACTCGTCGTGCTCTGTGAAGAAACCCAGCATACGGTTGGCGCGGTACCGAAACACGTAGGTGTGCTCGCCAGGGTCAATCAGGCGATCAGACCGGCCGAAATACGTTCGTATCCCGCGGCGAATCTCCTGCGTGTGAAATGCCTCGGGCCGATCGTTGCGGATTACCGCCAGCGGCTTGAACGCAATTTTGACTTCGTTGCCAAAACGATCTTCGTACTCTGTAGGAAAATCGCGATAAATGCCGCGCTTGATGCGGTTGCCTTCCGCTCGTACACGGATAGTCTCGGTCACTTCGATCATGCCGTCCGTCATGACGCGAATGTCGCTGTGAAAGCTCAGGATGCGCTCGCCCGCATTGCCGCAGAGCGGCAATAACAGGAGCAATACGGTCGCAACGCGCATCATTCGATCGTGCCAAGTTTGACCAGCGGCACGTTAGCGGCATCATCCGACGTCTTCTGGAAGAACTCACGCGCGGAAAAAGCAAACCACCCGGCAATGATGTTGCTCGGCACCGTCTCGGTCATCGTGTTGTAGTCTCGAACCGAACCGTTGTAGAAGCGACGAGCAAATTGCAGGTAATTCTCGGTTTCCACGAGTTCATTCTGCAGATTCATGAAGTTCTCGTTGGCTTTCAGGTCCGGGTAGTTCTCGGCCAGCGCGATGATGCGATCGATGCCAGCGCTCAGCTTCTCTTCGATACTGCCTTTGGCGCGTACGTCGGCCGCTCGCATGGCCTCGGTCCGCAGCTCTGTTACGGCTGCGAGCGTCGCTTTCTCGTACTTGGCGTACTGATCGACAGCAGTCACCAGCCGGGGTATCAGATCATGCCGGCGTTGCAGCTGTACGTCGATATCACTCCACGCGGTGTCGACCCTGTTGCGGCTGCGAATGAGCCGGTTGTAGAGGATGACGCCGGCGACGCCAACCAGCACCAGAACGACAATCACGACAGTGAACATTGATGATCTTCTCCGCTGAGGCCGGAGCACATCGTATCATCAGTGGAGGCACGCCTCAGCGCGGGATTGGCTAGTACCAGAAAGAGACGAACACCTGGAAGACGGCTGCCTCCAGCGAGTACAGCGGCTCTTCACCAATCAGTGCGCCGGCCCTGAGGTCGGAGAAATCATGGTAATCGACTGTGAGGTAGTCAAGGGATGCTGTGACCGAGCCTTTCTTCAGGAAACCCCAGCCCTTGCTGTCGTCGAGAAACGCGTAAGCGAGCTTCGCCCTGAGCGTGTAGCTGGTCAGCGGACTGAGCTCCTTGTCACGGCCGCGGAAGTTGGTCGCCTGAGACCTGGGGAAAAGGTCACTGTAGAAGTGCGCTGCAGTCTGATCGTGGTAGCGAAACTTGCCGGTAAAAGTGAAATCCCGCCACGGATGAATGTAGGTGAGTGACGCTGTGTGGCTCTCGATATCCCAGGTGTCGGTAAAGAACCGATACTCGCCTTCAATCGCGGCCCGATACGGCAAAAAATAGCGCGCCCGTATACCTACAGCGTTACTCGTCCGGGTGTTCGGGTAAACCTCTTCTTCGTAGCTGTAGCCACGTCCTGCCGTATCCGAGGCATTGAAATAGCGCACGGTGCGGTACGGGTTATTCAGGTAACCCTCGTCAGTACCGGTTTCGAAGTTCAGCGCCAGGATCAGATTTTTGGTAAGAATCTGGGTCAGGCCAAGGCCGTAATTCTGCTTGTCGAGAAATTTCTCGAAAGTATCGTCGCCACGCTTCGTGACGATATCGTCGCCCAACGCATAGTTCATCGTAAGCGTCGTCAGGCCACCGAACATGTCCTGGCTGATTGAGACGTTGTAGGTCGACGCATCATAGTCCGTCTCGACGCTGCTGGTGTAACCGGCACGCACTGTCGTGTTACCACGAAGGTAGTCCATACCGAGCGACCACTGTTTGCGTTCTTCAGAATAAGGGCTTGCCGTGGTAACAACATCGATCGACGCCGAGCTCACCATGTCGACATAGTAATTACCGACGAATGAGGTGTTCTTACCAACCTGTTTGCGGACCAGCACCGAGGGTCCGTCAATATCGACGCCACCACCAGTGTAGAGATGGTACAAGACGTCGGCACGATCCTCGGGTAAGACACTTGCGTGCGCCAAGCCACCGACCAACGGCAGCATCACGAGACATAGTGCGCGTCGCAACATCATCGGAACATCGTTCCCTAGTTGCAGCCGCAGCCGCCGCCGGCCGCACCTTCGCCGCCGCGAGCACCTTCACGGGCTTCATAAACGTGCTGCAGATACGAAGTGGACACGGGGTCGCCGTCAAGCGCCATGATCGGATCGGCCAGTCTGTCGCGCTCGTAGGGCTTTACCCAGGGCTCGATATTGCCGCAGCCTGACAGGCTGCCAATGAGCAACACTGGCAACAAAACTCGACCAATTGTTAAGCATATTCTCTTCATAACGTCACTTTACCCCGGAAAAACGGCCTCAAACCGTGATCCCGTCCTCAGAAGAACACCGTGAAGCCAAGATGACCCTCTAGATTGTGGGCCGTCTTCTCTTCTCCCAGAAGATCGATATCGAACAGGTGATCTCGGAAGTCCAGGTGCAATGCGATTGAGTCCGTCAGCAGGAAACGGTATCCCGCGCCAACGTTGACGGTGAATCGGTCATCGCCAGCGAAACGGGTCGAACCGAGCCCCGCGATCAGGTACAGATTCGTGTTGTATGCCCGCCCTTCACCGATAAAAACTTCGCCCGGCAGAATGTTATAGCCGAGATTCAGGTTGTAATAGGTCATCGTGCGCTGACTGTCCGTGATCAGCCGAGCACCGCCGGACAGCTCCTCGAAGCTCGTCAGCCCGCCTTCGGACTGACCTGCCGTTGCCTCAACGAAAAAGCCCTCGGTGATGTGATACGCGAGTCGCACGCCGTAGGAGACGTCACTGCCGAAGTCCTCGATCGCCATGATGCCGGCGTAGGCACCGATCTCGAAATCCTCCCGATCAATTTTCGCTTCCTTGATTTCGCGACGCTCAACCTCGGGATCGATAACCTGCCCCGGCCCCTCTGAGGACGGTGGCGGGGCGGATTTATCGCCGAAACCGAACAGGTTCTTCGTCGCCGCGCAGCCCGACAGGCTGATCATGGCAACGATCAGAAAAAGAACGCGAAACCGACTTTCCATTCCTCTACTTCCTCATTTTCGTCTCGGCTCGTGAATACCACGTAGCTCTTGTACTCGGCTCGCAACAAAAACCGTCGCGTCGCATAAATACGGAAACCAGCGCCGACATGGCCAATCTGATCCGTACGATCCTCGCCCTGGATAATCGTCGATTTGGGCTCAGTGTGGATGGCACCGGCGCCCAAGGTCAGGAACGGCGAAATACGCCAGTCCGGCCAGGGTTCACTAACGACATTAACACTGCCCATCCAGCCATTCGAAAAATTACCCAAAATCTGTGAACCCCATGCTTCCAGGGACACATAGGGGTTGAGCGAGTAGCCACCGTAGAGGGAAATGATGTTCGCGCCGCCGAAGTCGCCGGCCAGGATGCCTGTCTCCCACTTGGCCGCGGTGAAATCGTCGATCCTGGCCTGTTCGAAGCTGAGCTGCTCACCATCATCCTGCAGCGTTTGCTGCATCTGCGCGCGATCAACCCAGCCTTCCTTGCCATTCGCAGCACGAACCTGGAACCAGTCCGTGCGCTGCATGATGATGTCCACGCTCTCACCACGGTCGACTACATGGAAAATCGGGTAGCCACGACCGGGGCCGGTCCGCATCTCGAGATACGGATCGGCAACGGCAACGGATCGATATTCGTCGGCGGCCTGAACTGGCGCTGTCAGAAAAATCTGAAGTACAACGACCGCGACCAGGCATCCGAACCAGAAGGAACGGCTACTAGTTGGCTGGGGCGTCGAAGGGGTTGTTGTAATACTGGGCTCCGACATCCAACCATTCCGCAACAAGGCGTCGCTCCGCTTGGGACAAGATATTGAAATGAAGATCCGCAGGATCGTTAAATCGGTCAAAGAAATCGCTCGATGCCCTTGCGCCATTAATACGTGCCGGCGGGGCGATTGGAATTACGTCCAGGATGTCGTTTCCGTCGGCATCCTGACCGATAACCTGGGTCGCATCTACCACCGCGCCATTCTCCAGAATTTGAAGATTATCAGTAACTAACAGCTCGCGATAGGCATGGAAGTGATCCGGCTCATCCGGAGACAGGCCGTCCTGCAATTCCAGCTGGCCCGCCGGCACCCTGGGCACACCCAGTACTGGGTCAACCGGGGTGTGACAGTTCAGGCAGTTGTTGTTGACCTGCAGGCCGGTCACCGGATCAATCAACGGAATCTCAGGCGTCAGCGGGTCGTTGTCATCGTCGAAAGTCACGCCGCGAGGCTGGCTCCAGAGCGGGTGTATCACCGTTTCGTAGTTGATAACGGTGCGGCAGTTCGCTTGCCAGTTCTGCTGACAGGACAGCGACGTCGGCGCCGCCGTAGTCAGATCGGCGTACCGGAAGTCGATGTTCGGGTTGATCGGATCGCCATTGACGTCGAGTGGATCAGCACTCCAGACATCGCGATAAACAACATCCATCGATGGTTCGATTGACGAACAACCATCGCTTGCACAAGTTACGCGCGCACGGACCTCAGCCATCGTTTCACCAATGTCACCGACAAACCATTGTGGATCCGCCGTCGGATAAAATGGCACGCCGGCCGTCTGGGCACCCGGATAAGCGCTGTCGAATGCATCACTGCGCCCGTGCGACAAACCGCTGTTGGCATCGTGGCAGCCCGTGCATTTGAGCTCCTGGCCGGGGACCAGCGATATCCAATTGTGGTGCCGCTGCGTAATACGATGGCCATTCTCATCGAGCACGCTGATCATCAATGCCGTGTTGGCGGGCACTTTGACCATCACGGAACCATCAGGCTCGACCATGGAATAGCCCACGATCTCCTTCATGCCTTGCTGCGTGCTGACACCGAAAGCGGTGTTGTCGATGTCGAGGAGATCCTCATCGGGTAGCGAAACCGCTTTCTCGATGCGCACAAATCGCGCAATGCGATCGGCTGCGAGCGTCTGGCCCGGGTCGGCTACCGTCGGAATATCGACAATGGCCGTGCCGTCGAAATCATAAACACTACGAATATTCAGGACCGCTTCACCCGCATCAGCAAGCGTTCCGTCCATCGGGAAATTGTTGCTGCCGTCAAGAATAACGGCCGGAATCGGGCGCGGGTCGGCAGAGACGACCTCGGTAAACATGAAGCCTTCTTCACCCGGCACGATCGGCAGCTGCGTATCGTCACGCGGATCGTAGATCCAGATTCCATACAGTGGCGGTGCAACAACAAAATCGCCCTCGACCGGCGTGACCGGGTCGTCCGGGTCAATCACGATAACGTTGGCGAGACGATCCTCGGTACACGGCACAATCTGGGTATCCTCGGTAGCCGGGTCGCCATCATCAGCAAGAATCTCAACCAGTCGACACTGGCTCCAGCTGACCATGAGGCGATCGGTGCCATCCTGTATTGGGTAGACGGAGAAGTAACGTCCGCCAGTAGACGGCGTTCCAGGAATCGTTGATACCTGGTTGACCGTGGCATCTTCCTGCGCCGGGCCCGTCAGCACGCCGATGTTGTCACGCGTCGGTTGCGTATTCTCGAGATATTGCACGGTGTCGATCAGCATCAACTCACCACCGCCCTCGGTATCCGTAAACGGACGCGCAAGCACCATGATCCGGTCGTCTTCAAGCTGCCGCGGCTGCATGAAGTGGATTTCCTGGCCGTTCGTGCCGGTGTTGTGGCTCTTGTCGCCGTACAACAGTTCCAGCGCGGAACCGTCCGGGTTCATGCGGTAGAGATTGACGGCGTCATTCCCCGGTGCGTGATCCCAGCGACTGAAAACGATTCGACCATCGACCATGACCGCGGGGTCCAGGTCGTGACTCTGATTAAAGGAGACCTGTCGGACGCCCGTGCCATCGTCATTCATGATATGAAGATTGAACGCCGGCTCATTCTGATCCTCGTCCTCGGCCGGGAAACCGCCCTTGCCTTCGTCAAGTAGCACAGCCTGTGACTGTGTCTGCCTCGAGGACGAAAAGATGATGCGACCATCAGGCAGATACTTCGGCATGATGTCGTGACCAATCTCGGCCGTGAGGTTCGATGTAATTACGCGCTCCAACACGTCTGTTTCAAACGTGTACTGCCAGATATTCCACGTCGGCAGGTCTTCTTCATCAAGGTTGGGATCGAAGGGCACACGCATCGAAAACAGCAGACGACTGCCATCGTAATCGATCTCAACGTCACGAATCGCTGCAAGCCCCTGCGACACTTCACCAGTGATGTTGATCGCTTCAGCACTGACGGATGCGCGATCGCGATAGTAGAGATCAGCACCAAATTCGAAGCTTATTTGCTCGCGGAGATCCTGCTGCTCGAACTGGCCGTCGTCATCAGTAGGGATGGGTGCCTTTATATATGCGATCGGAAAGTCGATGATTACAGGATCGGGATCCTGGCCAGTACCTAACTGTACGCCTTCGCCTTTGCTGCATGCTGCTATCACAATGCACGCCATCGACAACGCGACCATCCTGGTCACTTTACCGGCCTTCTCCTTCATGGACTGTCGTGGTAGCTTAATCATCGCCTTCACCTCGGGTCATTTGGGCAGGGTACGCCGCGTTGGCGTCGCCGTACCGTTAACGCAGTCACAAACTGCGATTAACTTGGAATTAATTACTGTGCCTTCTATGCACAGATGTCGTGTCATTATAGGAGACGCATTACGCCCGATGTAATGTCTCAAAAGCACGACAACGAACAAAGTAAAACCTGGTTCACACTCTCCTCTCGAACAGTGACACGCAACTGAGCGGCGTTCGGTTCCGTTTGGCCGGTTTCATTTGCGCAACAAAAAACGTGTTTTTCTCGCGTCCTTGAGAAACCGCATGAACTTTATGTCATTGCCTTTTGTTGTTTCGTGGTGTCACTAGGCGACTGGCCTGTCTCCCATCGGCGACAGTTGCAGTGTCCTTCACAATCAGTAGCTTAGCGATCCAGAGCGTTATGGTTGTGCTAAAGCGCCGACAGTGACTTGACATATAACCTGCCTGAAGAGCCTCCTGACAATCATCGTAACTAGTTATTTTTTATGATGTTTTTCAGCATTTTCTTCAGCGGCGGCATTACTGGCACAGCACTTGCTTTATAGATTACAGATCGATTGAAAATGAAAGCTCAAACGAAATCAGAAGCGTGATTGCATTCACGGCAATAGTTTTCGAAAGTCGGCAGAGTGTTACTTGCCAAGTTGAGCAACCGATCTGGTGGACAGGAGTCCGCCGCGTAAAGCGGAGCTATAAGGAGCAACAGATTTGGCCGGCGTCTTTACGACGCAGCAATCTCTAAATAGTCCGTTACCAAGGGTGCGTGATGTGCAGTTTTGTTTGGGCACATATGAGAAGCACATTGTTTGATCATACGAGTGATGAGCAGAAACGATATGAAAAACGACATGCTGAAAAATTACAGGGAAGGCCAGCTCGGAATAGTACTGCGCGTCGTCGTTGCGACGTTGCTTAGTGCAGTTCTGATCGCTCCGGCACATGCAGGTTACCGGGAACAGGCCAAGCAACTACACGACAGGCTGGCAGGTGTTCCTCCGACCGCTGCGGTATTGCAGCAGATGGAAGATGCCATTAATCCGGCATTACCGGGCAATGCCAATACAGCGGCGTACCTGGCGATGGACAACGCCAATTTCTACAACGTTACGTTGAAAAACTTCGCTGCCCCGTGGACGAATCGCGATCAGTCGATATTCGTCCCCTTAAATGACTACATAGCAACTGTCATCGGCATGATAAGGGACGACCGCCCTTTCAACACTCTGCTCTCCGATGACATTACGTATGTAGGTCGCCCCGGCGTTGTGGCCGCCACACCTTCGGCCAACAACAATGCGCATTACGAGCAGCTGGAAGCACAAAACATCAATCTGCGTGACGAGCTGCAGATGGTTGCCCAGTCGAGCGTACAGGGCATTCCTTCGGCAGCCACGGCAGGCGTTATCACGTCGCGTGCCGCGTCAGAGGCCTTCTTCGTCGCAGGGACAAACCGCGCGATGTTCCGCTTCACACTGATGAATCACCTCTGCAACGACATGGAGCAGATGCACGACCCGAACCTGCCGCCTGACCGCATTCGCCAGGATGTCAGTCGCAGCCCGGGTGGCGACAGCCGCCTGTTCCTGAATAACTGCATCGGCTGCCACACCGGCATGGATCCGATGGCGCAGGCTTTTGCTTACTACAATTACGACGAAGCAGCCGGCGCACTCCAGTACACGGCAGGCAATGTTCAGCCCAAGTACTTCAACAACGACCTGAACTTCCCGCAGGGTTTCCGCACACCCAACGACGACTGGGAAAACTACTGGCGCAAGGGCCAGAACTCGTATCTCGGTTTCGACCCGGCGCTGCCTGGCAGCGGCCAGGGCGCGAAGTCACTCGGTCAGGAGCTCGGCAACAGCTACGCATTTGCCGCCTGCCAGGTGAAGAAGGCGTTCCGCGCCGTATGTCTGCGCGACCCTGAAGATGCGACGGATCGCAGCAAGGTCGACGAGATCATTTCAACGTTCCGCGGCACGGGCTACCAGATGAAGCAAGTATTTGCTGACGCTGCCGTCCACTGCATGGGCCAGTAGGGAGACTACGATAATGACTAACGCAATTGGAATTGCTACCCAGGCCCGCGGTTACGGCTCGTTGCGCGCAGCGACGCTTGCAGTGCTCTCGAGCCTGGTGCTCGCGGCCTGTGGTGGCGGTGCACAGACGACCGACAATCCTCTGTCGCAGAACCCCGGGAATAACAACAACAACTCTGTCTACACGGGCCCGGTAGCTCGTGACGGCGACGTGCTCAAGTTCCAGCAGGAGTTCTGGTCGAATGCAAAGACCACGGACCGCTGCGGAGCCTGTCATAACGAAACCGTAGGTCAGGTACCCATGTTCGTCCGCAATGACGACGTCAACATGGCCTATGACGAAGCACTGACGGTAACTGATACACAGCTGCCGGCAGGATCACGTGTCGTCGCCAAAGTCTCTTCCGGCCACAACTGCTGGGTTGCTGACTCCGCCGTGTGCGGCACGATCATGACGACCTGGATCGAAAACTGGGTTGGCGCTGCGTCTGGCGGCGGTCGACAAATCGTCCTGACACCGCCTATCTCGATCGATCCAAGTTCCAGTAAGAATTTCCCGACGGACTCGGCCGCTTTCGAGCAGCTCATTCATACACCGATACTTGCGCAGTATTGCTCGGATTGTCACAGCTCGCAGTCGCCTAACGCGCAGCAGCCGTATTTTGCTGATCCGGATGTTGCGGGCGCGTACGATGCTGCGAAATCCAAGATCAACCTCGACTCACCGGCCGATTCTCGATTTGTCGGTAAGGTAAGTCCGGTTCCGGTCGGTGAATCGCACAACTGCTGGAATGGCGACTGTGCGACCTCCGCCAGCCAGATGGAGGCTGCCATTACGGCGTTCGCCAATGGCATTACGGCAACGACCGTCGATCCCAACCTTGTCTACAGTAAGGCAGTACGCCTTGTGGATGGCACGCTGGCGTCGGGTGGCAACCGCTACGAAGATGCGCAGATCGCTCTTTGGGAGTTCAAGACGGGCAGCGGCCTGACAGCCTTTGATACCAGTGGTGTCGATCCGGCGATCGACCTGAACTTCTCGGGCGATGTCAGCTGGTTCGGCGGCTGGGGTATCACGATTGGCAACAACGTGGCACAGGGCCCAGGCAAAGCGCAGGGCTCGACAACCGCCAGTGCCAAGCTTGCGGATGTCCTGCAGGAGTCCGGCGAATTCTCGATCGAGGCGTGGGTCATTCCGGCCAACGTCACGCAGGAGATGTCGCGCATCGTCAGCTACTCCGCCGGCGCCAATACGCGTAACTTCACGTTGCAGCAGACTCTGTACAACTACGACTTCTTGCTGCGCACCAACGCTCAGGACGCCGACGGCAACCCGCTGGTAAACCTGAACGGCGATCCGGCGTTGTCAACACCGGATGCGGACGAAGTACTGCAGGCAACCCTGCAGCACGTCGTCGCGACTTACGATCCGATCAATGGACGTAGCATCTACGTCAATGGTCAGCTGGTGACGAATGCAGATCCGGTTCCCGGTGGCACGTTCGTCGACTGGCAGGACACGTTTGCCCTGGTCCTCGGTAACGAAGCCTCGGGCGACGGACTCTGGGAAGGCACTTTCCGTCTCGCGGCTGTGCATCGCCGTGCAATGACGCAGGAGCAGATCCAGCAGAACTTCGATGCCGGTGTAGGCGAGCGGTTCTACCTGATGTTCGACATTTCCGAACAGCTGCAGGCCGCCGACCAGTCCTCCTATATCCTCTACGAGGTGCAGCAGTTCGATACCTACGCTTACCTGTTCGACAAGCCACATTTCATCACGCTTGACGGCTCGACGCCGGAAGGCATTCCGATCGAAGGCATTCGCATCGCGATGAACGGCCAGGAAGCAGATCACGGCCAGTCCTATGCCAACCTGAACGACACGCTAAGCGCGTCACTGTTCCAGGAGCTGGGTCAACCGCTGTCTGTACTGGGTGCTGTCATCCCGCTGGAGAAGGGACCGCAGGACGACGAGTTCTTCCTGACCTTCGACAGGCTGGCGACATTCTCGTACAACCGTCCGGATGATCCGATGCTGATTATCACACCGACGGATCTCGATCCGGCTTCGCAGATAGGTGTACGCACCTTCGATGAAATCGACGCGACTTTCTCGGCGATCACCGGCGTGAGCCGCACAGGCTACCAGCGCGGTGGTGAATTCCCGGTTGACGATACCTTCCAGGAGCTCAGGCAGTCGCTGCCGGCGGTCGAGGACGTGAACACGTTCCTGTCGTCACACCAGGTAGCCATTGCACAGCTGGCCATCCAGTACTGCGATGCAGCCGTCGAGGACGCAACGATCTGGCCCACCCTGAATTTCGACCAGGCGGCGAGCACGTTCTTCAGCGCTGGCAATCGCAACGCCTTCGTTGATCCGCTGATCGCTCGCGCCGTAGGCCATGGACCGACAGATCCGCAGCTTGCAAATCAGCCGAGCTATGCGGTGGTGCACGAGGAGCTCGCATCGTTCAGCGCAGCGGGCGGACGGCCCGACAACCTGATCGACCGACTTCTTGCGGGCCCGAGTGATACACGAGCAGTTGCCAAGGGTGTTTGTGCCGCCACATTGGGTAGCGCAGCCACGCTGGTTCAGTAATAACAGGACTAATGAGGAATTATCGAGATGAGTAAACGACGAAATAAGCGGCACTGGGATGCGCCGCAGCTTCATGGCGATCATCCGCGTCCTGTTACGCGCCGTCAGTTTGTGGCACAGGGCTTCATGAGCGGTGCCGCCTACACGGTAGGTGGTGCAGCCGGCCTGCTCGCCAACCCGGCATTTGCGCTGTCAAACGACCTGGACAGCTTGCTTGCCTCTCCCTGCAACATCACAGACGGCGCGGGCAAGATCCCGTTCATCTGTTTCGACCTTGCAGGTGGCGCCAACATTGCCGGTTCCAACGTACTCGTTGGTCAGGAAGGCGGACAGCAGGACTTTCTCAGCACGCAGGGCTATGAAAAGATGGGTCTGCCGGGCGATATGATCCCGAGCCTGAACGATCCTATTTCGGGCGAGTCTTACGCCAACTTCGACCTGGGACTGGGCTTCCATCTGGACAGCGCGTTCCGCCGCGGCATCATGTCGGTCGTCAGTCCGGCGACGGCAGCCAATATCAACGGCGCAATCATCCCGGCACGCTCGGACAACGATACGGGCAACAACCCGCACAACCCGATGTACGGTATTGCCCGTGCCGGCGCGAAAGGCTCGATCCTGACGCTGGCCGGCTCGGAAAACACCGACTCTGGTGGTAACTCGATGTTGCCAGCGATGCTTTACGATCCTGAGCTCCGCCCGACCAAGGTTGACCGTCCTAGCGACGTTGTAAACCTGGTCGATACCGGCGACCTGGTCGGCATCCTGAGCAAGGATGACGCCACCGCGGTCATGGAGTCTATTTATCGCCTGAGCGACGCCAAGGTTGCCAACGTCAACACGCAAATTGCGCAGGACGCGGCAATCAAGCAGGCGGTCCGTTGTGGTTACCTCAAAGCAGCGGATATCGCCGATCGCTTCGGTGGTACGCCGATCGATCCAGGCCTGGACCCGAATATCGTGGCCGATGACGGCACCGGCATTTTCACGTCCGCCGAGTTCAACCAGGGCGGCCGCGACGGTGGCGAATTCCGCAAGACAGCCTCCGTTATGACGCTGGTCCTGAACGGTTTCGCTGGCGCCGGCACGGTGGAGATGGGCGGTTATGACTATCACGGTGGCGCGCGCGCTGAAGGCGAGGTTAAGGATTTCCGCGCCGGTCGATGCATGGGCGCCTGCCTTGAATACGCAGCACGCCTCGGCAAGCCATTGATGATGTACGTATTCAGTGACGGCTCGCTGTCATCGAACGGCACAATCGACAACTCGGTTGAGGGTCGTGGCAAAGGCGAGTGGTCGAGCGACAACTCATCGACGGCTGGCGCGTTCTTCCTGGTCTATAACCCGACGCGACGTCCGACGCTGATCGGAGCGACTCCAGAGGAGCAGTTCCAGCATCAGCAAATAGGCTACATGGATGCCGGCGGTTCTGTGATGCGGGCAGCGACACCGGCCGCTAACAACGTGCCTTTGCTGGTCAATACGGTGCTGCTCAACTACATGGCTCTGCACGGCGAGCAGGGTGCCTTCGGCACGCTGTTCCCGAACAACGGCCTGGGTAATGCAGCGATGCAGGACAGTCTTACCGCGTTTACGCCGATCGTGAACGGGACGATTGCCAACCCGGTGTAGCAAGAGTATTGCCACACTCACAGGCTGACTTGGACAGCCTGGCAAGAACACAGCCGGTCGGTTCCCCTCGACCGGCTGTTTTTTTGGTGCATAATCTCGCCATGACCGACCTCGCCACCCTCCTCGCCTGTCCGCGCTGCGATAAATCGCCGCTTGAAGAGAGCGACGGTCAGCTGCATTGCAAAGCCTGCAAAGTCGACTATCCGTCGATCAACGGTATTCCCTGGATGTTCGCAGAACCACAGGCGACGCTCGGCGAGTGGCGTGGCCGCCTGACGTTTGCGCTGCAGCAGATTGGCCATGAAATCGCTGGCCTGGAGCAGGAACTCAAAAAAGACGACCTGCACTCGCTTACTCGGCGCCGGGTTGAGCGCTACAAGAAAGCCGTCGAAGACCATCGTCGGAGACTTGGCAAGCTACTCAAGCCCGTGGACATGCAGGCCTATCACGGCAACTACGAGAGTTACCTGGCGCTGCGTACCCGGCTGCCTGCCGACCAGGGACTGAATACCTATTACGCCAACATTCATCGAGACTGGTCCTGGGGCGACGAAGAGAACAGCGCGTCGCTGAAACAGATCCGGGCAGTGCTGCACGATCACGCCGAACTCGGCAACGTGCTGGTGCTCGGCGCCGGTGCCGGGCGACTCGCGTACGATATTCACCGCAGCCTGAACTGCACAGCCACCGTTGCAATGGATTTCAACCCACTGCTGATGCTCGTTGCACAAACAGTGACGGCCGGGAAGAAACTCAAGCTGTACGAATTTCCTATAGCGCCAAAAGCGCTTGAGGACGATGCGGTGCTGCGGCCGCTAACTGCACCCGAAGTTGCGGACGATCAGTTTCACCTTGTCCTGGGTGACGCGCTTCGAGCACCGTTTGCGGATAAGAGCTTCGATACGATCGTGACGCCCTGGCTGATCGACATCATCACGGAAGACCTTCCCGTGCTGGCGGCGCGCATCAATAACCTGCTTGTCGACAATGGCCGCTGGGTCAATTTCGGCTCACTGGCATTCTCGAGCCCGCGGCGATCGCGTCGCTACAGTCCCGAAGAGACCAAAGCCATCGTTGCAGAAGGCGGCTTCTCAGACCCTTACGTATCGCAGAAGACAATTCCTTACATGTGCTCACCGGCCAGCCGGCACGGCAGGCAAGAGAAAGTATTTTCTTTCTCGGCATATAAGGAGCGCGAGGTCGCCAAGCCCGAGCGACACAAAGCCCTGCCTGACTGGCTCGTGACCGGCAAAGAACCGGTGCCTCTGTCGACATCGTTCAGAACGCAGGCGATGACTACTCAGGTCTACTCGTTCATGATGTCGCTGATCGACGGCAAACGATCAATCAAGGACATGGCATCTGTGCTTGCCAAACAGAAACTCATGAGCAAGGAAGAAGCCGAACCAGCCATCCGCTCATTCCTGACCAGGATGTACGACGACTCGCAGAAACAGTCAGGCTTCTGACGGCTCCGGGGCCTGCATGCGAGTCTTGAGGTAAGCGCCGATGCGCCTGATGGCGCGTCGACTCTCCGGCATCTTGCCGATGAACAGCTGGAACACGTGCCACATCTCTGGCCAGATCTCGATCTCAACATCCAGGTCCGCGGCCTTCATCTTCTCCGCAAGTCGCGTCGAATCACTCAACAGAATTTCGTCATCGCCGACCTGAATGAATGTCGGTGGCAGGCCTGCAACGTTGGCAAACACCGGGGAGACGAGCGGATCTCGAAGGTCGACACCCGCGCCACAATAATTGTCGGCAACGATATGCATAT
>Ga0316201_10000252_pt1 | contig 27609 bp, 30 predicted proteins | sample CS6wburrow_MG_FD_204516 | JGI IMG/M metagenome (GOLD analysis project Ga0316201, IMG submission 204516) | Coastal sediment microbial communities from Delaware Bay, Delaware, United States - CS-6 worm burrow | ecosystem: Environmental > Aquatic > Marine > Coastal > Sediment | place: USA...
CCTATCAAAATCAAGCCGATATTGATGAAATACTGTCGGAACATTTCCAAAATGGGCGCATTGTGGAACGTTTGAAGATAACTGAGTAGAGACGCACTGCCGTGCGTCTCCACTGCCGTGCGTCTCTACGGCCGTGCCTCTCCACGGCCGTGCTCTACCTTGGCACCTTTACGCCTTAGCGCCTTTACGCCTTAGCGACTTTGCGCCTTTGCGTGAGATTGGTTTTAGATCGAACCCTTCTTTAAAAATATAATCAAATAACCCTTTTTAAAATACCATGCTAACCCCCCAACTCAATGAACTATTAGAACTGCGACATCAAGCACAAGCTTTAGGGCTAGTCTCATCGCAAAAAACGCAAACATCGTTAAGCGGCTTATATGCCTCAGTCTTTCGTGGGCAAGGAATGGACTTTGAAGAAGTCCGTGAATACCGACAAGGCGATGAAATTCGTAATCTCGACTGGCGCGTCACCGCACGTATGAATAAACCTTATTTAAAAGTCTACCGTGAAGAGCGTGAACGTAGTGTCGTATTGTGCATTGATACCGCTATACATACCCAATTTGGCACACGCGGCACATTTAAATCCATTCAAACGGCCCGTATTGCCGCCCTATTAGGCTGGAGTGCTCACGGCCATAGTGATCGCGTAGGCGGCCTATTGTTTGGACAACAAAGGCCCCTATTTTTTCGTCCGAGTCGCTCACAACGTGCCCTTGGAGAAGTCTTGCGTCATTTAACCCTCGCCCCAACGATGGACACCACAGACGAAACCGCACTTGAACACGCCTTAAAGATATTAAATCGCAGTACCACAACCGGGGCATTATTGTTTATCATTGCCGATTTTAATCAAACCCCTATTACTATTTTACAACGCACTTTAAGCCAATTACATCAACGACATGAAATCGTCCTGATCAGTGTTGATGATCCGGCAGATTACGACTTACCTGCCATTGGACAAGTCTGTTTCACAGCACACGATGGCACACAAGCTTATGTGGATACTGATAACATTTCAGGCCGCATAGCCTATCAACAAGCTTGGGAAACGCATCGCCAAGCACTCAAAAAAATTACCCAACGTTTATATATAGACTTTTTCAGCGTATCAACTCAAGATGATGTCTATCAAGGTGTACTAAACGGTTTACGCCAGCGAGTCCAACAACAGAGAACCCATAGATGAATCCAACGGAACAATTACGCGACATCCGCGGTTTAGAAAGCATTTCTTGGTGGCCTTTAGCACCAGGTTGGTGGGTACTATTGTGTATCATGATAGTGATTAGCTTAATCATCGCCCTACTCATTTATCGTAACCGTGCCAAAAAACAACAAGGCGCGGATTGGCGGAAAATGGCGCGAAAAGAATGGCTAACCTTATACCCCGCCCATGCCAGCCCCCGTCAACAACTCACCTTTTTATCCATACTCCTACGCAGAGTAGCGATACAATGTCACGGGCGCAAGGACTGTGCAGGATTAAGTGGCAAAAAATGGTTAGCCTGGCTAACAAAACATGACCCCCACTATTTTGATTGGACAGAACAAGGCAAACTCTTGATCGAATTACCTTACATGCCGCCCGATGCCAGAATAGAAACCCGTGAAGTAGAAAGCTTATATCAAGCTGTTCGGGCCTGGATAGATGGGCCTGTGTAATATTAGAGATTTTCGTTCCAAATTTATTTTGCAAAGCTTTTCGTTCCAAATTTATTTTGCGACTTTTTTCGTTCCAAATTTATTTTGCGATAGTGGTGTTAGGAAGTTCCAAAAAAATAAATCCCAAAAGGCTAATTCAAGCCCGTTTGTTTAATTTCTCTCATTCTCTGCGGCTCTGCGGCTCTGCGTGAGCCGACAGTTTGTTACAAATAATTTGAGTGCATAGAGTAGCCCTGCGGGATAATTTATTTTTTTGATATTCCTTACCTGAATTGATTTACAGGAGATCGAAACGATGTTGGCTACCAGCACGGATAATTGGTTAGAAGAATCAAAGAAGGAAGGGCGTAAAGAAGGGCTGAAAGAAGGGCGTAAGGAAGGTAAAGCGCAGTTTTTAATGGGTTTGTTAGAAGATAAATTTGGCCCTTTGAACCATGAGATCAAAGCCACTATTTTGCGTCTAACGGAAGCCCGTTTATTGGAATGTGCAAAACGTTTATGGACCGCCCAAACCCTGCAAGACGTGATCAAACCTGAAAAAATGACAAAAAAGAAGGGTTTTACACGATGATCGTGGACGAAGTTTGAGCCAGCGTAGAGCAATGCTATTAAATTAAGATCAAATCAAAAAACGTGTTTTGCTTAACTTAATGGCATTGCCGCTTGCCCCCCTTTCTCTTTCTTATGCAACCCCTTTAAAATCAAAGTCCTACAATCAATCCCTGCTTATAAAATCAGCGTAAATCATGACAATCAGTCCCATCAGCGTTCTATCTCGTTATTGATAACTGATAACTGATAACTGATAACTGATAACGGTTTGCCTATCGGTCTTGGCCTCTTGTCCTCATTTTAAAAATCTGTCATAATACGCGCTCCTTTTTTTGGCTAAAGGGAACGGTGGTGTTTTTTATCACTTTCACGACTCTATTCAAAAAACTGACACAAATAAAACTCAATTTGGCATCATAAGCCACCGTCATTTAGGGGCCTGTGCGATGATTATCAGTAATCAGTGTTCACAGGCAAGCAATTAACAAAAAAATGACTATTAATTGTTAATCTGTAATTGAAGTTTACATTAAGGAAATTGTTTATGAACAAATTAACGAAAGTTAATTTACCCGTTATCATGTTTTTCCTATTGGCTGGTTTTTTATCTCAAGCGCACGCAGAAATAGTAATTAGGGATATTTCTCCTTTAGTGACGACGATTGGTAGTCCTACTATTTTCACTATCACAGGTGAAGATCTACCAGATGGGCTAGGTTTTACTGTTGGGGATTGCGAACATTCCAATACAGAACTGGAAGACGGTACCTCGACTCAACGCCAGTTTATTTGCACACAATACGGGGAACCTGGTATTAAAAGAGGCCTGGTTAAGGATGAACCAGGTGGAATTGTATTGCATGAATTTGAAGTAGAAGCACGTTTGGTAAACGTGCCTCAGGTATTTGTGAATACCAATGCAACACGCTTTACTGAAGGGGACACATTGGAAATTAGTGTCAGTACTTGGGTAGATGATTCTGAAAGCGTAGTGATAGATGGCGTAACACACAATGTTACTGTTCCAGCTAATAAAATCCCCTATAAAGTTTATCTTCAGATTTACGGAGAAGGGTTTCTCGCTTTTGAAACGGGTCACGGTTTGAAATTAGAGCCTGAACCACTTTATGTTGGGATTCTTCCTCATCTTGATGACTGGATGCAAACTTTCTCTTACACCTTTATCGATAAAGCAGATGAAAATCGGTATACCGTGACTATTATGGTAGTAGATGATCTCAATCAGATTGTGGCAAAAGATCATGCTGTTTTTGTTGTTTACCAGTCTTCTAAAACCAGAAAACTTGATAGGAAAGCCAAAGTTGTTGAGTCAAGTAGTCCTGAAGAAATCTTGGCTTTGGTAAGTCAGGAAAATAGAAGACAAGTTCGTGTTACTAACAACTTCACTTGCAATCACGATATTGTTTTAAAAAATTTGTCACGACAAAAAGAACCGTTTAGTATTGGAAACCTTTTTAGAAAGAGTCTTCTTGTTTTACAAATGGGCAGTTCCTTTAACTTTGAAGACCGTTTGCAGAGAATCTATGGTGCTGTAAAGGGCCCTTTAAATATTGTCAAACGTGCAGAAAAATTCTGCGAATATAAAGACAAAATTGGAGACTTACTCAGCTCCTATGAAAGCAACTTTCGTCAAGCCTCAAACTATTCACAAGTCATCTGGGATGAGGATGACGAAGAAGCCGTTACGGCCATGTTCGCAATTGACTTTCTTGAGGCCTTATACGGGTTCAACAGTAGGCTAGGAGTTCAAATGAATTCTTTTCCTCGTAAGGAATTGAAAAATGCGGTGTTAACCATTTACAACTACGGAAACAAAATTAACAGCACTCTGACAGCCATAAATCATGGAATGGCAGAGGGGATATATCTTCAATTCTATCAACCCACCTACTGTGGCACAAATAAATTCGCCCGTTATTTTTGTGGGGCGAAGACTCGCTCTATAAAATTAAAGGCATTTATAACGCCGGTCTTCACTTTCCAAGGTGCGGCAGGACTTAAGTTAAGCGACTTGACAAAGGTATATACTAGCGATTGGAAAGAAGCTAAAGAGAAAACGCGGGAAATTACAAAATATGCGGTATCTTCACATGAGGGAGCCGTTAAATTCAATGCCCAAGCTGGGCTTTATTTGCTCAAGGCAGAAAGTGAATATGGAAACGAAGTATTCAGGGACACCATCTTTATAAAGCGGAATAATCAGAAAATTGAGGTCCTGATAGATCGTTAGGCTAAAATCTGTCTCATCTCGAAGCGATGCCCCTGTTCATATTGAAAAAGCAATACACTCTGCTTTATGTTTAACACAAAGTCCTCAGAGTCGCACAGTGGTTTGAGTTATAAACCAAGTGAAACTCTGTGAACTTTGTGGAGCGTTATAAACGCAAAACATCCCAAAACATAAGTCAAAATACAATTAAAATGTAGGGTGGGTAGAGCTTCGCTGCACCCACCGATTCGCTGCGATTTTCTCCTAAAATGGTAGCGAGCGAAGGATCTGCGATTTGCGAAGCAAATGGTAGCGTCGTGTGTCAAACGAAAACCCACGACGCATTCCCACACTTTCCCACCTAAGCCAATTCAGGCTTTACAAAAAACTTGATCATTTGTTTTAAGTCGGACAATTCAATGAATTAAAAATCTTTAACTCCAAAGCATTGATAATGATATGTGTCGCTTGGACTCTTGTTCAAAACTCCAACACTATCACATTAAATCCATAATCGTTTTAACTGGCAGAAACAAGCTAAGTAGTTCATCATTAAATTCGCTAAAACCGTATTTTAGGTCAAAAGCTTTCGCTTTATCGTGTTTAGCGTCAACGACTATCGCAGCCTACCTCTTTTAAAAATTTCAAGCTACGATACAACGCATCCATAAGTAGACTCTCACCAACCCCTCTTCCTTGCATGGTTTTATCTAGCGCCAATCGCCCTATCCGGCCAATCTGGCTTTAACATCACAGACACTTAAACGCTTGAGGTTGAAACATGGAGAAAAACTTGAACATTGGTGGCAACTTAAGTTCGGTTTCGGGCTTGACTGCCTTACAGAGTCTGAAGCACGTTACTTGCTCAACACCCCGAATGTTGAACGCATCCGAAATAAAATTACTGAGGCAAGCCAAACGTGAAATTGCACAACGAATTAACGAACTAGCACAGCAAGCTTCGGGTGCTAGAGTGAAACTCACCACTTAAAAAGCCCCAAGTCTAAATGACAAGAGACTTTTTTTATGGCGCTGCCAACTCATATTGATCGTAGTCGCGATTGATATTAATAAACGCTAAAGGCGCTAAAGACGCTATAAGAAGTTCTTTGAAGAAATCTGCGCCTCTTGCGTTTTTTGCGTCTTTTGCGTTATAAAAATCAGAGCAAATAAAGATCAGCGTAAATCATGATAATCAGCATTTAGCGAAGCTTCCCTTCGGTTCACGCAAATTTTTTTGCGTGCAAAAACATACCTTTGCGTGAAATATCAACGTTCTATCAAATTTTGTATTTCATTCAATCAAAAAACACTATCTCAAATATCATCCCAAAATCTCACCACCCGTTAGCTCCCCCCTTTCTCAGAGACAACCCCTTTAAAATCAAATAAATATAAATGTAGAGTCACAAAAACTAGCCAAGTTTTCACTGCGGCCAGCTTTCGTACATTTTTTGTCTTGTAAAAAGAATTAAGAATTGATAACTGATAACGTATTGGAACCGCAAAAACAAGCCATTTCTAATGAAACTAAGGCGATTTATTGATAAATGGTTTATAAGACGTATTTTTTAGTGGTTATTGCAATTGAAGTGCCTGTTATTTTCAGTTTCAAAGCAAAATCAATTTGGAACGAAAACGCTTTGCAAAATAAATTTGGAACGATAATGATTTGTACTGAAAGACAAATCGGGAAACGCTATCATTAAATTATTCGGCGTTCAATATTTGGCGTTTGCACAAATCTACACCAGCTTAAAATCTGATAAAGGTATGATTTTACCTTCGTTTTGAACCTTATTGAGATACCTTAAATCAGCAGTGACGAGTGTCGCATTATCTTGTGAAAGAGCAACGGCATGATAAAGCGTATCAAACAAGTGATGATGATAAGTTTTAGCCAGACGACAAGCAACGTTAAAAACAACAGGATTATTGCAAACAGGTAGTTCCATCGCGTAGAGTAAACTTATCACGTTTTCTGCATCATCTGGTCGTAAACGGCTTATGACTGCGGCAACCTCTGTAAGCCAATGGATTGGTTGCAAAACCATTATCTTGTCATTTCGCAATGCTTTCAGTATTTCCAAGGCGATAGATATATCCTCCTCATTTTCAGTATCCCTCAAAAACCATTTAACAACAACGCTGGCATCAAGCACCCATATTTTCATGATCTACCCTCATAACGTGCCTTCACAATTTCTTGTGGTGTTACCGGGGAAATTTTATCGCGCAATGCTAATAACGCATCAATGGCTTGTACTCGTTTGCGTCTGGTTTTTTCTTGTTCTATTGCCTGAAGCATTAAATCGCTTATCACGGCGTTTTGGTTTTGATTCCAAAACATTTCATTAAAGGCATTTTTAACGTCTTCAGATATATTGAAAGTGACTGTCGTCATAATAGTTGTCTGTTCCTAAAAAGTGGCCTACCAAGTTGCCCATTAGGTCATTCGCGAACTAAAGATAATCCAAACGGATTGCAACTAGAGTCCTGGTTGAGCAGGCACATAAGCTGGCATCAGTCCCGTTCTGACGGTCTCAGGCAACCATGTACTGTACGAATTGAAGACAGTCCCTTTGGGGTCAAATTAGCCTCCAAGCCGAGGCTTGAACACCAATTTACCAATCTTCACTTCTCAATACCAGGTACGAGAAAACCTTTATCGTTATGAGTCAACCTGACTCATTGTTTCTTATAGGGTGACTTAGTTAGATTTTCAAGTACTCAAAATTGATTTGGGCGAACACTTTCGGCACGCCTCTACGCAATTGTGACAAATGTCATCACGTCATAATGAAAACCCTCGACGCATTCCCAAACTTTCCCACCTAAGCCAATTCAACCTTAACACTTGATCATTGAGTGTTCATGATCAGATGCTGTCAATTTATGGATTTTCTATGTGAAAGTCTTCAATCAGTTGTTCCTCATTTATAGCGTTTTCCAATCTCATGACGTACAGTTATATTATGACATGATTCTTAAATCGGTTTTTCATGAGCAGCACAATATCGCCAGGGAAAATGGAGAGTTTGTTTAGAATACCGTTGCAAAAAGGCCCTCAATTTTCCATTATTGCGCTTTCGCTGCGCGCTGAGTGCAAAACCACTAAGCGTTTTGTATTGTGCTAAAATATTATCAATATGATTTGAGACTAAAAAAATTTTATAAATCGAATGTTTTTTATGAGAGAATAGGCTGTGATGTTGAATGAAAATGAGTTTAAACCCTTTCAATTAATTCAAAGCGTTAATGCTTATCCCGATATCAAAAATTTTGTTGACTTATAATGGGAGAATGACTATGTATGCTGAACGCTTGATTCTTGAAACAGATCGATCAGGATTCCTCAAAAACGGGCCTAAATTGCCTGCAAATAAACAATTTGAGGTTATTTTTTTGATGTTGGAAGAGGCTATGAGCAAACGTGTCAAGCGTACTCCACATCCCGATATTGCTGGTAAAGTCAAAATCATGGGTGATATTTTTGACACTATCCCCTCATCAGATTGGGATTTTTCTCTATGATTATTTTAGAGACACATATTTGGTTGTGGTGGGTTAATCAAAGCCCCAAACTGAAAACAACTTGGTTGGAGCACATCGAACAGACAGAACAAGTCGGTGTGTCGGCTATTAGCTTGTTTGAAGTGTCTTGGTTAAATCGGCATAATCGAATTGAACTCCCCTGCCCACCTCATGAATGGTTTGATAAAGCATTGGCTGGTTCGGATATACAACTCATTCCTCTGACTCCCGAAATCGCAAGCCAAGCTGTTGATCTACAGGAACACCACAGTGATCAGCAAGATCGTATTATCATTGCAACGGCGTTAATCCACAATGCTTTGCTTCTATCGGCTGACAACAAGTTCAAGTTTTATACTGAACTTGAAGATAAACTGATTCAATAAGCGCATCATATTCAAACTCGCTTACCGTATCATCGAAAAGGATTAATAAACGCTTTCGAGCTAAAGACGCTAAAGGCGCTAAAAATTAACGAACTAGCACAGCAAGCTTCGGGTGCTAGAGTGAAACTCACCACTTAAAAAGCCCCAAGTCTAAATGACAAGAGACTTTTTTTATGGCGCTGCCAACTCATATTGATCGTAGTCGCGATTGATATTAAACGCTAAAGGCGCTAAAGGCGCTAAAGAAGTTCTCTGAAGAAATCTGCGCCTCTTGCGGCGTTATCAAATCAGATTTCCACAATATTGAACAGGGATGCCGGTTAATATGACACAAGCATTAGATAAATTAACAATAAAAGGCTTCAAGTCGATTCAAATACTTGAAAATTTTGAACTGACAAACCTGAACGTTCTCATAGGAGGAAACGGCGCGGGAAAAAGTAACTTTATAGATTTTTTTCGTTTGTTACGGGCCATGATGGAATTGCCATTGCCCGAACTGACCTCTGCAAACTTAAAGGCCTATATCACTGATGGGGGAGGAAGTGATGATTTTCTGTTTAATGGACCAAAAATCACAAAACAGATCGAAGTCATCACAAGATTCAGCCATAACGGTTATAGATTTAAGCTTGCACCCACCGCCGATGAAACATTCATTATTAATGATGAGGCAAGATTCCATGATAGTACAGGGTGGTGGGAAATGGGAAATGGTCAAACAACACCTGAATTGCTTAGAGATAAAGGCAAGAGAGGTGTAGCTGGAGATCGCAACGTTGCATCAGAGGTTTATGATGCGATTTCATCGTGGAAGATTTACCATTTTCACGACACGAGCAAAGTGGCTCCGATGCGTCGTTTTGAAACGATTGACGATATTGATTATTTGCGATTTGATGGGGCTAATATTGCTCCGTTCTTGTTTGATTTGCAGCATAATGAAAAAAGTGTTTACAACCAAATTGTGGAGACGATTCGTTTGGTTACCCCCTTTTTTGATAATTTTATACTCAAGCCAAACCAGAATGAAAAAGTCCGTCTGCGCTGGAAGCAAAAAGGATCAGACTATCCACTTAAACCACAGCATCTGTCTGACGGCACACTTCGATTTATTTGTTTGACAACGGCTTTACTACAACCTAACCCCCCATCAACTATTATTATTGATGAGCCAGAATTGGGGTTACATCCCTACGCCATTGATATTTTAGCTGAACTCATTGAAAGTACTTCTAAAAAAACTCAGCTTATCGTATCAACACAGTCTCCCTCTTTAGTCGATTATTTTGAACCAGAAGATATTATTATCGTGAACAGAAGCAAAGGGGCATCTCTTTTTAAACGATTGAATAAAAAGGCACTTTCTGACTGGCTTGAAGATTATTCGATGGGTGAACTCTGGCGTAAAAACATTATTACCGGTGGGCCAGTCTATGAATAGTATTGAAATCTATAGCGTTTCCCGATTGCATGAAGTACAAAAACAAATCAATCCTAAAAATCAATTAAAAGGCACAATCCAGAAGGGGGTTGAATGTGTGTGAAACCCAGTAACTGTAGGGTGGGTAGAGCGGAGCGGAGCGGAGCGAAACCCACCGAGCGAGCCGTAGGCCAGCGAAGCTAAACCCACCGAGACTCGGAAATGGTGGGTTTCCGCTACGCTCCTACCCACCCTACATCAAAAAAAATGTCGTAAAATTTGTACTTCATTCAATCGGGAAACGCTATATATTATTTTAGGGATAGGGATGGTGGGCAAGCGTTTGGCTTGATTTAGAGAGAATGTTTGAGATTGTCGCGACAACGAGCCCACCTAAAGGCCCTAAATTTCGTTGTTAATTTAAATAGGGCACCTCAAGTTTTTTGATCGTAGTCACGATTGATATCGAAATTAATAAACGCAAAAGACGCGAAAGGCAGACGCTAAAGACGTTCTTTGAATAAATCTCTCTTGCGCCTCTTGCGTCTCTTGCGCCTCTTGCGTTATAAATAAAAATCAGCGCCGTCATGACAATCAGTGTCATCAGCGTTCTATCAAATTTTTAATTAATCAACTTACTCAACATGAATATAAAAGAATTAAACACCCTAAACACCATCTGCACCGATGTCATGCGATACGATCAATACAGCTTACAAAAACGTATTCGTCAGCTCAAATCGCAACTCAAAAAGGGGCCAAAAATTGAGGCCAACGTTTTTAACCGCTTATTCGCGGATATTGAAAAATCCATCAAAAAACGTCAACATCGCGCAATCAATTTACCAACCCCCCAATTTCCAGAGGAACTGCCCGTCAGCCAGCGTCGCGATGATATTGCCGCGGCAATAGCCGCCAATCAAGTTGTCATAGTCGCCGGCGAAACCGGCTCAGGCAAAACCACACAATTACCCAAAATCTGTTTATCGCTAGGGCGCGGCGTTGCCGGCATGATAGGCTGTACCCAACCACGCCGGATTGCCGCTCGCACCATTGCCATGCGGGTAGCCAGTGAACTTAACAGCCCCCTTGGACACACAGTCGGTTACAAAGTGCGTTTTACTGATCGTTTAAGCCCAGACAGTTATATCAAATTCATGACAGACGGCATTTTATTAGCCGAAACACAAGGCGACCGTTTTTTAGAGGCCTACGACACCCTGATTATTGACGAAGCCCATGAACGCAGCCTCAATATAGACTTCTTATTAGGCTATATCAAACAACTGCTACCCAAACGGCCCGATTTAAAACTGATTATCACCTCAGCCACCATCGACACCCAGCGATTTTCAGCCCATTTCGATAATGCCCCAGTCATTGAAGTCTCAGGGCGCACCTACCCAGTTGAAGTGCGTTATCGGCCCCTCGAAGGCGATGACGACGAAGATCGCGACATGATACAAGGCATTGTAGATGCCGTCGATGAAATTTCTTATGATACAGACATCTTGATTTTCCTAGCCAGCGAACGCGATATCCGCGAAACCGCAGAAGCCTTACGCAAACATCGTCTGCTCAACACCGAAGTCGTGCCCCTGTATGCCCGCCTCTCAGGCGCAGAACAAAATCGCGTCTTTTCGCCCGGAAATCAACGACGCATTGTCTTAGCCACCAATGTTGCAGAAACCTCATTAACCGTACCCAGAATAAAAGCCGTCATCGATCCCGGTTTAGCGCGTATCAGTCGTTATAGCATTCGCAACAAAGTTCAACGTTTACCCATTGAAAAAATAGCCCGCTCCAGTGCCGATCAACGCAAAGGCCGTTGTGGACGCATAGCCCCCGGCATCTGTATTCGCTTGTATTCTGGCGAAGAGTATGATCTGCGGCCAGAATTTACCGATCCAGAAATTTTACGCACCTCGCTTGCATCCGTCATCTTACAAATGCTCGCGTTACGCTTAGGCGATGTCCACAATTTCCCCTTTGTCGATCCGCCAACCCCCCAAATGATTAATGATGGCTTTACCTTATTAACCGAATTGGGTGCCGTAGATGACGAACGACAACTGACAGAAATTGGCAGACAGCTTTTCAAAATGCCCATTGATCCGCGTATTGGACGGATGATTTTAGGCGCGAAACAAGAAAATTGTTTACATGAAGTCCTGATCATCGCCAGCGCCTTAAGCATTCAAGAACCGCGTGAACGTCCGATGGACGCACAACAAGCCGCTGACAACAAACAACAGCGTTTTACAGACGACAAATCAGATTTTTTAAGTTATTTAAAACTCTGGGATTTCTTCCAAGAAAATGCCAAACACCTCTCCAAAAACAAATTACGACAGCTATGCCGCGAACACTTCTTATCCTATATCAGAATGCGCGAATGGCACGATATTCATCAACAACTCTACACCTTAATAAGAGAAGCCAGTTGGCAAGTCAATCAAATAGAAGCCAGTTTCGATGAAATTCACCGCGCCTTGATCAGCGGGCTATTAGGCAATATCGCCTTCAAAACGGAGACGGATAAAAAAATCAGCGAAAAGAAATCCAGTTCATCCAAAAAAGGGTTTACGCCAGAAGAATATTTAGGCACACGGAATATAAAACTCTACCTCTTCCCCGGCTCCAGTCTATTTAAAAAACAACCGAAATGGATCATGGCCGCCGAATTAGTCGAAACCAGCCGCCTATACGCCCGTTGTATCGCCAAACTCAACCCTGATTGGATAGAACAAGCCGCCGGCAATCTATGCCAACACCATTATTTTGAACCACACTGGGAAAAACGCAACGCCCAAGTCGGTGCTTACGAAAAAGTCACCTTATACGGCTTAACCATTGTCGCCAGACGCAAAATCAACTACGGCCCAATAGACCCTGTCTTATCAAGGGACATATTCATTCGCAACGCCTTAGTTGAAGGAGAATACAGCAGCAAAGCCGCCTTTTTCCAACACAACCGGGAACTGTTCAACGACATTGAAGTGTTAGAACATAAATCCCGTCGCCAAGATATTTTGGTAGACGAAGAACAAATCTACGCCTTTTATGAGGCACGGATTCCAGAAGGGATTTACAGCGGAAAAGCCTTTGAAAAATGGCGGCGGCAAGCCGAACGTGAAAATCCCCAACTGCTGTTTTTAAGTCGCGAAGACTTAATGAAACACGGCGGGAAAAGCATCACCCCCCACGCCTTTCCAGATATGATAGATTGGTTTGGAGTAGACTTACCCCTCACTTACCATTTTGAACCAGGGCATGAACGCGATGGTGTCACCGTAGACATACCCCTAGCCTTATTAAATCAAGTGTCACCGCAACCCTTTGAATGGCTGGTACCGGGTTTATTAGAAGAAAAAATCATCGCCTTACTGCGAAGTATGCCAAAGGCCCTGCGAAAATCCTTTGTACCCGTACCCGATGTCGCACGAGATGCCCTAGAAACGCTGCCCAACTTAACGATAACCTTCCGCGAAGGCGGTAGTTTCTTAGAATATCCCAAAACCTCCCTATTAGAAGTCTTAACCCGCTACTGCCATCGTCGTCTAGGCAACCCCATACCCTCAGACGTTTGGAACCTAGAAACCCTCCCCCCACATCTTAAAATGAATTTTAGGTTAATCGATCAAGGCGAAAGGGAAGAGAAGAAAGAGGAGGGCAAGGGGAAAGAAACAACAGAACAGGGAAACAGTGGTATTTTAGATCAAGGGCGTGATTTAACCGTCTTACAACAAAACTGGAGTGACTATGCCAGCACAGAATGCCGGCGCGAAGTCGCTTCTGATAGCGATTTAGAACGCGACAATATCACCAAATGGGACTTTGGCGACTTACCCGCCAGTGTCTCGCTTGAAATCAACGGTGTATTAATGCAAGGTTTCCCCACCCTGATTGATCAAGAAACCCACGTCGCCCTGCGCGTATTAGACAACCCCAACACCGCTGAACAAGAAGGGCGCAAAGGCCTAAGACGCTTATTTCTGCTCAACCTACCCACCCAAAAGCTACTGAAGCAAATGCCCATTGATCAGAAACTGTGCTTACAATATATGAAGATAGGCAACTGCCAACAATTAAAAACAGACATGCTGATGGCGATAGTCGATAGCCTCTTTTTAAGCGAACCCTTCCCCAGCAACGACAATGAATTTGAACAACGTTTAACCCAAGGCAAACAAGGCTTAATGCCGGCCGCGTATGAATACGCCACACAACTGGCTAACGTGCTAGAAGAATACCATCAACTCACCCAACAACTCCAGAAACTCTCAAAGCGCAGCACCACCCTACCGGAAATCAAACAACACCTCAAACATTTAATCTACGACGGTTTTGTAAAACAAGTGGCATTAGAACAACTCAAACACATCCCCCGCTATCTCAAAGCCATACAACGACGCTTAGATCGAATGGATCACGATCCACAAAAAGATGCCAAAAAAGCCACCCAACTCGCGCCATTATGGGAAACCTATTGGCAACGGCGCGCAGAAAGCGAAGAACGTGATCCCAAATTAACCGAATTTCGGTGGATGCTAGAAGAATTGCGCGTGTCATTGTTTGCCCCAGAACTGAAAACAGCTTATCCTGTCTCGGTGCAGCGGTTGCAAAAGGCTTTGCGTGTATAATCTGTAGAGACGCGATGCTTCGAGTCTCTGTTTCGCGTCTCTGTTTCGCGTCTCTGTTTCGCGCCATATTATAGTATAGAGACGCGAGCATCGCGTCTCTACATCGCGTTTCTACTGTCAGTGCAGAGCTTGCAAAAGGCTTTGCGTGTGTAATCTGTAGAGACGCGATGCTTCGCGTCTCTGTTTCGCGTCTCTGTTTCGCGTCTCTGTTTCGCGCCATATAATATAGTATAGAGACGCGAGCATCGCGTCTCTACATCGTCAGTGCAAGGCTTGCAAAGTTGCTCGTTTTTTCAACTATGTGTTTGTTTTAGCCATTTTTGGCTTACTAAAAATTTTCTGAATAGGGAGACGAATATCCATCACATCATCAATGACTTCAGTCATATCCAGCGCAAAAGTTTTAAAATGACTGGGTTGCGAGTAAACAGCCACCGTTTTGAGAGGGGGTACAATCAACCAACATGATTTGACACCTAGCGCAAAATAAGCTTTAAATTTAGCTAAAATATCACTAATGGCTTGCTTTGGTGAGATTATCTCAATAGCCAATAAAGGCATATCCTGCATTTTCAGATCATCCTCTTCATCATTAAACCCGACACTATTAGGATAAAGACAAACATCCGGTATGATTTCCTCTTTAATCTTGAGTCCAAATTGAGTTAAATCAGTTTGACTAACCTCTAAACTTAACTCAACAAAAGGGGTAAATCTATCATCATTGGAAAGTAAGCTAGTTATCCGAGCTTGTGTAAAGCTATGGTTTCTTGACGGCATTTCTCGAACCTCATCATCTTGATATTCGTCATTTTCAATTTCTGCTATTAAATCACTCATATTTCACCTCAGAAAAACTAAGTCATGAGAATTGGTTTTATCTCCTTCCGTACTTTCGCTTATTATTTTAAGCAACTGGAGAGAGAAGTAGAAAATCCTTGGGAGGAAAGGAATTTAAAAGTGCGTCTGCAAAATACAATATCACAAAAAAATGAATTATCTGATGCATTATTGAGAAATAATATTGGACTAAACCAACAAACAAGCATCACATATGACTACCTAAGACACGATACTGATGAACTTGAAGATATTGAAATTGAAGATGGTTTTACAAGAACATGGAAATCACAATACTTTGTAGATACTGTATATGGTTTTTGGACATCAGAGGATTGTTTTAAGGCAAAGGAGGATAATTTTCAGAAGAGTGATGTTGCCAAAAGAAAAGAAGAAATAGACTTAATTTCTACTGCTGATGAAGAGCAAAGAGAGACATGGAATAGGGCGTTTTTAAAAATACTGGCATCAATCAATAATCAGATTCAGAACCCAAGTAGATATTTTTATTATAATGATGGAATGCTGGATATTGAAAAATACAAAAAGCAGTTTGAAAAACAATTGAAGCGTGATTGGAAGTATGCCAATGATTCACGGTTCAGGCGTGGCTATATAAGCGGCTATGATTTTATAGAAGTTCCACCAATAAGGGAGTCAAGTTCTTGGGATGAATTAATCAATTCATTCTTAGAGTCATTGTATTTTGAAATAAACAAATCTACAAAAAACAACAAGCTGGCACGGATTATAAAAGACTGTATAGATATTGATAATCTAGCAGATAGTGATTCTCTATCAGAAGAATTAAAAATTAATTGGAATAACTACAATAAAAAAATTGAAAACTTTTATGTCTCTAATTGGGAAGGATAAAATCCTCGCCTTTAGGCGACAGCTTTAGCAATCGTACAACACAGACTTTTTGGATAAAGCGTACAACGAATTTTAAAAACAACAATTGCATAATCAAATTAGGGTATTCATTGTTTCTTCGTTGTTATGTTGTCTTGTTCACTAAAAGCCCCTTGGTAATTGTCACCTTGGGGCTTTTTTTATGCCTGTTCAAGAAATGAAAAAAACCATAACTAATGAATGGGCAAAGTATTCGTTAATTCGTTTGACTCATCTTTGATTTTTAATAAAGCAAAATCAATTTTTCACCAAAATCGGTTCTTCAATCATTTTGATTGCCAAGATGCGCTTTATTTTAGCCAAAATCATATTAGAATATTCAACTTTGTTTTAATAATATTGACCCAATTATGTGTTTATCTGATAAAATTCAAGCCGTTTTAGAATAAGACTTCTTACCCATTACAGATTACTCATTACCAAATGATAATTTATTTAGACAGTAGTGCTTTAAATCGAATTTTTGACGATCAGACGCAAGCAAGAATCTACCTTGAATCATCATCAATGTTGCTCGTTTTTATGTTAATTGAAAATGGTTTTGTAGAGATTGTGTCTTCCGATGTGTTAGTTTTTGAAAAATCTCAGAATCCTTATGATGAGAGAAGATTGTTTGTTTCTTTAGTTCTTGAAAAGGCTAAAAGATTTAAATCCAGTGATGAAAAAACTTTAGAACGGGCGGAATTAATAGAACAGGAGTATGGTATTAAAGGTATGGACGCATTGCATTTAGCTTGTGCTGAGCAATTGCAAGTGGATGCTTTTATTACCTGCGATGATAAGATGATCAAAAAATATCTGGGCATTCTCCCCGTGATAAATCCAGTTACTTTTACAATGGACTTTCTACTTAAGGCAGAAAATCAATGATTCCCGTTCAACAACTCAACCGAGTTCCTCACAGTGACTCTGTTAGACACGAAGCCATACAAATACTCATCAACAGCTTGGACTTAACTAAAGTCAGCTTTTTTATCAGAGATAATTTGTCTAATCAAACTGATTATTTAGAGATGAAAGAAAAACTATTTGGAGATAAAACGGTATCTGAAATATACAACGAAATAAAAACATTCTATAATGCTTGAATTAGGAAGCTTATGAATGTGTTCTTTGCCCCCTTTTCTCTTTCTCAGACTTGACAAAGTTGACAAAGAATTAATGGCAATTAAAACACAAAAAGTATTATGGGGTATTATTGCTGAAAATTCTGATTCAAACAATCTGAACGATGTCGAAGGTATTGCTTTACCCAAGGCGGCCTGTATTCCTTAATATTAACTAAGGCATTAGGTGAGTATGCTATCGTGTATTCACCTAACCCACCAATCCGCTTTTCCCATATCCCACCTCTTTACCTTTTCAGGCTTGACTCAATCTAACTTCAAAAACGGGACAATTCGACGTTTTGGTTTTCCTGTTTAAATGCCCTAACACACAAAAAGCCTTAAAAAAATGATTACTTTACGGTTCGGCATATTAACGTAAGTCATTGATTTTTAATAGCCCGTTTTTAATACCCGCGTTGGTTTGTAGGGACTCTCATTTATTCTTTAACAGAATTGTAAATCCGGCTTGTTCAAAATGATGATCAGTCGTCAATATTTCCTGAATCCCCATATCTTTTGCCAAAATGATACTGGTACAATCAACCAATCCCCAGTCTTTATCCGCCATTTTTTTATACAATTCAAATCCCTTTTTGAAAATCTTATCATCTATCTCAATGTAACGCCATTTCTTCGATTGTCTAATCGCTTCAATCAATTTTATCGCAACCGGTTTTAAAGCGAGAGAACTGAAGCTATTCCCAAATTCAAGCAAAATGGCACTGCTTGTGACTAACTGTCTATTCGTTTGCTTTAATTCTTCTCTTATTTTCAGAGCGGGCAAATGAAAAGTGTCACGTTTATTTCCCAAAGCAATTAATGCAGAAGTATCAACAAATATCGGTTTCATGATTTCTTGGGTGTTCCGTATAAATAATAATCGTGATTTTTGGCAAAATCGGTAATACCAGTATCAACAGAAATTTCTTCAATGTTAAGCTTATCCCATGAATCAGGTTCTGCGGGTAATGCCGTTTTAATTTCAAAAGACACGTTTTCCTTTATAAAAATTTGCTCTATCTTCTCAATTAGCAGAGCCGTTTTCTCATTAGGCCAAATATTAGGTAAATCTATTGTGAGTTGCATTTTTATACCTTTATGTGACTGAACCATAAGTCGTTCAGACCAAAATTGATAGTTAAGACAAACACGGGCGCATTCCCAAAAAAAGGTCAATCTGCACCTTCGCAAAATAAATTTGGAACGAAAAGATGGCCGCAAAATTTTGAACTTCTGAACTCTTTTTTGAACAACAGTCACTGTTCACACCCGTTTTGAGTTTTACGGGCATTAACATGAAGAAAGAATGATTTTATCACTTATTCCTCCATTAGTTAAAAAATTGAACATCGTGTGATTAAAAATGGCATAGACACACTTTAATCAGTAGCCCGCTCAGGGATTTGTCAATCTATTTTTTAATCAGCTTCAAAAGAATCTTAGGGTTCAAGTGCCGACTGATAATCATCTCGTGTTTTCTGAGGACAGGATAGGGGATGAACTTGAACAAACCTTTTCCAATCAGTGATATTTTGATCATCAATAATGACTTGTGGCTTAGGTAGAAAAGCGATAAAAATATGAGCGATTCCAAATTCTTCAGCACTTTTTTTGGCATAATCACCACCGCCGCTACTCCAACAATAAAGTTCGGCTCCTTGTTTGTTGAGGGCTTTGAGATGTTCAATCGTAGCGGTTATTGGGATTCTTTTCGTTCCATAACTACGAACTAAGGTGTCATCAACATCTACAAAAATAGTAATGGATTTAAGTTCGTTAGTGATATCGTTTACCTCTATCCCGTAAAAAAAGAAAAGTACAACCGAAATCAACACATTTTTTTTCAAACGCGGTGAAGGAAAGCCATGCCGGGTGGGCAACGTTGTTGCCCAATATGGTGTTTGGTGAGCAACGATAAACCGCGTTGCTGGCCCTACATTGATGATTTATTTTTATTGTCTAACAAAATGATATAATAAAAAAGTGAATCATATTAGGTCAAGGCGTTTAATTGAAGAAAATTATCAAATGCTGTCAATTCGGATTCTGATATGTTTTATCACAGAAATCTTCAAAATGTTATCAATCATCACTTTTCACATTAAAGGAATTTTAAGACGATGTATCAAGTCACGAGAGAAGCTCTGATCAAAAACGGGCACTTGGAACTCAATAATCTTCCCTTTTCTGATGAGGCTAAGGTTGAAGTCATTATTATTCCAAAAGTGAATGTTTCAAAAATGTCATTTGCTAAAATTCAAGCCTTGACACAATCTATTCAAGGTAATTTATCTGATGATATTATCCGTGAGAGAACCCCGTTATGAACTGGTTTGTCGATACCAGTGCCTTAGTAAAACTGTATCACCAAGAAATAGGCACAAACAATTTTGTCAATAGCCTACATCAACAAGATAACTTAGTCATTACCATAACTGATATTTCAATAATTGAATGTCATTCTGCTCTGATGAAACGTGTTAGAATTGGTGAAATGAGCTTAAAAAATGTTAGAGAAGCTTTAACATTATTTGAACAAGAAATAGAAAAGTTCCATTTAGTTGAAGTTGATGTATTTGCTAAAGAATTTGCCAAACACCTTTTGAATAAAATTGCCCACCAACGCAATTTGGCTACTTTAGACGCTATGCAATTGGCAACGGCAATTTTATCTCATCAAACTAAAACAATAGACTATTTTGTAGCTTGTGATAATAGATTGTTAAATTTTGCTAAACAATACTTCAAGACTTTCAATCCAGAAATTGAGAGCATTTAGTCTGTGTCACTTTAATCCTTTCCAAACAGAGTTTTAAAACAAAAAACAATTATACTTTCTACCGTCGCAAATTGTGCTTTTGTCATTTCGAGTGAAACGATAAATCTGATGCCACTTCAATAGAATGTAGAGTTTTGCGAACAAGCACAAGTCATGATTTAAAAGCCCCTTGAAGACATCAATCTTAACGATGTCGAAGGTATCGCTTTACCCAAGGCGGCTTGTATCCCTTAATATTAGACTTAGCACGCTAACAAACTTTGCTTAAGAAGTTTTGCGCGCAAAACTTCTTAAAGCGAAAACTTTTTAATGAAGAGGGTGGGCAACAAAAAACCGTTACCCACCCTACGTTTTGATTTTGCATAGGCGTGATTGAGATAATGACCCTTTTTTTGGGAATGCGCCCGTATCATAGTCTATCCACCTTTATTTTTTTATCGGGATTACCAAACTTGGCGTATTTTCGCGCTCGAAGCCTGAAATGGCTTTTGTTTTTATTTAATCAAATCGAAAAATGGAAATGACTAATCTGCCTCAATCCTCTCAGAGGCTATTATTAAATTATCTTGATTTGCTGGCAACATGGAATCGGGTGTATAACTTGACTGCGGTGCGTGATGTTGTACAAATGAGAACGAAACATATTGATGATTGTTTAGCTGTTTTGCCTTATATTTGTGGTACACGCATTTTAGATGTGGGCACTGGGGCCGGTTTGCCTGGCTTGGTGTTAGCCATTGCGCGGCCTGATTGGCACTGTGTTCTTTTGGACAGTAGTGCTAAAAAAATACGTTTTGTTCAACAGGCGATCATAGATTTAAAAATTCAAAATGTTGAGGCCGTGTGTACGCGCATTGAGGCCTTTCAGCCTAAAGAAAAATTTAATACTGTGATTTCAAGAGCTTATACCAGTTTGTCGCGTTTTTATACGCAAACGTTGCCGTTTGTGACAGCAGAGGGGTGTCTATTGGCTATGAAAGGGGTTTATCCTGAGACTGAGATAGCACAGTTGGCTGGTTTGCCGCTGCATTTAGAATGTTTACCCTTGCAAATACCGCAGTTATCCGCGCAGCGGCATTTAATTTTAATGCGGCCGAGTGTTGGGGCAAATCTTTGATATGTGGCAAACCCCAGCGTATGGCAGGCTATTTAATTCCCAATGACTGATTGCTAATGTTCAATTTATAAATCGCTTATGACTTGAGTTGAGTGTCTAAAAAAACATATACTTTGACAATGTCACATTTTCGATATCATGTATTTTGAGGTATTGGGTGTGTTATGGCGAAGCCCTACCTACTCATGTGACATTGTCGAGCTAATTGATTGTTTAATTTAAATAAGCGGTGAATGATGATGACATTATCCTCTTTTCTTAAAATTCAAGGGTTTATCTTACTGAGCCTGATTTCTACTGTGATTGCTATACCTGCTAATGCACAATCACCTACTTCGTATGCTATTGGGCAATATGCTGATCCCACAAAGGCAGGATATGACGATAATCTCAAGCTAAGTAAGGTACTCAGCATTCCTGGGGCTAATGAGTTGGAAGTGAGCATAATCGGCCACATTGAAAAACGTTACGATCATTTAACGCTTTACGATAGTCAGAATAAAGAGATCGATAAGTACAGTGGTGACATTAATGAACAATTCACGGTAAAAGGCGCTTCTATTCGGCTGGATTTTAAGTCAGATGGACGTACCACTGATAAAGGTTTTATAGTCAAGATTTCTCATCCCTTACCAGCGACGGTGTATAACGTTATCAAAGAGAAATTATTGGTAGCCAGTCACCTGTTTTTAGAGCGTGGCACGGAAGAAGCTTATGCGAAAATCAGCAAAAATGTACAGGCTTTAAAAGACTTACAGGCTAAAATGCAACAAATACCTGAAACGGATGCTTTTATTGAGCAAGTTGCGAATGAATTAATGCTTATTGCACAAACCTACAATGAAGTTGCTGCGATGAACTTATGGATTATGAATGCATATCAAGAACAATTTGATATCCTCAAGGGATTGAAACAGGAAACGCAATATCAGATTCATCAAATTAAACTTCAGATTCATCAAATTAAACTCAAAAAACAAGGCTATAAAAATTCATTGGATCAAACCCAAACTCAGTTGGAAGACACTCATGATAATTTGGAACAACAAATGATGCAGCTTTCCATGGCCGGTTATGAAAGCATTATACCCAGTCTCCATGATCAACAAGAGAGTTGGAATAAATTCGATAAGCTTCAAGATACGCTTGAAGATAAACTTCGGCTTCATTCAAACTATATTAGGTTATTTTTGCATACATTGGGGATTAATGGACAAAATTATCAAGAATTTGCCCAAGCGACTTTGATGCGTCAAAAAACGATTTTAACATTAAGTCAAACTATTCAATTTCCTCAATTTTGTGATAACTTGGCTAAAATGATCAAGAATGAAAGGGATATCATACAATGGATAAAAAAAATTGAACACAGTGAATGGAATGTCAGTCAATAACTTTCATATCGGAAGCTTGAAGCTTTGTTAATGGTTTTTATAAAGCATATTCCGATTGAATTGAAAAGTGATAGAGGTCTAAAACCATGAAAAAAACAGTGTTATTTTTAAGCTGGATTGGCGTTATAATCGTGATCGGGTTTGTGAGTTTTGTTTTATCTATGCTGATAAGTTCACATGAGACGCTTGTTCCAAAATCCATACAGAAAATACCAGATTCTACTCAAACCATTCCAAAACAGTCGCTACCGTCAACAACTGATACGCTTGATCCAGAAGCCTCATCAACACCTTCTTCTGCGCCATCTGTTTCAGAACAAGCACCGGCAACTTCGCCTTCTGAGGCGGCTGTTCAAAAAAAGACAAGCACAGATAAGGCGGTTATTTCAAAAGACGAGAAAAGCTCAGAAAGCGAAACCGTTCAGAAGAGTAAACCTGTCTCGCCTGGTACAGTTGACAATAATAGCGTTAACAAATCCCCAAATGCCTCCGACTACAAGGTTCAAAAAGAACAATCTGGAACAATAATAAGAAGTTTTCGCACTATTCAACAGTTGGCTCCTACAAACACGAACACGATTTCCCTCCAAAAGAAGGAGCAACAAGCTCCAGCGGTAAGCACGGATAATCAGAATAGTATTCCTCTTTTAAAACAACCCAGATCAAATATTCCCCCTTCACCTCCCCAAGATTCTGAACAGGTAGCCTGCTCTGATGTGGAGAAAATGGTAGGTGACAAAAACAATGATTTGGAAATGGGGTGGGCTAAAGTGGGTTATGAAGTACTTCAGTTAGAACAACAACTCGAAAATTTCACGATTTCACTGGGGGAACCTTCTAATTGAGATGGTGTTCTTGTAGGTGGGCAAGCAGGTGATTTTCCCCTCACTCACTCGCTTGTTCCTATTCTTCTAATGTGTTCTATCATTCAATAACGCATTTTATCTCCTGTTTTGACGTTTTGTCACATCCTGTTTTGTCATTTTTCGTCAATATCGTTAAGCTATGCACTTCTTTATCAATTCACTTAGAGGTTTTTATGACAATTAAACGCTCACTTTTTATGAGTCTCCTTATCATGGCTTTGTTTAGCCATGCCGTGATGGCGAATAAAGCGTCTGAAACATTGTTTATTCATGCACAGGCGGTATTTGAACGCAGTCTTGCTGGGGATGATTCTGTCACTGCGCTGGCACTGAATGAATTTAAGATTATGTCGATGGCTTATCCCAATCAACCTTTGTTCTTAGCTTATCTGGGCGCTTGCAACGCGCTGATGGGGCGAGATGCTTGGATGTCTTGGAATAAGAGCAGTTACGTTGAAAAGGGTTTGGGGCAGATCGATAAGGCTTTGGAGATGCTGAAACCGGTACATGATCGTGAAAAGATGCGTGGTGCGCCAATCAGTGTGGAAACGCGATTTGTGGCGGTTTCTACTTTCTCTAATGCGCCTCAATCTTTCAATTATTTTGAAAAGGCTAAGGCGGTGTTGAATGATCTGTTGCAATCAGATGCTTTCAAAAAAACGCCAGCTTCTTTACAGGCGCGTATTGAGTTGATCGCTGCCAAAATCGCGCATGAGGATAATCGTTCAAGGCGATGAAGAGATTGGCTATCTGCGGAAGGTGTTGGAAGTTGAACCGAGCGGGGAGTTTGCAATAGAGGCTAATAAGCGGTTGCCGGAATTGGAGAGATGAATGTGCATGGTGCTTGCTATAAATGTTCATAAAAATAATGTCATCTGAAGGGCGAACGGGCGAACACATAGGATCGCCCCTACGAGCGTAATGTAGGGGCTGCCCTGGCGTGTTCGCCCTTTTTAAATTCTTTTTATAAAAATCTATGGCACTGTCTGTGATTTTTATAGGGAGTGCTCAAAATTTCTTTATCCCTTTAACGCGCCCATCAATGAAGATAATTTGCTTGTTCGGATAAGTTAATATTTTTTGAAATTGGCCTTTATCAATAACTTCAGTGCTTTTTTGAGGCTTTCCCCAAGCCTGCTTAACTTGAGCTTCCGTCATTGCCATAGTGACTTTTTCCAACTTTGCCAATTCATCTAACAACTGAGTCATTTCTTCTGTGACTTTTTCCGTCTTAGTCCATTCGTCAAGCCATTTCTCAAGGCGTGTCTGCTTTTCTTGTATTTCAGCTTCTTTTTTCAATCTTTGTTGATAGGCTAGTTGTTGTTGTTGATTTGATTGTGCTTGTTGCAAGCGTTTTTGCGCGTCTGCTGCACTTAATGGTTTGCCCGTATCATCAATCAGACGGTTGTATTCGTCATAAACTAAAACACGCGGATAATGATCGGGATAATGAGCATTTCTATACCAAGGGGGAAAAGTACTGGAGAGATGGCGCATACCACTATGGGGATTAGTCCAAACATATAACCATTTTGGTGGCGGTGTGAGGGGATCATTTTCAGATTGTGTTTGTACTGTCGGTGAAGCTGGGGGCGGTAATTTGATAATCTGAAAATCGCCACACTGTTTTGGAATGGCGGTATTATCGCAGCATTGATCTCCACAAATACCAAAATGTTGTTCGCAACAATCATAAGTTGCGGCTGCTATATCAGGGATAAAACAGCTTAATATGATTAATTGTGCGTAATATTTTTTCAAGGGATACAGGTTATTCATTGTTGTCACTTATGTTGTGTTTTCAAAATGGCCGCTGATAGTACAACTGATTACTGGCCGATAAACGAATTTTAATCATGAGACTGACGAGCCTTATGCCTCAATTGGAGAAACTCATTCGTTTATCCCAGTAATTAGCTGTACTCATGATTGTCACCCATTGTTAATTGCAAATTGTTAATAATATACCCATTTTCGCTCTTGAAAGAAAATAAACGTTAAAGACGCAAGATGCCGAGTAGGGCAGCCCTTGCGTGTTCGCCCTTTTGCAATACAACTAGCCACTGCCAGGTGAAATGAGTTCTTTTAATGTTGTCGCTAAATCTTTTTTCTCTTGGGAAGCCGCCTCATTAGCCATGACAGTAGCAGAAAACAGCCAGCATAAAATAAATAAAGTGCAAAAAACACTTTTATAGTGTATGTGTTTTACCATTGATTTTCGCCTTGAAGTTGATTATCTATTTTAAGTGGTACACTAACGGTTTTTAGATATTAGCTTTATATTTTTATCAGCTATTTAACGATAAGACGGATAGCCCACTTAAATGATGATGCTTAATGATGAGTTCATTTGACATGAGCATTTACTGTAAATAGACGTGCTATAGAAAATCATGTAAGGCTTAATTGAAAAAAAATGGGTTTTGCTGCGGTTCAGTTATTTTTTTATTAGTAAGTACTGAAGCACAAATAAACAGGTATTTTACCGCAAAGGGCTCTAGCCCCTTGGTTGCTTCTATTAATTAAAATACCTGAAAAAATACCTGAAAATTTATGCTTCAGTACTTATGCACAATATTTTGATGGGCGCATTCCCAAAAAAAGCATTATCAATATTGGCCGTCACAAAATAAATTGGGTTTGAAAAAAACAAAGATGCAAAATAAATTGGGTTTGAAAATTGCGCCGTCGCAAGCAAAATAAATTTGGTTTGAAAATCGGGCATTCAAGATTTAGATTTATCTTGATGACCTTTTTTTTAGAAATGCGCCCATTCTGATTTATATATAGCTATTCATAGAGAGCCTGATCATCAGTACAAGGATTTGTGCATTGACGAGTATTGACGATAAACACAATCAAAATCTTAGGGCAAAATTGATAAATTCATTTTCACGCCAAAGTTTTTGCGCGCAAAAACTGTATTTAGCTTCGCTAAATGTGAAAGGTTAGTCACCACCACCTGACTTGAATTTTTATTTAGACAACGGCTTTAGTTGGCTTGGTGGGTGGATGAGTCATCATTGCTCTATTCATTAAATCTTTCCTAAATTTGCTACTCAAGGTACTATAGCGCGTTTTTTGGGACACGTTAAAAACAACACGAATATTATGGCATCTGATTTTTCCACTTTTTATTTATTATTAAAACGCGATCTGACTTTGGCTTATCGTCATCGTTCGGAATTAGCTAACCCTTTGTTATTCTTTGTGATTGTGGTGAGCTTGTTTCCGCTAGGGATTTCGCCTGAATCAAAACATTTAGAAGGCATTGCGCCCGGTGTCATTTGGGTTGCCGCATTATTGGCCGCGATGTTATCACTTGATAGCTTATTTCGTTCCGATTTTGAGGATGGCACATTAGAACAAATGGCCTTATCGCCTCATTTTTTACCCTTATTGGTGTTGGCAAAAGTTTTAGCGCATTGGTTAATCACCGGTTTGCCGCTCATTTTGTTAGCGCCATTGTTAGGGGTATTACTGTTTTTACCAGATCAAGCGATGATCACCTTGATAGGCACTTTAGCTTTGGGGACACCGATTCTCAGTTTAGTGGGTGCGATAGGGGTAGCGTTAACAGTAGGGTTGCGACGCGGTGGTGTGTTACTCTCTTTATTGGTATTGCCCCTATATATTCCAGTGTTAATTTTTGCAGCCGGTGCGGTTAATGAGGCCGCTAGAGGTTTTGGGGTAGCCGGGCAACTGTATTTTTTGGCCGCATTATTGACTTTATCATTGACATTGGCCCCTTTTGCAACGGCCTCCGCTTTGCGGATTAGTTTAAGTTAATTTAATTTCTCTGGCTATGTAGGGTGGGTAGAACCTAGTGAGCCAAAGGCCAGCGAAGCTAAACCCACCTTATCTATAAGGTAACTCCAAAAAATTAAAATACCCACACCTTTAATCAATCTTCTTTCATTCTCTGCGTCTCTGCGGCTCTGCGTGAGCAGACAGTTTGTTAAAAATGATTTGTATGCATAGAGTAGTGTGGTTGTTTTGGGTATTTTATTTTTTTGGAATTGCCTAATCATAAAAATAATTTCATGAAAAGTGAACGACAAGGACGTGTTCGCCCTTTTGCTAAATTTGTTGGTTACTGTAGTAAAATACCCTCGTTGTCACTTTTTTAATCCACATTCAAAGGAAAATC
>Ga0316201_10000253_pt1 | contig 27605 bp, 21 predicted proteins | sample CS6wburrow_MG_FD_204516 | JGI IMG/M metagenome (GOLD analysis project Ga0316201, IMG submission 204516) | Coastal sediment microbial communities from Delaware Bay, Delaware, United States - CS-6 worm burrow | ecosystem: Environmental > Aquatic > Marine > Coastal > Sediment | place: USA...
CATCGATATTCGACAAGGCTACCGCGAGACCTTCCAGCAGGTGCGCGCGGTCACGCGCCTTGCGCAGGTCATAAATGGTGCGCCGGGTTACGACCTCGCGTCGGTGGAGAATAAAGGCTTCCAGGATTTCCTTCAGATTGAGCAGGCGCGGCTGACCATTGACCAGCGCTACCATGTTGATGCCGAACACGTTCTGCATCTGGGTTTGCTTGTACAGGTTGTTAAGAATCACGTCGGCGATTTCACCGCGACGTAGTTCTATTACCATGCGCATGCCGTCCTTGTCGGATTCGTCACGCAGCCCGGTAATTCCCTCGAGGCGCTTTTCCTTGACCAGTTCGGCGATTTTCTCCAGCAGCCGGGCCTTGTTGACCTGGTAGGGTAACTCGGTGACGATAATGCTCTGCTTGCCCGACTTGTCTTCCTCGTAATGGGTTTTTGCGCGCAGGTAAATTTTGCCCTTGCCGCCGCGGTAAGCCTCGCGAATGCCGCGCGCGCCGTTGATGTAACCCGCGGTCGGGAAATCGGGCCCCGGAATGCACTCCATCAGTTGCTCGATGCTGGATTCGGGTTCATCGACCAGCAGCAGGCAGGCATTGACCACTTCGCTCAGGTTATGCGGCGGAATATTGGTGGCCATGCCGACCGCGATGCCGGATGAGCCGTTGATCAGAAGATTCGGTACCCGGGTCGGCAACACCACCGGCTCATGTTCCGATTCATCGTAGTTGGGTATGTAGTCGACGGTTTCCTTTTCCAGATCCGCGAGTAATTCATGCGCGATCTTCGACATGCGCACTTCGGTGTAACGCATCGCCGCCGGGGAATCGCCATCGACCGAGCCGAAATTGCCCTGGCCGTCGACCAGCATGTGCCGCATCGCGAACGGCTGCGCCATGCGCACGATGGTATCGTATACCGCCGTGTCGCCGTGCGGGTGGTATTTACCGATGACGTCACCGACGACGCGTGCCGATTTCTTGTATGGCTTGTTGTAATCGTTACCGAGCACACTCATCGCGTAGAGGACGCGCCGATGCACCGGTTTGAGGCCATCCCGAACGTCCGGCAGGGCACGACCGACGATGACGCTCATCGCGTATTCGAGATACGACTGGCGCATCTCGTCTTCTAAATTGACAGGAAAAACTTCCTTGGCGATATCAGCCATAAAACTAGAAACTCAACGGTAAGAAATGACGCAGGAATGATTTATTTTCGATCTGAGGGATTTTATCACAGAGCGCGGGGTTAACACTACCGATAAGATCGCCTCTCCAGCGCTAAAATAAAAGGATTTACGGCTTTTTGTCGCCCAAGCGCGGTATTCCTAGTAACACATCGATGAATACTGCAATACCCGTTTTAAGTCGCGCGCAAATCTTGTAAGGTTCGGCTATGCCGCACCGCTATCAAATCATCCAGCCGGACTGGACTATCACCGTAAACGCGGAGTTCGAAGTACTGCGCGATTTCTCCGTGGTAGTCGAAGACGATCGCATCCATAACCTGATCGCAAACGATGCGGTCGCCGAGCTCCCCTGCCACGCTCAGGCTGAAATTATTCCCCTGCCCGGCTGCGTGCTGATGCCGGGACTGGTCAACACCCACACCCATGCCTCGATGAGCCTGTTTCGCGGCATGGCGGACGATTTGCCGCTACAAACGTGGTTGACCGAGCATATCTGGCCCGCCGAGGCCCGCTGGGTAGACCCCAAGTTCACCGTTGACGGTTTCAAACTGGCCGCCGCCGAAATGATACGCTCGGGCACAACCTGTCTGAGCGACATGTATTACTTTCCCGACGAAACCGCGCGCTGCGCGCAGGCCATCGGCATGCGTAGCGTCATCGGCCTGATCGTGCTGGATTTTCCGAGCGTCTGGGCACGGAACGCCGACGAATACCTGCACAAGGCGCTAGCGGTGCACGACGAGATTCGCGAGCTACCCCTGGTCGGGAGCGCATTCGCGCCGCATGCACCCTACACGGTTTCTGACGAACCGTTGCGGCAAATCGCGATGTATAGCAGCGAGCTCGATCTGCCGGTACACATGCACGTGCATGAAACCGCGGCCGAGGTGGCGGAGGCGCAGCAGAAAACGGGGCAGCGCCCGTTGCAGCGGCTAGACCAGCTTAACCTGCTGAATCCGAACCTGATTGCGGTGCACATGACCGAACTCGACGAGTTCGAGATCGAACGGGTGGCTGAAGCCGGCGTTAACGTTGTTCACTGCCCCGAGTCCAACCTGAAACTGGGCAGCGGTATATGCCCGGTCGCGGCACTACTCGAACAGGGTGTCAACCTGTGCCTCGGTACCGACGGGGCCGCCAGCAACAACGATCTCGACCTGCTCGGCGAAATGCGCACCGCCGCGTTACTGGCCAAGGGCAGCAGCACCGACGCCCGCGTCTGTAACACTCGACAGGCCATCGAGATGGCGACGATCAACGGCGCCCGGGCACTGGGCATGGCGGACCAGATCGGCAGTATCGAGACCGGTAAAAAGGCCGACCTGATCGCACTCGACCTCGACCATCTCAATACGCAGCCGTGCTATGACCCGGTAGCGCAAATCGTCTATGCCGCCTCGAGCCGGCAGGTCTCTCATGTCTGGATCGACGGGGTTGCCCAGTTGCGCGATTTTGAATTTTGCCAGCTGGACAGCGATGAACTGATTGCCACGGCCACGGCCTGGGCACACAGGATAAAAGGTTAGGCAATGGCAGCAGGAGCAAACATTGATCCGGCCGAAATCGACAAGTTCCAGTCGATCGCGAGCCGCTGGTGGGACCGCGAAAGCGAGTTCAGGCCGCTGCATGAAATCAATCCGCTGCGCGTCGCCTATATCGAGCGGCAGGCGCAGGGCATCGAGGGCCGGAAAATCCTGGATGTTGGATGCGGTGGCGGCATACTGGCCGAAGCGCTGGCGCACAAGGGTGCCGACGTGACCGGCATCGACATGGCCGAGTTGTCGCTCAAGGTGGCGAGGATGCACCTGCAGGAATCCGGCCTCGAAGTCGATTACCAGCTTTCGACGGTCGAAGACTTCGCGCAACAACATGCAGCGCAATTCGATATCGTGACCTGCCTCGAAATGCTGGAACATGTTCCCGACCCGGCGTCGGTTATCGCCGCCGCGGGCAAGTTGTTGAAACCCGACGGGTTAATGTTTCTATCGACGCTGAACCGCAATCCCAGGTCGTTCGCGCTCGCGGTACTGGGCGCTGAGTATATCCTGCGGATGCTACCACGCGGCACCCACGAGTACCGTAAATTCATCAAACCCTCCGAACTCGCCGCGGTGCTGCGCGCCAACGGCCTGCAGATCAGGGACATCACCGGCATGAGTTATAACCCGCTGACGAAACATTACTCGCTGGGGCGCGATATCCGTGTCAACTACCTGATGACCGCAGTTTTCGATGATTGAAGCTGTACTGTTCGACCTCGATGGAACCCTGATCGATACCGCGCCGGACATGGCTGGTGCGTTGAATACCCTGCTGGCCGAAGAAAACCTGGCGCCTATCCCGCTCGAACGGATAAGACCCTATGTTTCGCAGGGTGGCCTGGTGCTGACCCGGCTGGGATTTGCCGATAAAGTGGCCGAGTCAGAAATCGAACCGCTGCGACTGCGCTTTCTCGATCACTACCGCGCCATCGTCGCCGACAACTCCCGGTTATTCGACGGCTACGACGACATTCTCGACGAGCTCGAGGCGCGCGCCATGCCATGGGGCATCGTCACCAACAAACCGGAGTGGCTGACCCATCCGCTGCTGGAGCAGCTGGGCCTGGCCGAGCGCAGCAGCGTCGTCATCGGCGGGGATACCCTCGAACATCGCAAGCCGCACCCACTGCCGCTGCAGGTCGCGGCCGAACGCCTGGGCGTGAGCTGCGAACGCTGCCTCTACGTCGGCGACGACGAGCGCGATATCGTCGCCGGCAAGGCGGCCAACATGAAAACCCTGGTCGCGGCCTACGGCTATATCGAGGATGCCGCCGCTATCGAGGGCTGGGATGCCGACGGCGTGATCGACAGCCCCGGCGAACTGTTACAACATTCAATGATGATGCAAACATGACCCGCATACCGGAAAACTTCAGTCCCAGCGACGAATTGCTGCAGGGCAAGACAGTACTGGTAACCGGCGCCACCGGCGGCTTTGGCAAGCCAGTGTCACTGGCGTTGGCGCAACACGGTGCCACGGTGATTCTGCTGGCGCGTAATTTGCGCATGGTGGAAACGCTGTACGATGAAATCGAGCAGGCGGGTTACCCGACACCGGCGATCTATCCGATGAACCTCGAAGGCGCGAGCGAACATGATTACCAGGAACTTGCCGTCAATATCGAATCCCAGCTCGGGCGACTGGACGGATTGATCCACTGCGCCGCCATGCTGGGAGCGCCCACGGTGTTTGCCCAGAGCGATACGGAAACCTGGTACCAGGTGCACCAGGTGAACCTGCATGCACCCTACCTGCTGACCCGCGCCTGCCTGCCGCTGATGGCCCGGTCCGCAGGCGCCTCCATTTTGTTCATGCTCGACGATAAGCCCGGCGCCTACTGGGATGCCTACCAGGTCAGCAAGCAGGGGCTTGCGGCCATGGCCGACTTGCTGGCGCAGGAGTACGCCGGCACCAGCCTGCGGGTAAACTGTTTCAATCCCGGTAAGACACGTACCAGCCTGCAGTTGCGCGCTTACCCGGCCGCCGACGAAAACGCCGGCTTGCCGCTGGCGTCGGAACATATCGATACATTTCTTTATTTGATGAGCGACGTCTCGACCGAGAACGGTCAAATCTTCACGCCTTAACCCGCCCGCGCCATGTTGAATGCTGGTCGTGTAACTTCCTCGGAGTCGAACAATTACCGGGGCGGGTCAGTAGCGGATAAAGCTGGCGGTCAGCGAGTAGCGGTATAGTACATTCAGGAACAGGATCAGGACGATACGCTGGTACAGATCGACCAGGTAGCGTAACCAGCCGCTGCGGTTTTCGGGTTGACGCCACAGGTAGGATGAAACCCAACGCCCGGGTTCCCCGGTTTTGGTGGCCGCCATAGCGGCACGATACTCGCTGGGAGCCTGCGGATGCGATTCGAGGCCCTGGACGATATATCCCAGGTATTCCTCGGTGGGACTCAGGTTCGGCGTCGAGCGATTGGTCTGGTAAAAAAACAGTCGTTCTCCATCCTGTTCGACCCAGGTGCGGCGATAACGATTAATGACCGGCACCGCCTCATAAAAATCCATGCGCGCGGCGTCACGCACGGAAAGCGAGTAGAGGAACCCATATACCGATTCGCCCGCGGCAGGCTCGACGGAAGCATAGGCGCAATCGATCCAGGGTCCGGGATGATCGAAGCGCAGGCCGTGGTCCCTGAGGGTAAAGGGGGTCATCGCAAACGGCCGGATACGGCGTTCGTTCATTACCGCATCGCTCAGGTTGGCACCAAACGCCAGGTAGTTAACCCGTTCAGGTCCGTGACCCAGCAGACGCTTGATATTGCAGATTTCAAACAGCAGTCGCCAGAGAATGTATCGGAGCATGTTAAACCGGGATAATGCCAAAGCCCGGCACGATACCGGGGTATATTTTTCGGGTCAATGCGCCGCTTACTGGTATTCGAAGTAATACTCTGACAGGTCGAGACAGCGCTGCAACGCAAGCAGGCAGGACTCGTCGGGCTTCAACGACCAGTTGCCGTTGGTGCGCAGTTGATACTGGTAACCTTCGTGTCGCATGTGAAACACCACCGGCATGGCGTCGACTGATTTGTAACCATCGAGCGCGCCGATGATGGCGTCGATCTGATTGCCGGCCTGCCCGTTCAGTGTGATATGCAGCGCGCGCGCGTGGTCGGCGCGATAGTCGTCGAGCAGTTGTATCCTGGTGGCGCGCAGCCTGATCCCGTTGTTGAAATCGTCGTAGGCGATGTTGCCATCGACGACCCAGACCAGGTCCTTTTGCAGGATCGGCTCGATTTGCGCCAGCAGATCGGGCGAGACGCGCACGTCGACACGACCGCTACGATCGTCCAGCATGACGAAGGCTTCGCGGCCTCGAAAACTGTTGCGCATGCGGATATCGACAACCAGCCCACAGACCCGGGTGTCCTGCCCCTTCTGGCGAAATCTTTCGCCATTGCCGCCGGTGTCGAGACGTTCGAGCCATTGCCCCAGGCGAGTGGGTGCGATTTGACGGATTTCATCTTCGAACATGGCCAGCGGGTGCCCGGTTAAAAACAGCCCCAGGGCTTCCTTTTCCAGCATCAGGCGCTGCTTTTCATCCCAGGTTTCGCAATCCGGCAACGCCTGGTCTTCCTCGATACTCGGAGAAATACTGCCGAACATGTCGCTAATCCCGGCATTGAGGTTGTTCTGTTGCTGCTCGGCCGCCTGCAGCGCATAGGGAAGATGCGCCATTAACGCTGCCCGGTTGGAGCTGAAACAATCCATCGCCCCGCCCTTGATCAGGGCCTCGATCACCTTGCGCGTGGTTTTGGAGGATTCGACGCGCGCGCAAAAATCGTCCAGCGAACGATACGCGGCTTCGCTGCGACCCTTAACGATGCCTTCGATAGCGCCCTGCCCAACACCCTTGATCGCGCCCAGCCCATAGTAAACCTGGTTATCGTCGCCGGCGGTAAACTGGTAGTTCGAAAGATTCACATCCGGCGGTCGGATATCGAGCCGCATTTCGCGGCAATCGTCGATCAGGGTAACGATCTTGTCGGTGTTGTCCATATCGGCCGACAGCACCGCGGCCATGAATTCCGCCGGGTAATGCTGTTTCAGCCATGCGGTCTGGTAAGAAACCAGCGCATAACCCGCCGAGTGGGATTTGTTGAATCCGTAGCCGGCAAATTTTTCCATCAGGTCAAAGATGTAGGTCGCGGTTGCGGCATCGACATTATTGGCGACCGCGCCATCGGTAAAGATTGCGCGCTGTTGCTCCATTTCCTCGGGTTTTTTCTTACCCATCGCGCGCCGCAGCATGTCCGCTCCACCGAGCGTGTAACCGGCCAGGACCTGGGCGATTTGCATAACCTGTTCCTGGTAGAGAATAACGCCATAGGTCGGTTGCAGGATGGTTTCCAGCGCCGGGTGCGGATACTCGACTCGCGCACGGCCGTGCTTGCGATCGATAAAATCGTCGACCATGCCGGACTGCAGCGGTCCCGGTCGGAATAACGCTACCAGCGCGATAATATCCTCGAAACTGTCGGGTTGCAGGCGTCTAATCAGGTCTTTCATACCGCGTGATTCAAGCTGGAACACCGCCGTGGTCTGGTATGCCTGTAGCAGTTTGAAAGTCTCCGCATCGTCCAGCGGGATGCGTTCGATTTCGAGTTTCACATCTGGATGACGTGCATTGATGGCGCGTACCGCCCAATCGATGATGGTCAACGTACGCAGCCCGAGAAAGTCGAATTTGACCAGCCCGACCGCTTCGACATCATCCTTGTCGTACTGGGATACCAACCCGGAACCGCCGGCTTCGCAATACAGAGGAGTAAAGTCGGTCAGGCTGCTCGGCGAGATCACCACCCCGCCCGCGTGTTTGCCGACGTTACGGGTCAGACCCTCGAGCGAAAGCGCCATATCGATCAGCATCGTCACTTCCTCTTCCTGCTGGTACAGCTCGAGCAGGTCGTCTTCCTGTTGCAGCGCCTTGTCCAGCGTCATGCCGACCTCGAACGGAACCAGCTTGGCAATGCGGTCGACGAAACCGTAAGGGTGCGACATCACGCGGCCGACATCGCGAATCACTGCCTTGGCCGCCATGCTGCCATAGGTAATGATTTGCGAAACCTGGTCACGACCGTAATGGTCGGCAACATAGTCGATGACTTCGTCGCGCCGATCCATACAGAAATCGATATCGAAGTCAGGCATCGAAACGCGCTCAGGATTAAGAAAACGTTCGAACAGCAGTTCGTAGGCCAGTGGATCCAGGTCAGTGATGTTGAGCGCGTAGGCCACCAGCGACCCGGCGCCGGAGCCACGACCCGGTCCCACCGGTATCTGGTGATTCTTGGCCCACTCGATGAAGTCCATGACGATCAGGAAATACCCCGGAAAGCCCATTTCGATGATGACATCGAGTTCGGTCTTAAGGCGCTGATCGTAAGGTTCACGGTCGAGCGGCACCCCTTCAGGCTGCTGCTGCTGCAGGAATTCGAGACGTCGTTCGAGGCCCTGTTCCGAGACGTGGCGAAAAAAGGTATCGGTGGTGTAGCCCTCCGGCACCGGGTACTCGGGCAGGTAAGCCTCGCCCAGCGCCAGGCGCAGGTTGCAGGCCTCGGCGATCGCGACTGAATTTGATATGGCCTCGGGAATATCGGCGAACAGTTCGATCATTTCTTCGGCCGAACGCAGGTACTGCTGTGGTGAATAGAGTTTGGGCCGGCGTTCGTCATCGAGCGTAAATCCGGTGCAGATGCATACCCGAACCTCGTGGGCGTCGAAGTCCGCGGGATCGATAAAACACACATCGTTGGTGGCCACTACCGGAACCTGCAGCGAGCGTGACCAGGCCACGGCCTGGCCAACATAGGTTTCTTCGTGCGCCCGTCCGGTACGCTGTAGCTCGAGGAAGAAGCGCGAACCGAAGAGGTCCAGCCATTCCTGCAGGCAGGCTTCTGCATGTTCGGTATTCTGCATGCGCAACGCCAGGCCGATATCACCCTCGAGGCAGGCTGACAACGCGATCAGGCCGTCGCTGGCTTCACGCAGCCACGAGATATCGATGGTGGCGCGATCGGCGGTTTGCCCTTCCAGGTAAGCCCTGGAAACCAGTCGTTTCAGGTTCAGATAACCCTGCTCATTCTGGCACAGCAGCACCAGCCGACTCAGGGGCTCGGTGCGCTGCGGATGATTGATCCAGACATCCGCGCCGAAGATCGGTTTTACTCCCATCGCGGTCGTCGCCCTGAAATGCTTGACGGTGGCGAACATGTTGTTGAGGTCGGTTAGCGCCACGGCACCCATACCACGCTGGCGGGTTTGCTCCACCAGCGGCTTCAACCTGACGGTGCTGTCCTGCAGTGAGTACTCGGAATGAACGTGCAGGTGGACGAAGCGGTTATCCATTCAGCAGGTCCCGTACCGGCTTGAAACTGCGCCGATGCACCGCCGAAACGCCGTGCTGGAGCAGCATTTCGCGATGCAGCGCGGTCGGGTAACCCTTGTGCCGGGCAAACTGGTACTCGGGATATTGCCGATCGAGCTCGAGCATCTGGCGGTCGCGGTAATTCTTCGCCAGGATCGATGCCGCCGAGATACAGGGTTCAGACAGGTCTCCCTTGACGATCGCCAGCATGCGGTAGCCACCCAGGTCCGGCAGACGGTTACCATCGACCAACACCTGCTCGGGTTTAAGTTGCAGACTCAACAGCGCTCGCTTCATTGCCAGCAGGCTGGCCTGTAAAATATTGATCTGGTCGATTTCATGGTGGCTGGCTTCCGCGATTGCCCAGGCCAGGGCATTGTTTTTAATTTCCACTTCCAGCGCCAGGCGCCGGCCCTCGGGGATTTTCTTGGAATCGGTCAAACCGTCGATGGGATGGGACGCATCGAGAATAACCGCGGCGGCAACCACCGAGCCCGCCAGCGGACCCCGCCCCGCTTCGTCGATACCAGCGACGAGCCTGTTTTGATTATCGACTTCCAGTCCCTCGGTAACAGAAGCCGGGCGAGAATTGCAGGCACGCTTCGCAATTGGGATTTCATGCATATATAATGCGCCGTTTGAATTTTACCCCTGCCACTTATGTCTCAATTACTCAAGGTTGCTGTTATCGGTGTTGGTCATCTCGGCAAATGGCATGCTGACAAGTACGCCGCCAGCACCGATTGCGATCTGGTTGCCGTGGTAGATACCAATGCCGACAGCGCGCGCGCAATCGCGCAAAAACACGGTGCCGAGACTTTTACAGATTATCGTGATGTCATCCCGCTGGTTGACGCGATCAGTTTGGTGGTACCAACCAGCCTGCATTATAAAATCGGGCGCGAGTTTCTGGAAGCGGGAATTCACTGTTTAATCGAAAAACCGATTACGGAAACGGTGGATGAGGCCGAAACCCTGGTTCGCATCGCGCGCGAAAAGTCACTCGTGCTGCAGGTCGGGCATATAGAGCGCTTCAACAGCGTCATGATCGGTATCAGCGAACACCTGCGGCAGCCGCAGTTCCTGGAATCGACCCGGCTGGCGCCGTTTACACCACGGGCCACCGATGTCAGCGTCATTCTCGATTTGATGATTCATGACATCGATATCATACTCGACCTCGTCGATAGCCCCATTGCACGCATATCCGCCAGTGGAATATCGGTGTTGTCGGATACCATCGATATCGCCAACGCGCGGATTGAATTCGAAAATCACTGCGTGGCCAACGTTACCGCGAGCCGTATCAGCCGCAAACGCGAGCGAAAATTGCGTATCTTTCAGAAAGACGCTTACCTGTCGGCGGATTTCCAGGAAAAGATCCTTGCGATCAATCGCAAGGGCAAGACCGATAACTCGGAGGGCTACAGGGACATCAGTCACGAGGAGCTGAAGTTCGAGGACAACGATGCGCTCAATCTCGAAGTTCTCGACTTCATCAACGCGGTTAAAACCGGCAGCCGGCCCCTGGTGGACGGCGCGGATGGCAAGCGGGCGCTCGAAACCGCGATTGCGATTACGACACAAATCAGGGAATCACTATGAATATACCGATGGTCGACCTGAAAGGTCAGTACGAAACGCTCAAAACAGAAATAGACAGCGCCATCCTGCAGGCCCTCGGCGAAACCCGTTTTATTCTCGGTCCCAACGTACAGGCCTTTGACCAGGAAGCCGCCGACTACCTTGGCGTGCAGCACGCGATCAGCTGCGCAAACGGCACCGACGCTTTGCACCTGGCCTTGCTCGCCGCCGGGATTCAACCGGGAGATGAAGTCATAACCAGCGCGTTCACGTTTATCGCTACCGCCGAAGCCATACGTTTCATCGGTGCGATCCCGGTTTTTGTCGACATTCAGGCGCACAGTTTCAATATCGACCCCGACCAGGTCAGGCAGGCCGTAACCGATAAAACCCGGGCGATACTGCCGGTCCACCTGTTTGGGCAACCTGCCGACATGGGAGAAATCCTTGGGCTGGCGGAGGAGTTTAACCTGCTGGTTATCGAGGATTGCGCACAATCCTTCGGCAGCCGCTACGGCGATATCAGCACGGGCGGCCTGGGTGCCGCGGGTGCATTCAGCTTTTTTCCGAGCAAGAATCTCGGTTGTTACGGCGACGGCGGCATGGTCACGACGAACGATGAAGCGACGGCAGCACGGGTCAGGATGCTGCGTAATCATGGCAGCAGCCAGCAGTATCATCACGACGTCATCGGCGTTAACAGCCGGCTCGACGAGCTGCAGGCCGTGATTCTGCGCATCAAGTTGAAACATATCGACGAATACAATTGCAGACGTCTCGAGGTGGCCAGGGCTTACAACGAGCGCCTGCGGGGCACCCGCTTCGAGCCGCCCGCAATCCCGACCGATCGTGATCACGTTTTTCATCAATACACGCTACTGTGCGACGACCGCGATGCGGTGCGTGAAAGCGTGATGGCGCAAGGGGTATCCTGCGCGGTCTACTACCCGATCCCGCTGCACCGGCAAAAGGCCTTCGCCGACACGGTGCAACCGGAACTCCCGGTAACCGAGGCGACCGCGAAACGCTGTCTCTCGTTGCCCATATTCCCGGAAATGACCGCACAGCAAATCGACACCGTTTGCGAGGCCGTGTTGAGCGCCTGATGCCCTCCCATGTCATGATCCTGGCCGGGGAAGCCTCCGGTGACGCGCACGCCGCCGAGTTTGTCGAACAGCTCAGGCAGATGCAACCGGACATCCGGCTTAGCGGCATGGGCAGCCAGGAGATGCGGCGTGCCGGCGTCGATGTGTTTTTCGACTCTTCTATCATCGCGGTAGTCGGCCTGGTCGAGGTGTTACGCCACTGGGGCGATATCAAGCGGGCGATGACGATCGTCAGGCAAAAACTAGAACAGACAAATCCCGATTTACTGGTGCTGGTGGACTACCCGGAGTTCAATTTGAAGATGGCGCGCCACGCGCGCGCGCTGGGTATCAAGGTATTGTTTTATATCAGCCCCCAGGTCTGGGCCTGGCGCCCGAAACGCATCCACAAGATCGGTAGCCTGATCGATCACATGGCGGTGATCTTCAAGTTCGAGCAGCCCTACTACGAAGCGGCGGGTATTCCGGTCAGTTTCGTCGGCCACCCGCTAGTCGACAAGGTGAAACTGAGCGACGACGTCGATGCGCTCAGGACAAAACTCGGCATTGCCGCCGACGATCGGGTGATCGGCCTGTTTCCCGGCAGCCGCCGTAGCGAAATCTCCCGCCTGTTGCCGTTGATGCTGGATACCGCGCGCCTGATGCGCAAACGCGACCCGACGCTCAGGTTTCTGCTACCGGTCGCGTCCACCCTCGATTTCGACGCGGTGACGCGTGACTGCGAAAACCGGGGACTCGACATTATCACCACCCGGGACGACATCTACACGGTGATTGGCTGTTGCGACGCGATCGCCACCTGCTCGGGCACGGTAACGCTCGAAATCGGTCTGCTGGGGGTGCCGATGTGCATTCTCTACAAGATGTCGGGCCTGTCCTACTCGATCATGAAGCGCTTGATCACGATCCCGCATATCGGGCTGGCGAACATAGTTGCCGGTCGCGCTGTAGTGCGCGAATTTCTGCAACAGGCAGCGCAACCCGCCGCGGTCAGCAGCGAGCTTTTCGAATTGCTCGACAACCGCGAGTACCGGGCGCAGGTGATATCGGGGCTCGAAGGCGTGCGCGAAAATCTCGGCGCGGGTGACGGCGCGCGCAATATGGCACAATTGGTTTTATCGCTGATCGAAAAGGATCGGCATTAAGCGAACAGCGGAGGAAATATGGGGTCTCGGGGACATTCAGAAGGTATTACCATGAGCGGCGGCGGTCTCTACTCGCTTGCGACAGTGGGCGCCAGGCACGTCATCGATGCGGCCACGCCCATGGTCGTCGACGCGATCGACAGTCTGTCGCAGGACTCGATCGCCAACGGGTTCATGCTATCTGACATGGGTACCGCCGATGCGGGCACGTCGCTCTCCATGGTCGCCAGTGCAATCGATGCGGTCCGCTCGCGCGCATCCGCGGCGCCAATCTCGATCGTCTACTCGGATCAGCCGCGCAATGATTTCAATGCCCTGATTACCAACGTGTATGGCCTGGGGCCATTCGAAACCTACCTCGATCGGCACGACAACGTGTTTCCGCTGGTTTCCGGGACTACTTTTTACCGACAGATCGTGCCCGCGGGCACGCTGGACATCGGGTTTTCCGCGACCGCGATGCACTGGCTGAGCAGCAAGGTCTGCAACATTTCCAATCACGTGCAGGCGGTTGGCGCCGCAGGCGACGAACTCGAGGCCTTTCGCCGCCAGGCGCACCGGGACTGGCGGCAGATCCTGCTGCACCGGGCGACGGAACTGAAACCCGGCGGCAAACTGGTATTGATCAACTTCGGTTGCGACGAACAGGGTCGTTACCTCGGCAATACCGGCGGTGTCAACATGTTCGACACGTTCAACCGCATCTGGCAGGACTTTCTCGAGCAGGGGCGCATCGACCGCAGCGAGTACGAAAACATGACCCTGCCCCAGTACTACAATACCGTGGAAGAATTCAGCGCGCCGCTGACCGACCACAAGGATGCGGTCTACCGGGCCGGACTGCGACTCGAGCATATCGACACGCGTATCGTCAAATGTCCGTTTGCCGAAGCCTTCGCGCAACACGGGGACGCGGACCGATTCGCCGAGGAATATATTCCGACCATTCGAAGCTGGAACGAGAGTATTTATTTCAATGCGCTCTCCGAGCAACGCCCGCTGGCAGAGCGCCGCCAGCTCATCGAAGACTACTACGGAGCCTACCGTGACCTGGTGCGCCAGAGCCCCGAAGGCCACGGCATGGACTACGTCCATGCCTACATGGTGATTTCGAAAGTCTCCTGAGCGTTAATCGTCCGGCCCGAAGCGATCCGACCCCATCTGTAAGGTACCTGGATCCCGTCATTGCGACGCATCGGGTCCAGCGGCAGGATGAAAAAAGTCTCAGGTTTCGACCGGATAACCCGCTTTTTCCCAGTCGGGCATGCCGCTATGGCTAATGCAGGTGATATGGTTGAGCCCCTGGAAATTAAGATTGGTGGTCGAGGTCTGCGCGCGCCGGCCCGAACGGCAGTAGAGGTATATCTGATCGTACTGTCGCAGCTCGTCGACGTGTGCGTTTTCGGTACCCATCGGGATATTGCGGCTGCCTGGCACGTGTCCCCTGGCATATTCTTCCGGCGTACGGTTGTCCATGATCAGGACGTTAGGCGGTGACTCCTGCCAAACCTGGTGCAGGTCGCTCATGTCGAAGTCACGCAGCAGGTAGCGATTGGCGTCGAAATCGATGCCGACACTCATGTTCGCCGGTACCGCCTCGTTGATCCGTTTCGGCATGTCGAGGTTCAGGTTATTCATCAAATCGATAAATTCCTGACGGGGGCGATCACCGCCAAGCCGCGGGTTCCAGGTCTTTTCCTCGCCGATGGTCGAGGTGGTGCGGCCGTTGTAATCATGCGCCGGGTAGACGATCGTATCGTCGCTGAGCACAAACAGCTTTTGCGTCACGCTGTCGTAGAGCTGACCGGGATCGCCGAACTGGAAATCGGTACGACCGCAACCTCGAATCAACAGCGTGTCGCCGCTGAACAGTTTGCCGTCACAGAAATAGCAGGTGCAGCCGCTGGTGTGTCCCGGCGTCGATATCGCGGTGATCTGGTAATGCCCCAGCTGAATGCTGTCCCCGTCCTTGAGCGGTACGTCGATCGCCTCGATACCCGAGCTTTCACCGTAAACCAGCCTGGCACCGGTAATCTCGCGAATTTTGCCGGCCGAGGTGATGTGGTCTGCATGCGCATGCGTCTCGATTGCGTATAGCAACTCGACCCCGAGCTCGTTGATGATCTGCATATCACGCTCGAAGGTTTCGAGCACCCCGTCGATTATGGCGCCCTCGCCGGTCTCCGAGTCGATCAGCAGGTAGGTATAGGTGCAGCTTTCGCGATCGAACAACTGCTTTACGGTCAAATGTGGTGCGGTCATTGGGGCAAGTTCCGGTTTCGGCAAAAGCCAGTGTAATTTTTACAATTGACGAAGGCAATTGCCGGTGGCATCTTGGGCCGTCTGGGATATTACTTTGACCATGGAAATCGACTCACTACTACGACAGATAAACCTGGAATCCGAGGTCGCTGCTATCGCGATCGTTGCGCTTGCAGTCGCGTTGATTCTGCTCATCAACCGCGATCGAATAAAGTTGCGATTTCGCGAATGGCGGATTCAGCGCTGCCTGAACCGGATTGGCAGCGCCCAGATTCGTGACCTGGTTTGCGCCGACGGACTCGACGGTTACTACCGGATCGACCGGCTCGCGCTGGCACAGGATGCCGTTCTGCTGATCAGCTACAAGCCCTACGGTGGCAATATCTACTGCGCCGAGAGAATATCGGAGTGGACCCAGGTTATCGGACAAAAGAGTTTCAAGTTTGCGAACCCGCTGTTCGAACTGGAAAACCAGCTCACCGCGCTGCGCTTGCTGATCGGCAACGTGCCATTGCGGGGCTATCTGTTTTTCGGCAGCGACGCGCTGTTTCCCAAGGGCCATCCCGAATCGGTTTTGAACCCTGAAACCATCCCTGTCGAGTACCTGGCCAGGAACTGTAAAGCTCCCAAACCGGAAATACAGGCGGCCTGGGATTTGTTGCAGGCACATCAACAGGGCGTTCCCAATGCCAGCCAGGTTAGCGTTAAAACTTGAAATGTCAGGGCAGAAAGCCCAGAATGACGGCGTTGTATCAAGGGCAGGAAGCAATCATCCCCCGACCCCTATAAAAAATATTCCAAGCAAGTTTATAACAACGGAGAGAATCAGTAATGAAACGTCGTGATGTACTCAAAGGTGGCGTCGCCGCCGCACTAGCAACTGGAGCAGGCGCGGTCTCGGCACCAGCCATTGCCCAGGGCCGCATTGAAGTAACCATGGTATCCACCTGGCCGCGTGACTTTCCCGGTCTCGGCACCGGCGCGCAGCGCTTCGCCGAACGCCTGACCGCGATGACCGATGGTCGTATCAAGGTCAATTATTTCGCCGCTGGCGAGCGCGTCAAGGCCTTCGATTCGTTCGACGAAGTCGCCTCGGGCAACGCGCAAATGTACCATGCCGCGGATTACTACTGGAAAGGCAAGCACCCTGGCTGGGCCTACTTTACCGGCGTCCCCTTCGGCATGACTTTCACCGAGGTCAACGCCTGGACCCAGTTTGGCGGTGGCCAGCAACTGTGGGACGAACTCTCCGCCGGCTATGGCCTCAAGTGCCTGCCCTGCGGTAACACCGGGGTGCAAATGGGTGGCTGGTTCCGCAAGGAAATGCGCTCCGCCGCGGATTTCAAGGGCCTGAAAATGCGTATCCCGGGCCTGGGCGGCGACGTGCTCGCCAAGCTCGGCTCGTCGCCGGTGTCGCTGCCCGGCGGCCAGATCTATGAAAACCTGGTGTCCGGCGCGATCGACGCGACCGAATGGGTTGGCCCGTGGAACGACGAGGTCATGAAATTTTTCGAGGCCGCCAAGTTTTATTACTACCCCGGCATGCACGAGCCCGGTTCGATGCTGTCGCTCGGGATCAACAAGAAATTCTGGGACGGTCTCAGCAAGTCGGACCAGCTGATCGTTACCGCCGCCGCGGAAACGGAAAACTCGGTGATGATGTCCGAGTACAACGCCAAGAACGGTGCCGCACTGCAAAGGCTGATTTCCGATCAGGGCGTCAAGCTGCGCAGCTTCAACGACGACATTTATGACAGCTTCGGCGATGCCGCGGCTGAAGTCTTCGAGGAAGTGCAGCAGCACAGCCCGCTGGCGAAGAAGATCCACCAGAGCTTCCTCAAGTCGCGCGGCGAAGTCGGTGCCTGGGCCAAGATCTCCGATCAGGCCTACGTGGCGCAACGCAACCGCGTTCTCGGGCTGTAGCAGTACGATATCGCAGTATAAAACGGAGTCTTCGGACTCCGTTTTTACTCGTTTTGTGAAAATACGTAGTTGATCCAGAACCATAACATCGCGCTTGCCGGCCGCGGCTTCGGCTACCTGATGCTTAGCGCGTTGTTCCTTTATTTAATCAATAACTACCTGGTCTACTGGCAGGAAATGCCCGGGCCCTTCGTGCTGTTCTCGCATTACGGATGGTTTGGATTCGAAGCCCTGGGCAGCCAGCTGTCAGACAGCCAGCTCAGCCAGGGCTGGAGCCAGTTCACCATTTACCTGCTGGTGCTATTGGCCAGCGTCGCCTATGTCATCAAAACCCGTGAGCGCTCGCTGGAACAGGAGAGCATACGATTCACGACGCTTTCCGCCTATATCGTGCGCTTTTCTTTCTGGTCGGTGTTGCTGATCGGGTTTAGCGACATGGTGATCTCGTTGCTGCGCGTCGAGAACCTGCTCGAGCAGGTTGCCGGCGAAACCCTCACGCAACAGCTGGGCCGTCCGATCTTTCGCGGCAGCTACGTGCACTATCCGTTGGTGGTTTTATCCCTGTTCATTGCCGCACGCTTTCGCAACGCGACTTTCACCTGGCTCACCCTGCTGGTCGTGCTGGCCGAGTTCATGATCGTCATTACCCGTTTCGTTTTTTCATACGAGCAGGCCTACATGGGGGACCTGGTGCGTTTCTGGTACGCCGCGCTATTCCTGTTCGCCAGCGCGCATACGCTGGTCGAAGAGGGGCACGTGCGCGTCGACGTACTCTACACTGGCTTCAGGCGCCGTACGAAAGCCCTGTTCGATTCGATTGGCTGCCTGCTGTTCGGCATTCCGATCTGCTGGGTCATCCTGATGCATGGCATGGGCGGGCGTGGCAACAGTATCAATAGCCCGTTACTCAGCTTCGAGGTTACCCAGAGCGGCTACGGCATGTACGTCAAGTATATTATGGCCGCCTTCCTGATCGTGTTCTCGGTGACGATGATGATTCAGTTCGTCAGCTTCCTGCTGTATAACATCGCGCAGTTGCTCGATCATTCCAGGGACAGGGAGCCCCTGACTTATCGCCAGCTGGTAACCGGCGACAGAACCGCTTCTTCGGGAGGACACTGAGCGTGGAACTGTACTTCCTGGTGCTACTGGTAGCAATCATGGTGTTCGCGCTGAGTTCGGGCTTTCCTGTTGCGTTTTCGCTGCCGGGCGCGGCGATCCTGACTATCGCGATCGCTGCTTTCTGCGGCTGGCTGTTCGAGGGAAACACCGACGCCTACTTCATGCTCGGCGGCCCCAACCAGTGGCTGAGCGCCGGCGTCACTAATTATCGAAGTCTCTACTGGGTGGTCGAACGCGACACGCTGATCGCGATACCGCTGTTCATTTTCATGGGTATCATGCTGCAGCGCTCCAAGATCGCCGAAGACCTGCTGGTGGCGATGGCGCAGCTGTTCGGCCCCATACCCGGCGGCCTCGGCATCTCCGTGGTTTTTGTCGGCGCCCTGCTCGCGGCAACGACCGGTATCGTCGGCGCGACGGTGATCGCCATGGGACTAATCTCGCTGCCGGCAATGTTGCGCAACAATTATTCGAAATCGCTGGCCTGCGGCACGATCTGTGCCTCGGGAACCCTCGGGCAGATCATCCCGCCGTCGATCGTGCTAATCATTCTTGCCGACCAGTTGTCCAACGCCGCTGATCAGGCCGCGACCGCACGCGCCGCGGAGTACAAGCTTGCAACCGGTGAATTCTCGATGCCCGGGGATTTCGACGTGGTTACCGCGAGCGCGGGCGATATGTTCATGGGCGCGTTTATCCCGGGCATGATCCTGGTCGGGATCTACATGCTCTATATATTGATTTCAGCGCTGATCAATCCGAAAATCGCCCCGCCCGTGCCCTTTGAAGGCAAGTATGATCACAGGTTCGTACTGCAGGTACTGCTCGCGCTGGTGCCGCCGCTGACCCTGATCTTTATCGTGCTGGGTTCGATAATCCTCGGTGTCGCGACGGTCAACCAGGCCGGCGCTATCGGCGCCATCGGCGCCATGTTGATGGGCAGCTATCGCCTCATGGAAGGCAAGAAGCGAGCCTACTATCCCGCGATCCTGGCAATCGGAGCGGTGATTGCAATCCTGGTCCTCGGAAATTTATTCAGCCTCAACATCAAGAATATCGAGAATGCCTACGACGCCTTTGGCATCGTGCTGGCAAGTTGCGCTGTCCTGGTACTGGTGTTTGCGATCGCCTGGGCCACCTGGCGAGCCTTCAAGGTCGACGATACATTGCACGGCGTCATGCTGGACACCGCCAAGACCACGTCAATGGTATTCATCATCCTGCTCGGCGCCGCAATGCTGACCTCGGCGTTCAGGGGTTTTGGCGGCGAGGAACTGGTCAAGGAGCATTTAACGGCGCTCCCGGGGGGATTCTGGACCCAGTTTATCGTGGTCATGGCGGTGATATTTTTCCTCGGCTTCTTTCTCGATTTCCTCGAAATCGCGGTCGTCGTGGTGCCGATTGTCGCGCCGATATTGCTGGCCGATCCGAGCGCGAACGTCACCGCGGTCTGGTTTGGCGTCATGGTGGGGCTGAATATCCAGACATCCTTCCTGACGCCACCATTCGGCTTTTCGCTGTTTTACCTGCGCGGGGTTGCGCCCAGGGACGTCAAGACGACGCAGATATACAAGGGCGCCGCGGCGTTCATCGTGCTGCAGTTGCTGGGGCTCACGATCGCCGGCTTTTTCCCGGGCCTGGTCAACTACCTGCCGAACAAGACCCAACTGTCATCGGAAACGGCGCCACCGCCGAGCAATCCAAAACTGCAGGAGTGTCTCGAAAATTACCTGTTCGCCGAGTATGACAATAGCTGGCCGGTGATCGAACAGAGTATCGAACGCATCAGGACGACCAGCCTCGCCCACCTGCCCGATGAATACCAGGAACGCCTCAACGAGAGCTATCGCCAGGCCGGCAGCACATATGCACTGGTCGCCGAGGTTCGTGATGCCCAGGCGAAGCTCGAGGACTACGCGACAGATTATCGGCCATTCCATATCGAGGTAAGGCAAATCCAGCGGGACATTCGCAGGCTGGAACGCGAAATCGACGAGCTAGACCAGGAGCGCCAGCGGCTTGCTTTCGAACAGCCGGTGGATGAGCAGCGTATCGCGGAAATACTCGCTGACATCGCGGCTCACGAGATCGAACGCGATGCCTTGCAAGTCACTATCCCCGATAACTGGGAAGCGGCGCGGAGCGGCTTCAAGCAACTGGCCAGTATCGAGACACGCGCCCGACTGAAGTACCGGCAGAATGTCGACGACAGCTACGCGATCGTTGTCACGATGCGCAAGATGATAGCCCAGACCGAGGCGCTCGCGGCGCTGCAGGACCGATTTGATCCACTGCTCGCAGTTATCAGGGAGCAGTCCTCCGACGAAGCGATGGAAGCAATCAAAACGCTTGGCAACGAAATCAGCCTGCTCGAAGAGACCCATCGCATCACGTCGAAGCTCTCGCCAGCCAGGCGTGCGCTGCGCGGTGACAGTCCGGACAAGGAGAAAGCGCTGGAGCAGGTCAATCTCGCCGCCGCGCAGCTAAAATCCGAAATCGAATGGCGCGAACGCGCCAGCGGCGAGCTTGCTGACGATCTGGAGCGATACAACCAGGCCATCGCCCTGACGATCGGCATGCGCATGCAGGAACGCCTGACCCCTGAGCAGGCTGAATCGATCGCAACCTGCCGCGCGGTCCACAAGGACCTGACCCTCTACTTCTAGCATCTGATGTCACAGGCGGATCTTGTCTATCGCATCATTGCGATAATCTTCCCGGTTTTCAGCATTGTCGCCATCGGTTATTTCTATGCCCGCCACCGGCACGACACCGACATGTCTTCCGGCAACCGCATCAACATGGACATATTCACCCCGGCGCTGATCTTCGACTACATGTCGGGCAGCGACTACGCGCTGACCGACTATCTTTACCTGTCGATTGGCTGCGTCCTGGTAGTGCTTGGATCGGGATTGATCGCCTGGCCGGTGTCGCGCGCGCTCGGTTATCAATGGAAAACCCTTGTACCGCCCATGATGTTCAACAATTGCGGCAACATGGGCTTGCCGCTGGTCGTGCTTGCCTTCGGTGAATCCATGCTGCCAGCGGCAATCCTGCTGTTGGCGATTTCGAACTTCTTGCATTTCCTGGTCGGACAACAGTTGGTGACCCAGCGGTGGTCACCGAAAGCGGTGGCCACCAATCCGATGATTTTGGCCACCCTGCTGGGCATCGCGGTTTCACTCTCTGGTATCGCTATTCCGGAAACCCTGCGCCAGCCGATTCACATGCTAGGACTGATCTCTATTCCGCTGATGCTGTTTTCGCTCGGGGTGCGCATGCTTGCCATCGATTTGACCAACTGGAGAATCAGCCTGGTTGGATCTCTGTTGTGCCCGCTCAGCGGCCTGCTGATAGCGTTGCCGTATGTCTACCTGGTGCCATTGCCAGAAACCCAGTTGCCCCTGTTAATTCTGTTCAGCGTGCTGCCCCCGGCAGTACTGAATTTCATGGTCGCCGAACGCTACGAGCAGGAACCGCATCGGGTTGCGTCGATCGTGTTAATGGGCAATCTCGCCAGTGTCGTGGTGATTCCGGCGACACTGTGGTTTATTCTGTGAATCGAAACGTTTTGCTGCTGGCGCTCGCGCAGGCGCTGATGCTGTCGGTGAACTCGCTGATGGTGACCTCGGCCGCGATCATCGGCAGTCATCTCGCAACTAACAAGGCGCTGGCTACGCTGCCGCTGGCGCTGCAGTTCGTTGCCGTGATGCTGACCACGATTCCGGCATCGATACTGATGGGAAGAATCGGTCGTAAGCCGGGTTTTCTGCTGGCCACGCTGATCGGCCTGACCGGGGCGGCCTGCGGCGTGATCGGGATTTACCATGGATCGTTCCCGCTGTTCTGTATCGGCGCCATCGGCACAGGGATCTATACCGGATTCGGCAACTATTTTCGGTTTGCCGCCACCGAAGTATCGCCGCCCGACAAGAAGAACACGGCGATCGGCTACGTGCTGGCGGGCGGCGTGCTGGCGGCGGTGATCGGCCCCAACCTGGCGAACCTGAGCAAGGATATATTCAGCATCGCTTACCTCGGCACGATTATCTCGGTAATCGTGCTTTACAGTCTCAACGGGATAAACTTTATCTGCATGAAACTGCCCAGGCCCATGGTGCGCGATTACAGGCAAAACACCCGGCCCATGCTTCAGATCGCACGCCAGCCCGCTTTCATCGTGGCGGTGGCGAGCGCGGCCATCGGCTATAGCGTCATGGTTTTGCTGATGACGGCAACCCCACTGGAAATGACCGTTCACCAGGATCACCAGTTCAGCGATGTCGCCTTCGTTATTCAATGGCACGTACTGGGTATGTTCGTACCGTCATTTTTCACCGGGCATTTGATCAACCGATTCGGAGCACAGCGCATTGTCATGTGCGGCGCCGGCCTGATGATTCTGTGCATCCTGCTGAACTTCAGCGGCAGCACGGTTTCGCATTTCTGGGCGGCCCTGCTGTTGCTCGGTGTTGGCTGGAACTTCATGTTCATCGGTGGGACCAGCCTGTTAACCGAGACCTACAGGCCCGAGGAAAGCGCCAAGTCGCAGGCATTGAATGATTTCGTCGTTTTTACCGCCGCGGCCTGCGCTTCGTTCGGCGCAGGCGCAATCCTGCACCTGCTTGGCTGGCAGCTGGTCAACTACGCGGTGCTGCCGCTCATCCTGGTTGCGCTGTTCGCTCACGGATGGTTGTGGTTACACAAGCGTCGCCTGATGACTACAGGTCCCTGAGCCCGTCGATAATGTCGCCTGGTTCAAGCGGGTGCTCGTGATCGCTCAACTCGAGCACGTAACGCGAAGGCCCCGAGGCTGCGTATACCGGGCATGGATCTTGCCGGCAGGGCTCGAGTCGCTGCATGTCGATTACCCTGGCGTCGCTATCGATCCAGTAGACCCGCAGTGGAATCAGCACATTTCTCATCCAGATTCGATGGTCAGCGGACTTTTGATAGACCAGCAACATGCCCTGGTTGCGGTCGAGACTGGCGCGCCGCATCAAGCCCTGACGTCGCTGTTGGGAAGTGCTCGCGACTTCAACCCGATAGATCGCCCCACCGGCTTTTATCTCTAGCAGTTCGGCCGCGGAAAGGCCCAGTGGTTGCGACAGCAGGCATATGGCCAAAGCCTGAAATGCAACCCAGGAAGAATTTTTTGCTATGAATTTACGGAAATGTGACATATTTACCAGTATCGTCAATATTTCATCTGCTTTATCAGATCTTTAACATAATAACTTGATTATATTGAATTACTTTCCTATATAAGCAAACTGGCAATTAAGATCAGGTTCCAATAATAAGTTTAAATAAGCGACATAAGTTATTGATATTGTTACTATGTCGGGTCCTGTCAGAATCAATGTGGGGTGAGAAAATTGATCTCGAGTACAGATAAAAAAACCGATATTCCAAAGGACTCCAATATCGAACCATATGAAAACGCCCGGCGGCTGAGCATACTCCGACGCCAGCGTAAGGTATTGATTGTCGACGACGAATCTACCGGTCGCACCATCCTGACCAAGATTATCCAGCAGGCCGAGGAAGATGTTAACGTCGACTCCTTCGAGAATCCACTGGAAGCGCTACAGTGGCTGGACCACAACCACCCGGACCTGATCATCACCGACTACCGCATGCCGGACATCAACGGGGTCGAACTGATCAAGCAGATTCGCGCCAAAGCCGCTTGCCAGGACATACCCATCATGATGATTACCGTGGTCAGCGAAAAATCGGTGCGCTACGACGCACTCGAAGCTGGTGCCACCGCCTTCCTGACCCGCCCCATCGATCAGATCGAATGCCGCACCAGTTGCCGTAACCTGTTAAAACTGCACGAACAGCAGTCGATCATCCAGGACCGCGCCGACTGGCTGGCGCGCCAGGTAGAGGTTGCAACCCAGCAAATTGTGTCACGCGAACATGAAACACTGCTGCGCCTGGCCAAGGCAGGCGAATACCGCGACGAGATCACCGGTAACCACGTGGTGCGCATGGCGAAATATTCACGGGAAATCGCCGAGGCCCTGGGTTTGTCTGAAAAGGAATGCGATGAAATCGAGTACGCGGCGCCGATGCACGATATCGGCAAGATCGGTATCCAGGACAAGGTACTGCTCAAGCCTGGCAAGTTCGAACAGCAGGAATGGTTGACGATGCAGCAGCATACCATCATCGGTCATTCCATCCTGTCCAATAGCCAGTCTCGATACATTCAGACCGGCTCGATCATCGCGCTAAACCATCATGAACGCTTCGATGGCACCGGTTATCCCAATGGCCTTTCCGGCAAGGATATTCCCCTGGTAGCGCGTATCGTAGCGGTGGCAGACGTTTATGATGCACTGGTATCGATCAGGCCTTACAAACGTGCCTGGGATGCCGGGGATGCCCAGGACTACCTGCACAAACACGCCGGCACACAGTTTGATCCGATCTGCGTGGAGGCATTTTTCGAACGCCTCGACAACATTACGACCATTCATCACACTTTTAGTGACGACTAGATACTGCCGCCGCCGCGTCCGCCCATGGAAAAATCAGAAAAAAAAGTCGGTTGGCTGAAAAAGCTGAATAATCGAATGCAGGGGACTGGAGATTCGGAACCCGAGCAGGCCAAACTGCGATCGTCGATCGCTATAATCCTGGTAATCTACATCTGTTTTCCGTGGCATGCGGATGAACAGTTAGCGGAAACCATCACTTCCCACGCCAGCTTTATCATACTTAGCTGGACCGCCCTGGGATTTATCCTGATTGCGGCGATCGCGATACATCCCGTACCCTCCCAGATACGGCGGATTTATGGCGCTATTCTGGATATGGGTTCATTGTCGATCCTGTTCTACTACGCCGGCGCCGAAGTGGTCCCGCTGTTCCTGATGTATCTTTGGGTCATACTGGGTAACGGCTTCCGCTTTGGCCTGCCCAACCTCTACATTACACAGGTTATCGCCATTGTCGGATTCACGATCGTCGTGTTATGGGGCGATTACTGGCAGGACCATCACAGCTTTGGCTTTAGCCTGCTGTTAATGCTCTGCATATTGCCACTGTATGCGGCCTTTCTGATTAAAAAATTACAGTCCGCTATTCAAACGGCCAAGCAGGCCAATGAAGCCAAGAGTCGCTTCCTCGCCAATATGTCGCACGAACTCAGAACGCCGTTGAATGGCGTCATCGGCGTCGGCGATTTACTCCGCGAAACCCAGTTGAACTTCGAGCAGAAAGAACTGGTCAACACCATGCACAATTCGGCCAATACCCTGCTTGAGCTGATCGAAAATGTACTCGACATCGCCAAGATCGAAGCCGGTAAGATCCTGATCGAATCCAAGGATTTCGATTTGCACGGGCTGGTGAATTCAGTCATCTATATGCTGTCGCCGATGGGCGAAAAGAAAAATCTGGCGGTTTCCTGCACCTTCGATCCAGAAACACCGTTTGCGCTAAAGGGCGATCAACAGCATTTACGCCAGGTCCTGATCAATCTGGTTAACAACGCGATCAAGTTCACCGAGAAAGGCTCGGTGAACCTGTCGATTAGAAAGGTCGGCGGAACCGAGTCGGCACCTCGTATTCGTTTCGATATCACCGATACCGGCATCGGCATCCCGGAAGAGGCGATCGACCGAATCTTCGATAATTTTACCCAGGCCGATGTCAGCACCAGCCGGTCTTTCGGTGGCACCGGGCTCGGCACCGCGATCTCGAAAGAACTGGTCGAGTTGATGGATGGTGAAATTGGTGTCGAAAGCAAAGTCGATGAAGGCACCGTATTCTGGTTCGAAATTCCATTTGTCGCCAGCACCCATCCCGAAACCAGCATTTCCGATAATCATGTACTGTTGCTTGCCGGCGAGGATACCGCCAACATCATCCGCCCCTCGCTTAAATACTGGAGCGTCAATTTCGACTGGGTCAGAACCTCGAGCCGGGCCCTGTCGCAAATGATACAGGCCAACGACGATAACAATCCTTATGAAACCGTTGTCGTGGACCAGGCGTCCCTGACCGATATCAACGCGATTCAGTTTGCCCAGATGATCAAATCGGAAGGATTGATGGAGGATACCTCCCTGGTATTGATCAATTCCTCGGACACGATGATCGACGCCAATCGATCGAATCATTATTACATCTCGACGATTGCAGACCCGGAAGAAAAACGCACCCTGTTCAACGCTTTGCATGCTGCTCAGAGCGTTAGCCTGAACGACAGTAAAATCGTCACCATGGCGGAGCACTATGCCAGGCAGGCGGGCGTCGCGGGTCTCAATATTCTCGTGGCCGAAGACAACCTGGTTAATCAGCAGGTTGTCGAGGGCATATTGCGAAACGCGGGTCACAATGTTCGAATTGCCAATACCGGTGACAAGGCACTCGATATTCTCAGCGAAGAACTGGAGGCTATCGACATGCTGATCCTGGACATGAACATGCCGGAAATCACCGGTGTCGAAGTCGTCAAATCTTTACGTTTCATGGATACCAGCGGCCAGCTTCCCGTAATCATGCTGACCGCGGACGCCACGCCGGAAGCCAGGGAAGCTTCTCTCAATGCAGGTGCCGATCGATTCCTGACCAAGCCCATCGACGCCCGCGGGCTACTGGAATGCATCGCCTCCCTGTCCAAGAATATCCGCAGGCCAAAAACCAGCAAGCTTGCGCCGAAGCAACCCAGACCGCAAATTTACAGCAATTTCGCCGAATCGGAATGGTACAACCACCTCGTATTGCACGAACTGGATATATTAGGCGACGATCCCGATTTTCTGCAGACCCTGCTGAACAATTTCGAGCGGGAAGGATTACAGCATATCCTGGAAATCAAAAAATCGATGTACGACGATTACCTGGAGTATCGCGAACATCTGCACGCCCTTAAAGGCTCCGCCACCGAGCTCGGCGCCGTAAAACTGGTGGATACCTGTGTCGAGGCCGAAGCCTTGAAGCCCTACGACATGGGCAGCGAAAAAATCAAGCAGGTCTGCGAATTGCTGGAACAGGTTTTTCACAATACCGTAGCCGCATTAAACAACGCGGCTACGGTTAATGAAGAGGTTTATCCGGGCAGGTCTACTGATCAGTAGATCAGGTTTTAGCTTCTTCCAGGCGTGAATTCTGACGGCGCACCAGTCGCTCCATCATGCGCAAGTCTTTCTCGCTCAAATTCATCGCAGCATCAGCCCATACGGTCCCGATATCGGCCAGTTCCTGGTAGCTTATCTGGTTGCAGATATCTTTTACCCGGCGCATTGAACGGTACGAGTTCATGTTGCCGCGCGCCGATTTGATATGGCGATAAATCGCAATTTCGCCTTCCCCTTTTTC
>Ga0316201_10000254_pt1 | contig 27576 bp, 19 predicted proteins | sample CS6wburrow_MG_FD_204516 | JGI IMG/M metagenome (GOLD analysis project Ga0316201, IMG submission 204516) | Coastal sediment microbial communities from Delaware Bay, Delaware, United States - CS-6 worm burrow | ecosystem: Environmental > Aquatic > Marine > Coastal > Sediment | place: USA...
ACCGACAGCGCTAGCGGCACTGGCCCCGAAAGGGATTACTCCGCTACGATCGTCCGCACGACGTACGGAGTTCCGCACATCAAGACCGACAACTACGGCGACCTCGGATTCGGCGTAGGGTATGCATACGCCCAGGACAACGTTTGCCTGCTCATGCGAGAGATCGTCGCCGCCAACGGGCAGACCGCGCGTTACTTCGGCGCGGAGGAAGGCGACCCCTCGGCCGACTACGTCTACACCTTTTACAACTCGCAGGAGATGATCGAGCAAGGCTTGTTCCAAGGCGTGAGCGACGACCTGCTCGAGGCACTCTCCGGATACGCGGCAGGGTTCAACAAGTTTTTGGAGGACACCGGCGTCGACAACTTGCCGGAAGACTGCCGCAGCGCGGACTGGGTTCGCCCGATCACCCAACTCGACATGGGCAAGGTGATCCGCAAGTTGCTTTTGCGGGCAAGCACCGACAATCTCACGGGCGCTATCATGGCGGCCGATCCGCCCAGCCAGTCAATGGCCAAATTGCTGCCGCACGAGAGCATCCCTCTCACCATCCGCAACCCGCTACCTCCCATCACCGAGATGGGCAGCAATGGATACGGCATCGGCTCAAACGGCTCTCAGACCGAGTTCGGCCTTCAACTCGGTAACCCCCACTTTCCCTGGCGCGGAAACCTCCGGTTCTACATGCTGCACCTCACGATACCAGGCGAGCTGGACGCCATGGGAGCGACCATCACCGGTCTCCCGATCGTCCTCATTGGCTTCAATCAGAACATGGCTTGGTCGCACACCGTGTCGACCGGAAAGCGCTTCTCGATCTACGAGGTAGCCCTGGTTGAAGGCGATCCGATGAAGTACGTCTACGATGACGAGGAGCGCGACATCGAGGCGGTGCCTGTGACGATCGAGGTATTGCTGGAAGACGGTACGGTCGAAGAACAGACCGACACCATCTATTTCACGCATTACGGTCCGGTCTTCGATGGCGGCGCGCTCAATTCGCTCCTCGGCGGATGGCCGACCCTCACGGACACACTGCTCACCTACCGAGACGCGAACCTCACCAACAACCGGGCCATCACCTACTGGGAAGCAATGGACAAGGCGCAATCGATCGACGACGTCGAAGAAGCGTTGAAGATCATCGGCAACCCGTGGACCAACACGATCGCCGCCGACCGAGCCGGAGAAGCGCTCTATGCGGACGTCTCGGTCGTGCCCCACATCTCGACGGACAAGCTGAACGACTGCAACGACCAATTCATCTCGATGCAGATCAACGACACGGGGCAGGCCGCGGCGCTCAATGGCTCCAGGAGCGAATGCGAGTGGGGAAGCGACGACGATGCCCCGGAGGACGGGATTCTCGGCTACGCAAACCTGCCCAAGCTGCGAACTCGGGAGTACGTAGGCAACTCCAACGACAGCTACTGGCTCAGCAACCCCGACGACCTGACGACAGGATTCTCGGTGATGATCGGACGTGAGGAGTACGAGCAGACCCTGCGGACCAGGCAGGGCTTCGTCCAAGCAGAGGCGCGTATGGCCGCTACGGACGGCAAGAGCGACACGCCTGGCTACGACCTCGAGCTCCTGCAGGACATGCTCTACAGCAACATGGACCTCGCCGAACAGCTGATACGAACCGATGTCGTCACGCTCTGCGAGGCGGTGCTCGATTGGAGCGGGGGCGACTGCAACGGAGACGACGACGGCGCACCGCCGTACAGCGAGAACCCGGCCGTCGCGGCTACGGCCTGCGGCATCATCGACAGCTGGGATGGCCTTTACAACCTCGATAGCGTGGGCTCTTCGGTCTGGAGAGAGTTCTGGTTCCGTGTCCGAACCACGCCCGACCTTTGGGCCGTTCCGTTCGACGCGACGGACCCGGTGAACACCCCCAATACCCTCAATGTCGACGACCCGGCCGTCGTCGAGCGAGTGCTCTGCTCCATAGGTGGCGCGGTCGACCGGCTCGTTACGGCGGGGGTCGCACTCGACTTGCCCTGGGGCGAAGCACAGTACCGAGCGACCGGAGATGGCGTTGGCAAAACCCCTATCCACGGTGGCCTCGGGCAGTCCACGTTCAGCGTGATCAGCTCCCGCCTAGTCGACGGCGAGGGGTACTCGAACATCCCCACCGGCAACAGCTACATCCACACGGTCACCTGGGACGAAACCGAGTGCCCGGATGCCTTCGCGGTGCTGACGTACTCTCAGTCGCAGAACCCCGCATCCCCGCACTACGCCGACATGACCCAGCTCTACTCGGACAAGGGCTGGAACGACATGCCGTTCTGCCCTGCTGACATCGAAGCCGAGAAGATCTCCGAAATCGAGGTCAGCACCGCCGACTAGGCGGGCCGTCCAAACCAAAGGAATCCGCCGAGTTCTCGACGGGACTGGCCGGATTTACGTCGACAACTGGCTCGGAAAACTAGTCCTAAGGGCTAGCAGGCTGGCATTCTGCTGCCGATGCGCTCCTCGGTACGATCCATCCTCGTGGTCTTGGTTCTGGGTTGCGCCTCGGTCGCGCTGGCTGAGGAGCCGGACGCCGGTTCGGCCGGCGACGCAGCCGCTGACCCCGCAACCGAAAAGAAGCCCGGAGACAAGCACCCTCGCCTGGTGAAGCCGAAGGGCGATCGGGAGGACAATGAGCAGCTCGGGGGAGAGCCCACGCTGACTGAATCCGAGCAGGGCCCGGCCGCTAAGGTCGAAGGCGAAGAGGCTTTTGGGGGGGAGGCGACGCCTGACGAGGATGACTGCGATCTCGACTGCCTCGAGGCGCAGCTCAGCGCGGAAGACGAAAAGGAACAGCAGAAGAAGGGCACCCTGCAGGTCGCGAGGGAAAGCGGCTCGATCAGCGAGGAGACTGGCGAGGACTCTGGGGATGCTCTTTCGGCGGAGCCGAGCACCACGTCGCTCGCCGAAGCGGAGCCGGACGTTCCCGAAGATCGAAAGCTGCCGATGCGACTTGGACCTGTTCGCATCAAAGTAGGCAAGACCGAGGATTGGATCGGGATCGGCTTCGCCGCACAAATGCAGTTCGAGTACGATCAGGCGTTCGCCGGCGGCGGCGCTCAGAAGAGCTCCTCCGAGACGCTCGAGTTCCGCCGAATCCGAACGACCCTGTCGAGCTCCTTCATCGAAGGACGCATTCGAACGCGCTTTCAGATCAACCTCACGCCGAGCGCATTCGAGCTCATCGACATGTGGTTTTCGTTCACGCGCTTCAAGTTCGCTTCGTTTCGCCTGGGGCAGTTCAAGATTCCCTACGACCGATATCGCGCCCAGTCCTTCGCTGCGCTTTCGCTCGTCGACTGGGCTCCCACGACGCGAATGTTCGGCTCTGAACGCCAGGTCGGCATGGAGATGCTGGCTCGAGGTGGCTTCCTCAATCTCGAGTACGCGATAGGGCTGTTCTCTGGGGTCAACGCCCGTGCCTCTCACGCGGTTGGGATCACCGAGGTTTACGGCGACGTGCCGCAAAACCCATCGAGCTTCGGCTTCGGGGAGATTGTGAGCGCATTCCACCCCGAGCTGGCTGCCCGGGTTGCCAGGAATTTCGGGGCGATCAACACCGACACCAACAGCGATACCACCGGCGGCAAGGAGCTTCGGCACAGCGTCGGGGCAGGCATTTCTTGGGACGCACGCCCCGTGGCAACTGAAGACCTCGGACTTCGGCTCTCCGCGGAGTGGCTGGGGAAGATCCGTCACCTGCACATCAACGTCATCAGCTACCTGGCCTGGTTCAAGCCCTGGGAAGGCGGAAAGATCCTCTTTGGCCCCATGGGTTTCATGGCCGAGACCGGCTATCGCTTCTCCCTGATGTGGGAGCTATCGCTTCGGTACAGCATGACCTACCTGACCCCCTGGCTCCGAAGCGACAGCAGGAGCTACGGGGTGTTCCAGATCGACAACGCTACCGACCGGGCGTCCGCGATCCAGCAATATGGCGAGAACGGGGATCAGACGACCAACAACGAGCTCGCGCTGGCAGGCACCTCGCACATCATCGGAAACAGCCTGAAGGTGGTCGCCGAGGCCGCCTGGACGGCGCAGCGCTGGGAAACCGGTCGGCAGAACGCTTTCCGGTTCAACATACAGCTGCAGTTCCTCTTCTGAGCCCGGGCCCGGATGGGCCTAGTGGTGGTGGTGACCGCCGGGGCCGTGCGGGTGCCCGTGCTCGACTTCTTCGTCGGACGCGTCTCGGAGCGACTCGACCGTCACCTCGAAGTGCAGGGTCTCGCCGGCCAGCGGATGATTCGGGTCCACGGTGATCGTGTCCTCGGTGATGCCGGTGATGAAGAAAGGGATCTGCCGGCCCTGATCGTCACGCGCAACGACCTGCATGCCCGCGGCGAGGTCGGCGTCTTCTGGGAAGAGGTTGCGTGGAACTTCCTGGGCTTCGCCGATCCGGGGTCCGTATCCCTTCTCGGGAGACACGGTTGCCTTGATCGACTCGCCTTCGGCCACGCCCTCGAGTTGCTCCTCGAGACCGGGAACGATGTTCCGGGCACCGTGAAGGTAGAGGAGCGGGCTCCCATCGCTGGACTGATCGATGATTTCTCCCTCGTCGTCGCGCAGGGTGTAAGAGAGAGTTACGACCTTGTTTGTTGTGATTTTGCTGCTCATGAATTCCCGGCGACCATGCCATACTTCGGGCAGTGCGCTAGTTTGACCGCGGAGCGGGGAGAGCGCCCCGTGATCGAGCTCAGGGTCGACAAGGGATGAGATGACTTCCGGGAAAAACAGCGAAGCGGATCGGGCGTTCGACAGGCGGGTGATGCAGGCGGCGGTTCGCCTGAGCCTCCTCGCACTGCTCGTGTTCTGGTGCCTGAAGATCCTGGCTCCGTTCCTCAATCCCATCCTCGGGGGCGTGGTGATCGCCATCGCGGTCAAGACCCCGTACGAGAAGCTCAGCAAGGCTCTTGGCGGACGCCCGGAGCTGGCCGCGGTGCTGCTTGTTGCCATCGCGCTGCTCGTGCTGATCGTGCCCACCATCGCGCTCGGAGCGAGCCTGGTCGACTCGACCGCTGGGCTCTCGGACGAGCTCATACATGACCAGATCAAGATACCTCCGCCGCGAGATTCCGTCGCCGACTGGCCGCTCATCGGCACACAAGCTCACGCCTTGTGGCTTGGCGCATCTCAGAATCTGGAATCCGCTCTGGTGAAGCTCGCACCGTACATGAAGGACGTCGGCCTGTGGCTGGTGTCGACCGTCGGTGACCTCGGCATGGGCGTAGTGCTGTTCGTCGTGGCGATCGTGATCGCCGGCGCGCTTCTTCCAAACGGCGAACGCGCGGCGGGTCTCGCGGATAAGGTTGCCTATATCATCGCAGGGCCTCGCGGCCCGCAACTCGCGGCGCTCGCGGCATCCAGCGTCCAGAGCGTGACGCGTGGCGTGCTCGGCGTCGCCGTGATTCAGTCGCTGCTTTCCGGTCTGGGCATGCTCGTGGTGGGCGTGCCGGCAGCCGGCCTGTGGACGCTGCTGATCCTGATCCTCGCGATCATGCAGCTCCCCTCAGCCCTGATCTTGATCCCGGTGACCATCTATGTGTTCTCGACGAGCTCGACGGTGGTTGCCGTCTTGTTCGCGATCTGGGCAATGCTGGTCGGCCTGAGCGACAACATTCTGAAGCCCCTCTTGATGGGTCGCGGTTCTTCGGTACCCATGCTGGTGCTCTTCATGGGCTCGCTCGGCGGCTTCATGGCCGGCGGCATTCTCGGCCTCTTCGTGGGCGCAGTGATTCTGTCGCTCGGCTACACCGTCTTCATGGCCTGGGTCGACGACTCCGATGTCGGCGAAGGCGATGCGGCAACTGCGCCCACCGAGATCCGCTAGTCAGGCTGAGATCGATGCGCTCAGCGAAGAACTCGAGCCCTGATCGTCGCCGGGATCGCCTCGAGCTCGCTGAAAAGAGAGCCAACGTCATCGAGCTCGATGTCCATCACGACGTAGCCGACGTCCGCGTAGGTTTCGAGATACTGCGCGGCGACGTTGACCCCATTCGCCGAAAAAACGCGGTTGATTTGCTCCATCACGCCGGGCTCGTTTCGGTGAATATGCAGGATGCGCCGGCGGCCTTCGTGGTCCGGGATGGTGACCTGCGGGAAGTTCACGGCCGACACGCTGGAGCCATTCGCGTGATACTTCACGAGCTTGTCGACGACCTCGCGAGCGATGTTGAACTGTGCTTCCTCGGTGGCACCGCCGATGTGCGGGGTGAGGATTACATTGTCGAACTCTCGAAGCGGTGACTCGAAGATGTCCTGATTCGATTTGGGCTCCACAGGGAACACATCGATGGCGGCACCTCCGATTTGACCCGAAGCCAGCGCTTCAGCGAGTGCGCCGATATCGACGACCGTCCCTCGTGCGGCATTGATGAAGAGTGAACCGGGACGCATGCTGCGAAGCGCTTCCGCATTGATCATGTTGCGTGTAGCCGGCGTCTCCGGGACATGGAGGCTGACGACGTCCGCTTCGGAGAAGAGCTCGTGCAGCGTGTTCGTAGGCGCCGCGTTGCCCAGGGGAAGCTTGTGCTCGATGTCGTAGTAGAGGACGCGCATGCCGAGTCCCTCTGCGAGAATCCCGAGCTGGCTTCCGATCCGGCCGTAGCCAACGATACCCAAGCACTTGCCGCGCACTTCGTGTGCGTTGCGCGCTGTCTTCGCCCACTCACCGCGGCGTGCCCGCGCGGACTTCTCCGGAATTCCGCGCATCAGCAATATGATGTCGGCGATCGCCAGCTCAGCAACGCTTCGCGTGTTCGAGAACGGCGCATTGAACACGGGGATGCCCAGGCGGCGCGCAGAATCCAGGTCGACCTGGTTGGTGCCGATGCAAAAGCAGCCGACGGCCTTGAGGTTCTTCGCCGCGCCGAAGACCGCAGCGTCGAGTTGGGTGCGGGATCGGATGCCTATCAAGTCGACATCGGCAATCGCGGTCAGCAAATCCGAGCCGGCCAACGAATGCATGAGGCGCTCGACGCGCTGGTATCCGGCAGCGGCGAAGCTCTCGATCGCGGTTTCGTGGATCCCTTCGAGAAGAAGGATGCGTGCATCGTTTCCAGTCACGGCCGGAGTCTGGGTCCATCCTGCAGCTGCCGCAAGACAGGTCCGACTTGCCTCAAAGGCTAAATGAAACCGCTCCGATTATCAGCAGCACGAACAACGTCATGGCGGCCTGCCATCCGCGATGGGCGTGCTTCATTTCCATGAAGTCGAAGAAGATGAAGACCCATATCATCATCCCGCCTGGAGGCTGGAGCGGTCGACGTAAATCCACGAACGACGGAGCCGTAGTCACGCGGGGACCCATAGCAGCTCGGCTTGCTCATTGACACCGACGCGATCAGCCGAAGACTATCGCGACCCGACGAAGGAAGAGCAGCTTGCCGAATCTCGATGACATGACTGGCGTCCTTGTGCGCCCCTTGCAACTCCTGCGCTCGCGTCCTCGCAATACGCTCGATCGTCTCTCCGCCTACGAGGGTGTCACGCACGAGGAGCTGTACCCAGCGCCCAGTCGACTTCCTCGGGTTCGCAAGCGCAGCCGTTGGTCACTGCCGGGATTCGACAACGAGGACTTGTCTTTCGCCTCGCTGCACGAGCCCATCGAGCCGCTCTTCAATGCGCACTACCATGCACGCAGCCGGCGCATCCAAACCGTGTACGCCAGACGCATTCGTCCGAAGGGAACGGCTGGTCGCCCGCGTCTTCTCTACATCCATGGATACATGCAACCCGAAACGGTGGTCGAAGAGCACGGCCTCCTGGGCGCGATAGCACGAACGCTCGATGTCGAGATCGTTCACCTCCAACCGCCGTATCACGGGCGCCGCAAACCGCGCAGCTCCCCTTATGACGGCGAGCGATTCTGGACCGCCGACGTGGTGCGGAGCTTCGAAGCAATGCGCCAGACCGTCCTCGATGCACGAACCCTGCTCTCGGTCATGCTCGATGAATCACCAGGTCCGGTGGGAGTCGCGGGCTTGTCTCTCGGGGGTGCGTTCAGCGCAACGCTTGCCTGCCTCGAGCCGCGATTCGTCTTTGCCGCGCCGCTCATCGCGCACATGCACATGGGCGCGCTTCTTCGTGACGCGCCCGTGCTGGGCGCGATGCGAAAAGACCTGGCCCGATTTGGCTGGACGCCTAGCGATTTCGGCGACTTCTTCGAAAGGATCGGCTGGAATGAGCTAGCGCCGGTCATTCCGACCGAACGCATTTTGCTCCTCGCGGCCGAGCACGATCGCTTCTTCGATGCGGACGTCATGCGCGCCATGTGGCGCCGCTGGGGCGAACCCGAGATTCACTGGTACCAGACGAGCCACATGGGCTTCCTCCCCTACATGCCGAGCGCCATCGCCCACTTGCGCCAATTCGTGAGCGGCCTGCGTCTGGCGTAGCCGGCTCCGGCTACTATGGGCCGGAGGGCTCTCCTGCCATCGGCGCCTCAGGTACCGCGTCGGCCTCCGGCGCGGCCGCCTGCTCCCTCAACTGCAAGACGTCCTCGAACTCGCCGGTCGTGAGCCGATAGACGCCACCGGCATACTGGAGGTAGCCGAAGCCGTATAGCAGCGATTGAACGCCCAGCTCACCAACGAGCTCCACCCGGTGCGTCGGAATGAATTTCATCGGATCGATGGCCACCTCGCCCAATGAAGCGACGACACGCTGAATCTCCGTCGGATCCTCGACTACGAGTAGCTCGGTCTCTCCCATCCCGCTCCCCGAAGCGAGCGGGACTCGTCGGAATACGGTAATGCTCTTCAGCTTCCCCAGTGGGGCCATCGAAATCGACGTCGGCGCTTGAACCTCGACGATTGCGGTTCCGCGCTTGATCGACATGACGGTCGTTGGATCCTGACCGAGCGCGCACTTGAACGCCGTCCCGGCGACCGTCACCGTAGAGCCGGTGCCGCTCCCGTGCGCCATGGCTGGCGCGGTGTCCTTCTCATCCGGACCACGCCCATCACCCTGGGCGACTTCCTCGGGATGCAACAAGAGATGGGTCGCGCCTCTCTCGGCGGCCTGGTTGCGCGCGTCGTTCTCTGCAGACTCTTGATTGATGGACGGCTTGGAGTAAGCGCCCGTCAGGCCGCCCCCGCGCCCAATCACCACGCCGAGGTTCTCACAGCCAGCCGGTTCGTCGTAGAGAAGCACGATCTCGGTGCCGCGACCGGTGAGCTGGTCGGCCTTGCAGGCCGTGAGCGACGAACCAACCAAGAGCGCAAGACCGAACGGGATCGTCCAAGAGTAGTAAGGAATTGTAGACTTCATCCAAGAGTCTCCTGGCGAAAAGGTGCCGGCCTGACGCACGATGTCAACCCGCAACAACCCGCCCCCGGCGCGAAGACGCTCGCTTTCACGGGAACGCCACTGTATTGTGGCGCGCCGGAGAAATTCATCATGTCGGCAACTCTTGAAATGCGACGCCGTTCGCTCGAAGATCCCGAAGGTTTTTGGGCCGAGCAGGCAGAGGGAATCGACTGGACCAGGCGTTGGGATCGCGTTCTCGACAGCTCCAGTCCGCCGTTCTATCGCTGGTTTCCCGGAGGGGAGCTCAACACCTGTTACAACGCACTGGACCGGCACGTCGAAACGCGGGGGAACCAGGCTGCCCTCATCTACGACAGCGCAGTCACTCACCAGCGAAGAACATACACCTACCGTCAGCTCCGCAAGGAGGTGGCAATCTTCGCCGGCGCTCTGGCATCGCAAGGGGTGACCAAGGGCGATCGCGTCTTGCTCTACATGCCGATGATACCCGAAGCCGTCATTGCGATGCTTGCCTGCGCACGGCTAGGCGCCGTGCACTCGGTGGTGTTCGGTGGATTCGCTCCTCAGGAGCTAGCAACGCGCATCGACGATGCCGAACCAAAGGCGATCGTTTCCGCGTCCTGCGGCATCGAAGGCACCCGAGTCATCGAATACAAGCCGCTGCTCGACCAGGCGATCGCGCTCTCGGAGCACACGCCCGAGACCTGCATCATCCGTCAGCGCGAAAGCTGCGAGTCCGAGCTGACCGAAGGTCGGGACATTTCCTGGCAAGACGCGGTGGCCTCGGCGAAACCGCACGCTTGCGTGCCGGTCCTGGCGACCGATCCGCTGTACATCCTCTATACCTCGGGCACCACCGGAATTCCGAAGGGCGTCGTCCGTGACAACGGAGGTCACGCCGTCGCGCTTCAGTGGACGATGCGGAATGTGTATGGCGTCCAGCCTGGGGAAGTGTATTGGGCGGCCTCCGACGTGGGCTGGGTCGTCGGCCATTCGTATATCGTCTACGGGCCTCTTCTAAACGGCAACACGACGATCCTCTACGAAGGAAAGCCCGTCGGAACGCCAGACGCGGGCGCGTTCTGGCGAGTCATCGAGGACCACGGCGTGAACTGCCTCTTCACCGCTCCGACCGCGTTTCGAGCGATCAAGAAGGAAGACCCACAGGGCGCGCTACTCGACGACTACGACCGGGGCACCCTGCGTTCTTTGTTCTTGGCCGGCGAGCGCTCCGACCCGGACACCTTGAAATGGGCCGAAGCGAAGCTGGGAGTGCCGGTCATCGATCATTGGTGGCAAACCGAAACCGGCTGGGCGATCTGCGCGAATTGCCTCGGCATCGAGCTGCTCCCGATCAAACACGGCTCGCCGACCGTCGCCGTCCCAGGTTGGGATGTTCAGGTCGTCGACGAGGCTTGCCACCCGCTTCCCGCCGGCAAGTCTGGCGCGTTGGTGGTCAAGCTCCCGCTGCCACCCGGCTCGCTGCCGACACTTTGGAACGACCCAGAGCGTTTCGTCAGCTCGTACATGGCCGAGTTCCCGGGCTACTACAAAACAGCTGACGCTGGCTATATCGACGACGACGGCTACGTGTACGTGATGTCGCGGACCGACGACATCATCAACGTCGCGGGCCACAGGCTCTCCACAGGCGGTATGGAAGAGGCAGTCTCGGCGCACGAGAACGTGGCCGAATGCGCCGTGATTGGCGTGGCCGATCAGCTCAAAGGAGAGATCCCGCTCGGCTTCTTGGTACTGAACGCAGGGGTCGACCGCCCGCATCACGACATCGTCGCCGAGGTCATCCAGATGGTCCGTGACGAGATCGGGCCCGTGGCAGCTTTCAAAACTGCAATCGTCGTCCAACGTCTGCCCAAGACCCGCTCCGGTAAGATACTCCGTGGCACGATGAAGAAGATCGCAGACAGAACGGAGTGGAGAATGCCGGCTACGATCGACGACCCCGTCATCCTCGACGAAATCACCGAGCGCCTGCAAGCGATCGGATACGCGTAAATGAACCGCGACCAAGAGCGCGCGCTGCTTCTGTTCGCAGTCGCGATCGTGCTCATCGCAACCCCGGTTCGGGCCGTCTGGCTTCAAACCTGGTGGTCTCCGTTTGCTTTCTGGCTGGGAATGATCGCGGTTGTGGCGCTGCTTCATCGCACCGACCATGCAGCTTAATCACTTCATTCTATTCTTCCTCGCAGTCGCCCTACTCGGCCTCTACATACTGGGTTCGGAGCTCGTCGAGCGCTCTCCACGCTGGGGCCGACTGGGGCGAAACCGTTTCAGCTACGCACTTGCCCTCGGCGTCTATGCGACCACCTGGACCTTGTTCGGGAGCGTGGGGTTCGCCGCGACAGAGGGCTACGATTTTTTGGCCATCTACTTCGGGGTTACCCTTTCCTGCATCGCGATCCCGTTTCTCTGGGCGCCGGTCGCAGAGCTCGTCGATAGGTACCGGCTCGGGAGCATCGCGGACGTCTTCGCGTTCAGGTACCAAAGCCGAACGCTCGGGGCTGCCGTATCGCTTTTCATGGTCGCCGGCCTGCTGCCGTACATTGCGCTGCAGCTTCGCGCGGTCGCGGATGGGGCGGCGATTCTCGTGGGCCAGGAACCAAGTGAAGAGCTCGGCTCCGTCTACGCCGTCCTGCTATCTGTCTTCGCCGTCACCCTGGGCGTGCGCTACGCCGACGGGCGCGCCCACCGCCCCGGGTTGATCGCGACTCTCGCGTTCGAGAGCCTTTTCAAGCTGATTGCGCTGCTGGTTGTCGGGGGTGCCACCCTGTTCACGGTCTTCGGCGGTTTTCGCGAGATCGACCAGTACCTCCAAGCACGACCTGAGCTCGTCCAGAGCATGACCGGCCCGGTCATGGGTGACTCCTGGATTGCCCTGGTGTTCGTGACGTTCTGCGCGGCGTTCCTTCTTCCGCGGCAGTTCTTCGTTGCCTTCGTCCAGCGGCCAGGCCCCCGGAGCCTGAGAACCGCCGGTTGGGCGCTGCCGCTCTACCTATTCGCTATCAACCTGCCAGTGCCGATCCTGTACTGGGCCGGCCGCGACCTAGCAGCGCCTGGCGTTCGCCCCGACGTATACGTGTTGGTCGCGGTGCAAAGCTCGCCGGCGCTCCAAACACTTGCCTTTCTCGGCGCCGTTTCCGCCGCAAGCGCGATGATCTTGGTATCCTCGATCGCCCTGAGCGGCATGGTTGCCAACTACCTCGTGCCGCGTTTTGGGCCGACTCCCGAGTCACTCCTCACGCGCTGGGCCGTGTTTCGCCGCTCGACGATCATCGCGGTCGTGGTCGCCGGCTTGCTCATCCACTTCACCCTCCCGCGAACCCGCTCGCTCGTCGATCTCGGGCTTGCGTCGTTCGTCGCAGTCACGCACCTGCTACCGGGTTTGCTGGGTGCGCTGTTCTGGCGGCGCGCTACGAGGGCCGGCGTGCTGGCGGGCCTGATCGTGGGTGCCAGCTCCTGGGCCCTGCTGACTGCATCCCCTTTGTTCGGAGTCGAGCTCGACGTCTCTCGCCTCTACGCGCTCTTCGGATTCAGCGACCCGGGCGCGCGAGGCCCGGCAATCTGGCTGAGCTTCACGGCGCACGCGTTCGTGTTCATGGGCGTCTCGCTGCTCACAGCGCGTTCGCCAGAGGAGCGGAACGCAGCGGAGGCATGTCGTGAGCCACGCGTGACGCGACTCCTGCAGGTGCCTGACTCCGCCGAGTCACTGCAGGAACGCTTGACCTCTTATGTCGGAAAGCGCACCGCGATTCAGGAGATCTACCAGGCCGCTTCTGCAGCCGACGTCTACTGGCCCCCGAAGGACCGTCCTGAGCTCCTGCGCTTGATCACCGAGCTCGAGGGCCGGCTGAGTGAGCGAATCGGCCCACTGGCTGCGCGTACCTATGTCCAAGGAGGCCGCCCGGTTCGGGCGGACGCGCTTGCGGAACGGCTCCGCGCGTTCCGTGAGCTCGACTCGCGCTATGCCGCGTCTCAGCGGAGCTCACCGGCCCAGGCTGCGCGCCGCTACCTTTCGCAGCTGATGTCGGAGCTCCCCGTCGGCGTGTGCACCGTCGACGATCACGAAGACGTCGTGATCTGGAACGCACAACTCGAACGCATGTCGGGTCTGGATGAAGACGAGATTTGCGGTCACCCGATGCAGGACATCCCAGATCCCTGGTGGCCGCTATTCGACGAGCTTGCCCATCAGCCGACGGGCTCAGTCATCGAACGTGAATATGACCTAGGTGACGGCAAGATCGAGCTTCGCGCCCAGACGGCAACGATCCCGGGCGAGTCCGAGGAAGGCCGAGTGTTCGTCGTCGAGGACGTGACGTCGCTCCGGCAGCTCGAGCGGCACGTCGCACACAAGGATCGCCTGTCCTCGATTGGCACCTTGGCCTCGGGCGTGGCCCACGAAGTCGGCAACCCGCTCACGGGAATCCTGATGGTTGCAAAGAACCTCGCGACCGATCCGGGCGCGGACGACGCTACGGAACGGCTCGGGATCATCGTGGATGAAGCGCAGCGCATTCACGGGATCGTGCAGAGCCTCCTCACGTTCAGCCGACGAGATGAGACCCCCGTCGAGCTCCAGGCGATTCCCGTGGCCGGAGTGGTCCGCAATGCCGCCGAGCTTGCGAAGCTCGAAACCGAAGGCTGCAAAATCAAGATGGATCTATCCGTTGACGCGCCAGTTCTGGCGAGCCCCGATGGGTTAACTCAGGTCTTGGTGAACCTCTTGAACAACGCGCGACAAGCCTGCTCTGCGGGAGCGACGGTGCATGTCCGAACACGAGTGGAGCGGGGCACTGTCCTCATCGATGTGGACGACGAGGGGCCGGGTATCCCAGAGGAGCTTTCTGGGCGTGTATTTGAACCTTTCTTCACCACGAAGCCCGACGGACAGGGCACCGGCCTCGGCCTCTCGGTGTCTCGACAGATCGTGGAGCGCTTTGGCGGCTCTCTGAGCTACGAGCCTCGCCAATCCGGGGGCAGCCGGTTCACCGTCACCCTCCAAGCCCATGAGAATTGAGGGATTGAAGGACACTACAGTCCTTTGGTACTAATCACCGGTGGCGAAGATCCTTTTGGTGGAGGATGAGCGGGTCATCCGCGCAGAGATCGAGCGCATTCTCAAGCGGGATGGGCACGAGCTGGTCGCCGTGGCTAGCGTTCCGGAAGCCGAACAGGAGCGCCCAGAGTGTTTCGACCTGGTGATCACCGACGTGAGGCTTGCGGGCGAGACCGGTGACGTCTTGCTCGAGCGCGTGGGACAGGTGCCGGTCATCGTGATGACGGCGTATGGTTCGGTGAGCGCTGCGGTCGACGCCATGAAGCGGGGCGCTGCGGACTATCTGTCGAAGCCCTTCGCGCCCGAGGAGCTGAGCGCAGCCGTCACTAGGGTACTCCGGCACCACGCTGCCGTAGTAGCGGGTGACGCGAGCGACAAGCTCGATCCTTACGACATCGTGGCCACATCTTCGAGCCCGATGCAGGAAACGCTCCGTTGGGCGCGCAAAGTCGCGCCGACCGAAGCGACGGTGTTGATCCTGGGCGAGTCGGGGACGGGAAAAGAGCTGATCGCGCGCGCGGTGCACAACCAGAGCGCCCGCACGGGTGCATTCGTGCCGGTGAACTGCGCATCGATTCCGGAAACGCTTCTGGAGTCCGAGCTCTTCGGGCACGAGAAGGGCGCGTTCACGGGCGCTCTGAGCCGACAGGAGGGCCTGGTGCATGCCGCCGACGGAGGAACGCTCTTCCTCGACGAAATCGGCGAGCTGTCCCAGGCCGCCCAGGCGCGCCTGCTTCGCATCCTTCAGCAGCGCGAGGTTCGGCGCGTCGGTGCGCGCAAGGCCGAGTTGGTGGACATCAGACTCGTGGCCGCTACGCATCGGAACCTTCCATTGCTCGTAGAACGCGGCGAATTTCGGGCCGATCTCTACTTTCGCCTGAAGGTCGTCGAGATCCAACTGCCACCACTTTGCGAGCGAGGAGACGACATCCCCGCGCTCGCCGAAGTGTTCATCGCCCGAGCCGCCGCGAAGCTCGGCCGTCAGCCGCTCGAGCTCGACCGGGGCGCCACTGTCGCAATGCGTGACTACAAGTGGCCTGGGAATGTGCGGGAGCTTCAACACGCGGTCGAACGCGCCGTGATCCTTCACGAGTCCGGGCCGATCACCGCGGAGCTGCTCGGCCTGCCTGCCCCGCTCCCAGCCGAGCAGATCGGCGAGGGGGCCGGTAGCGAAGACACATCACTCGAAGGCTACCTCCGACGATTCGTGCTGTCGCATCAGGACGAGCTGAGCGAAACCGAGCTTGCGAAGCGTCTTGGCATCAGCCGCAAGACGCTCTGGGAACGCCGCCAACGCATGGGCATTCCCCGCCGTGACTCCCGTCCACCCGAGCAGTGAACGAACGTTTCAAGAACGTTTCGTTCTGTAGCGCGCTGCTACGAATCGTAACGCTTGCTGCGACGCGTTAGACGAAGATCCGAAGTGGTTTCGCGAGCGGCTGTCTTGGTACGGGTATTGCCTAAGAAATCGGAACGCCAAGGTGTAAGGTTTACCGATGTCACTTTCACAACCCCCCCTAAGATACCGCAGAAGAATCACCGACCTGGACGAGTACCAGAGCCTCTACGAGGAGAGCATCACCGAGAATGCCGAGTACTGGAAACGGCAATCGGAGGATCTGCACTGGTTCTACCCATCGCACAGCGTGTTCGAGGAACACGGGCCCGGCGAGTTCGTCTGGTTTGCAGGCGGCAGGCTCAACGCGGCGGTCAACTGCGTCGACCGGCACGTCGCCAAAGACCCCAAGAAGACGGCGATCATATTCGTCGCCGACGAGCCCGGGGAGTACCAGCACATCTCCTTTGGCGAGCTGAAGACCTCCGTCGGACGAGTAGCCAATACACTGAAATCATTGGGCGTCCGCAAGGGCGACAGGGTCTGTATCTACCTGCCGATGATTCCGGAGTTGGCCTACACGATGCTCGCCTGCGCCCGAATCGGAGCTGTTCACTCGATCGTCTTCGGCGGGTTCAGCGCCGACGCGCTCCGAGACCGGATCATCGATGCGAACGCGAAGGTGATCGTCACGGCGAACGAAGGCCTCCGCGGAGGTAAGCGCATTCCGCTCAAGAAGATCACCGACAACGCCGTCGAGGGGCTGGCAATCGTCGAGCACGTCCTAGTGGCCAAGCGCACCGACGCCGACGTCACCATGAAGCAAGGCCGCGACATCTGGTTGCACGAAGCGATGGCCGAGCAGCGCATCACCTGCCCTTCCGAATGGATGGCATCGGAAGACCCTCTCTTCATTCTCTACACGTCCGGCTCGACCGGAAAGCCAAAAGGCCTCGTCCACACGACCGCAGGGTACCTCACGTACGCGGCCTCGACTTTCAAGTACGTGTTCGACATCGGACCAAACGACATTCATTTCTGCGCAGCGGACATCGGTTGGATCACGGGTCACAGCTACATCATCTACGGGCCGCTCGCGAACGGTGTCACTACCGTCATGTTCGAATCGACCCCTACGTACCCGAACGCCAGTAGGTATTGGAACGTCATCGACGACATCGGCGCGACGACCCTCTACACCTCCCCCACCGCGCTCCGAGCCCTCATGCGCGAGGGCGACGAGCCGGTGAAGGGCTCTAGCCGCGCATCCTTGCGCGTCTTGGGAACCGTCGGTGAGCCGATCAACCCCGGAGTGTGGCGCTGGTACAGCGACGTCATTGGCAACGGAAAGCTGCCGATCGTCGACACCTGGTGGCAGACCGAAACGGGCGGCATCTTGATCAGCCCGCTGCCAAACGCCACCCCCACCAAACCCGGCTCGGCGACCTTCCCCCTGTTCGGTATCGAGCCGCTGCTGGTCGACCAAGAGGGCAAGGAGGTCGAGGGCAACGACGTCAGCGGCTACCTCTGCATACGGCGCCCTTGGCCTGGCCAGGCGCGAACGATTCACGGGAATCACAAGCGCTTCCTCGAGACCTACTTCTCGCAGTACCCACCATATTACTTCACCGGAGACGGCTGCCGTCGCGATGAGGACGGCTACTACTGGATCACGGGTCGCGTCGACGACGTGATCAACGTCTCGGGCCACCGTCTCGGAACCGCCGAAGTGGAAAGCGCGCTCGTGGCACACCAGGCCGTAGCAGAAGCTGCCGTCGTGCCCTGCCCACACGAGATCAAGGGCCAGGGCATCTTTGCCTTCGTGGTCCCCATCTCGGGCGCCGACTGGGAGCCGCACGAGCTTCAAGGCGCGCTCAAAGAGCAGGTGCGCCAAGCGATCGGTCCGATCGCAACACCCGACGAAATCCGCATCGTACCGGGCCTTCCAAAGACCCGATCCGGAAAGATCATGCGGCGAATCCTCCGCAAGATCGCGGACGGTCAGGGAGACCAACTCGGAGACATCTCAACGCTCGCCGACCCAAGCGTGGTCGAGGCGCTGCTGAAGCAAGACTGAAGTCCGCCTACGGCGGAGAAACGGAAACGACGATGACCGGATCGAAACAAGACAACGCGGATCGTTACTGGGCGAGGAACCTCCGCATTCTCTTCGCGCTGCTGGCCGTGTGGTGGCTGGTCTCCTTCGGCGCAGGGATCATTTTTGCAGACTCTCTCAACGAGATCAGCATCCCGGGCACTGGCTTCAAGCTGGGCTTCTGGTTTGCGCAGCAAGGGTCGATCTACGTGTTCGTTGCCCTGATCTTCATCTACGCGCGCCTGATGAGCAAGCTCGACGCGGAATTCAACGTCCACGAGGACTAACCGGCTGAATCGAAGGAGAGAGACCAATGGACGTACAAAGCTGGACATTCCTCATCGTCGGCGCGACCTTCGCGCTCTACATCGGCATTGCGATTAAGGCCCGCGCGAGCACGACGGGCGACTTCTACATTGCTGGCGGCGGCGTTCACCCTGTCATCAACGGCATGGCGACTGGCGCCGACTGGATGAGCGCGGCGTCGTTCATCAGCATGGCGGGCCTGATTTCGTTCATGGGCTATGATGGAGCCGTCTACCTGATGGGCTGGACGGGTGGGTACGTCTTGCTCGCCCTTCTATTGGCGCCTTACCTCCGTAAGTTCGGCAAGTTTACCGTTCCGGACTTCGTCGGCGACCGTTACTATTCCAATGGGGCTCGCATCGTAGCCGTCATTTGCGCGGTGTTCGTTTCGTTCACCTACGTCGCCGGGCAGATGCGCGGCGTCGGCGTGGTCTTCAGCCGGTTCCTGGAGGTCGACATCAACGTCGGGGTCGCGATCGGCATGGCGATCGTCTTCTTCTACGCGGTTCTCGGCGGGATGAAGGGTATCACCTACACGCAGGCGGCTCAGTACTGCGTCCTGATCTTCGCCTTCATGGTCCCCGCGATCTTCATCAGCATCCTGCTGACGGACAATTTGATTCCGCAGCTCGGTTTCGGTGCGCACCTTGGCGGCGAAATCGGTTCCCGGATCGCCGGCGGCGAGAACATTTCGCTACTCGACAAGCTCAATGGTCTGAACACCGAGCTCGGATTCACGGAGTACACATCGGGCACCAAATCCAAGCTCGATGTGTTGTGCATCACGGGCGCACTCATGGCGGGTACGGCCGGCTTGCCTCACGTCATCGTGCGCTTCTACACGGTGCCGAAAGTGCGTGACGCGCGCATCAGCGCAGGCTGGGCGCTTCTGTTCATCGCCATCCTCTACACGACCGCGCCAGCGGTTGCGGCCTTCGCACGCACGAACTTGATCGACACCGTCTCTGAAGCGAACTACGCGCAGGTCGAGGGCGAAAAGTCGATTCCCCAGTGGTTCAAGACCTGGGAAGACACAGGGCTTCTCGCCTGGGTCGACAAGAACGCCGACGGCAAGGTCCAGTATGTGGCCGGCGCTGCGCTGGCTGGTAAGCCGTCGTTCGCCAAGGCCGATGACGGCTCCTGGGCGCGGGGCGACCATGGGCAACGCCTGGTCACCAACTCCAACCCGGAAACGGCGAACGAGCTCTACGTCGACCGCGACATCATCGTGCTCGCCAACCCGGAGATTGCGGCCTTACCGGCCTGGGTGATCGCACTGGTCGCCGCGGGAGCCCTGGCGGCGGCGCTTTCGACCGCGGCGGGCCTCTTGCTCGTCGTGAGCACCTCGGTGAGCCACGACCTACTCAAGCGCGTCTTCATGCCTTCGATATCGGAGAAGAACGAGCTGATTGCGGCTCGCGTGGCGGCTGCGGCGGCCGTGATGATCGCTGGGTATTTCGGCATCAATCCTCCTGGGTTCGTGGCACAAGTCGTAGCGTTCGCGTTCGGCTTGGCGGCATCGTCGTTCTTCCCCGCGATCATCCTCGGGGTCTTCGTGAAGCGCGCCAATCGTGAAGGCGTCGTCTCCGGCATGCTCGTCGGCATCATCTTCACGGCGAGCTACATCATCTACTTCAAGTTCATGGGCGGAACCCCAGACCAGTTGTGGTTTGGGATCTCGCCGGAAGGCATTGGCGCTCTCGGCATGTTGATCAACTTCGCCGTCGCTTTCGTGGTCAGCCGGTTCACTCCGCCGCCGCCCCAAGAGGTTCAAGAGTTGGTCGAGCACATCCGTGTACCCGTGGGCTCCTCAGGACCGTCGGCGGTTCACTAGGCGGCCGGTCAAACACAGACAGGAGAGTTGTGATGAGGCAAAGAAGTGAACACGGCCGAGAGCCGCAACGAGCATGGTGCAGCTGGATGGTGGCACTGGCGGGCCTGGCAATCACGGGACTCGCTCCCAACGCGGCGATGGCCGAGGACAGCGAAGCGGCAGCAGAACCGGCGGCGGATGCGGCCGCGGTCGACACGGCGACTGCCGACGAGGCCACGGAGAAGTCGATCCAGGACGCTCAGGCGGCCATCGACGAGGCCCAAGCACGGCTCGATGAAGCCAAGAGCCAGCTGGACATGAGGGAGGCCGTCGAGCCAACCCCGGCACCCGGAGTCGGGGTAGGCCTCGTGGCGTCGGACGGCCGCGCGAAGAAGCTCCAGGTCAGCCTGAACGAAGACGGAAGCCTCTACCTTCGATTCGCCACCTGGCTGCAGGTATGGACTCGCGCCATTCAGAACAACCCTGGTACCACGGTCCTCGGCAAAGAGGATGCCTGGTACGGCGACGTGGGTCTCCGCCGCGCTCGCTTCCTGATGTTCGGCAAGATCTTTCCTCGCACCTTTCTCCTGATGCACATCGGCATCAACAACCAGACCTTCCGGAACGCACGGAAGCCACAATTGTACTTCCACGATGCCTGGCTCGAGTTCGAGGTCTCCAAGAAGGGGTACTTCTCTCTCGGTGGCGGACTTCTCTACTGGAACGGAATCTCCCGCGCGACGAATGCCAGCACGATCACCTTCATGAGCCTCGATGCACCGATCGTGAACTGGCCGACCATCGAACGCACCGACCAATTCGCACGCCAGATGGGACTCTACGCGAAGGGTAAGGCGGGGCTCTTCGACTACCGCATTGCCGTCGTTCGCCCGTTCACAACCAGTGTTTTCGACTCGACCACTGGCCTTCCCGCCGGCAGCACTGGAAACTACAATGACAACGCGAACACCTGGGGGTACTCGGGCTACTTTCAGTTTCAGTTCCTGGATATCGAGCCCAACGTTCTACCGTACACGGTGGGAACTTACATCGGCGCGAAGAAGGTGTTCAACTGGGGCTTGGGCGGCCATGCGCAGCCGATTGGCATTGCATACCTGGACCCGATCGACCCGACGCAAGTGAGAAAGCGCGCTCTGTTCATCGCTTCGACCGACCTGTTCCTCGACATCCCGTTCAAAACGAAGAATGGCGGAGCGGCCACCTGGTACGGAGTCTACTACTACATGGACTTCGGACCGAACAACCTCCGAAACATCGGGATCATGAATCCTGGAGACCCAGGCAGCGGCACCTCGCTAGCTGGACCGGGAAACGCCTACCCAATGATCGGAACGGGACACACGGGTTACACCGAGCTCGGCTTCTTGCTGCCCGTTACGGTGGGTGAGTCGATTCAGTTCCAGCCCTACGTCAACAGCCAGATGTCGAAGTTCGAAGTCTTGAACGAGACGATGTTCCACTTCGGCGCCGGCATCAACATGTTCATCCACCGCCACAACGCCAAGGTCACGCTCGAATACCGGAACCGCCCGATCTTCGACTCGGCAAGCGGCAACGTCCAAAACCGAAAGGGCAACTCGCTCGTCCTCCAGATGCACCTGTTCATCTAGGAGATGTTGAGGCGGCGGTGGGCCGGGACACGCCGCCGACCGCAGGCTGCCCCGGCAATAGAGCGCACGATCGAAAGGGACAGTTCCGGAAACGAGCTGTCTCTTTCTCTTTGTAAGCTATCGCACTCTCTACTCACTGAACGTGCGTAATGACCCTATAGGCTGTACTCTGGAGGACTCTAGTCAAAGGAGCTCCTAATTTGCTAGCCCAAGGGATTAAGTTCTGCCTGCCCCTCGCCGCTACCCTGCTCGTCGGCTGCACCGGTTCGATCGGCGGCGACGGTGCAAGCGCCATCGACGACAGCATCGCGAAAAGCCTCTGCGTGGTCGACACGCCGATTCGCCGCCTGACTCGGTTCGAATACAACCGCACCGTCCGCGACCTGCTCGGCGACAGCAGCAACCCAGCCGATCTGCTTCCTCCCGAAGAAGAGGTCGCCGGCTTCAACAACCAAGCCGCTGCGCTCACCAGCAGTGACTTGCTGATCGAGCAGTATATGAACGTTGCCGAGGGCGTGAGCACACGGGCTGTCGGCAATATCGAAGCGCTGTTACCCAACTGCGACCCGGAGCTCGACGGCAACGAGAGCTGCGCTTCTTCGTTCATCCAAGATTTTGGAAAACGCGCATTTCGAAGGCCGCTGCTGCAGAGCGAGGCGGAGCGGTTCAAGGCCGTGTTCGACTGGGCGTTGGCGGACGCCGACCTCGGACGATTCGAAGACGGTATCCAGCTCGTCATCGAAACAATGCTTCAGTCGCCTTCGTTCCTGTACCGCCCGGAGCTTGGCGAACAGACCCCGATCGAGGGCGACATCGTGCCGTTCACCAGCTGGGAAATGGCGACCAAGCTTTCGTACATGCTTTGGAACACGATGCCTGACAACGCGCTCTTCGCGGCGGCGGAGGCAGACGAGCTTCAAACCAAGGAGCAGATCGCGGCACAGGCCAGGCGCATGCTCGAAGACGACAAGGCGCGAGACCTCGTGCGAAACTTTCATACGCAGTGGCTGCAACTCACGCATCTCGACAGCCTGACAAAAGACTCGGGGGTCTACCCCAACTACGACAACTCGCTCCGCGGGCTGTGGAAAGAAGAGATTCAGACCTTCGTCGAGCAAGTGATTCTCGAGGGCGATGGTTCGCTACGAACCCTTCTGACCGCGAACTACAGCTTCATGAACGAGGAGCTAGCGAGCTTCTACGGCGACGACGTGCTCGATTCAATTTCGGGGCCCGAGCTCAGGCAAGTCCAGCTCCAGCCGGAACGCAGGGCGGGCTTGCTCACCAGCGCCGGGCTCATGGCCAGTCATGCGAACGTCAATCAGAGCTCGCCGGTGTTCCGCGGGAAGTTCGTGCGCGAGCAACTGATGTGCAACACCCTGCCGCTTCCGCCGAACGACTTGGTGATCGAGCCTCCCGAGCTCGATCCGACCAAGACTACCAAGGAGCAGTTCGAGGAAATTGGCGCCAACCCGGCCTGCGCTGGCTGTCATACCCTGATGAACCCGATCGGCTTCATCTTCGAGCACTATGACGGCATCGGACAGTGGCGAGATCAGCAGAACGGCAAGCCCATAGATGCAACCGGCCAGGTCGTGCAGACCGACGACATCGATGGTGACTATGACGGCGCACCCGAGCTCGCTCGGGCGCTTGCCGATAGCACTCAGGTACAGGAGTGCGTGTCATCGCAGTGGTTCCGCTTCGCGTACAACCGAACGGTCACGTCCGAGGACAGCTGCAGTATCGAGCAGCTCAACGACGTGTTTCGCGCCTCCGATTTCAACATCAAATCGCTGCTGGTAGCGCTCACTCAAACCAACGCGTTCCTCTACCGCCGTGCGGTCGAGCTCGAGCCGGACGCACCAGGAGGTGCCCAGTGAAACGGATCAAACGACGTGCCATGCTCAAGGGCACGCTATTCGGCGGCACGGTCGCGATCGGCTTGCCTATGCTGGATGCCATGCTTCCGGTCAGCGGTGCCGCTCAGACCGGCACTGCGCCCAAGCGAATCGTCTTCTGGTTCACTGCAAACGGCACGCGCCAGGACATCTGGAGCCCGCCGGCGAACATGGACTTGAACGGGCACCCTCTTCACGCCGCGATGGCGCCCTTCTCGAACAAGCTGATTTTCCTGGACGGGGTCGACCAGTCGGTGACCTACGACTCGATCGGCGACGGGCATCAGACCGGCATGGCTTGCATGCTCACCAACGCGGAGATTCTTCCTGGCAACTTGTTTTGCGAAGGCAACTGCGACGCGGGAAACGAGCAATACGTCGGCTGGGGCGGCGGGCAGTCTGTCGACCAGTACATCGCCGACGAGATCGCGAAGGACGCGGTGACCAAGTTCAAGTCGCTCGAGCTCGGTGTGCAGGTGAAGAGCTCGTCGATCTGGTCTCGAATGGTGTACTCGGCGCCGGACCAGCCCGTGCCGCCTCGCGAAGACCCGAACCAGAACTTCCAAGACTTTTTCAGCGACATCGACTCCGACCCTTTTGCGCTGCGCCTCATTCAGCGGCGCCGCAAGAGCGTCCTCGACGCGGTGATGGAAGAACACGCGGCGTTCCAAAGTCGCCTGGGCTACGACGACAAGCAGAAGCTCGACAAGCACCTGCAATCGATTCGAGACCTGGAGACCAGGCTGGCGGTCACCACGAACTTCGGTGAAGCGTGCAGCTCACCGGAGCTGAGTCTGCCTGGGGGCACCTTCCAGCAAAACGACATGTACCCCGTCACTGGCAAGGCCCAGATGGACATGCTGGTGATGGCGCTCGCTTGCGACCTGACGCGCGTCGCGTCGCTGCAATGGTCCCGATCGGTGAGTGGGGTGCGATTCAACTGGGTTCCTCAGACGCTGGACGAAGGACACCATGGGCTCTCGCACTACGACGACAGCAATGCGAACGCGAAAGCGGACCTCCGTGAGATCAACAAATGGTACTCGGACCAGTTCGCGTACTTGCTGGGCTTGATGGATGGCGTTCAAGAAGGCGAGAACACCTTACTCGACAATACCGTGGTCGTTTGGGTCAACGAGCTTGGCAAGGGCAACAACCACACGCGCCGCGACATGCCGTTCATTCTGGCGGGCGGCTGCCAGGGTTACTTCAAAACCGGTCAGCACATCGACTTTGGCGGCGAGCCGCACGGCAAGCTCCTGGTGTCTCTGACGCACGCCATGAACAAGCCGGTGAGCACCTTCGGCGTGCCGCAGTACAGTCAGGGACCCTTGAGCGGCTTGGCGCTTTAGCGACGAACGCCGATTGGCCAGTACGGGTCGCGCGCGCTCGCACTGCTGAGCGAGCTGTTGGCACGGGTCGGCGCGCCGATCGGCCAGTACGGACCGTGGCTGGGACCTGACCGCCCCTTTGGCACGCCGCTGAAGTAGTAGCGGTTGAAGTAGCTACGCACGTAGACGCCGTAGGGAACATAGAAGCCCGAGAAGTAGTAGTAATGCTCCTCGAACGAGGCCCAACGAGGCGGAACGAATACGTGACCCGCTCTGGAAGCGACATATGTGCCGGCCACCCAGGAGAAGCCGGTGGGACCGTAGATCCAGTGGGCAGCGACCCAAATGGCCCCGGCATGAGGTGCGGCGGGCCTTTTCGTTTCGACCGCCTCTGGCTCGGGCGGCGCTTCGGCGACTTTCGCGACGGGAAGCGGCTCATGGGTGACGACCAGGCGCTGCGCATTGATGAGCATGACCTGACCCCTGGTGAGCACTGGGTAGTCGGGCTCGGCTCCAAGCGTCTGGAGCGTGACGCCCGCCCGATCGCCAGCCGGACTCTCCGCGAAGGCCGTCCCGGCTGTGGCGATGAGCACTCCAGCACTCATGAGCAACGTCAGGAAACCAGCGGTGAATCTTGCGAGGCTTGACATGGGCTCTCCGAGAGAGATTCTAGGCTCGTTGGCGCCCAAGGTCACCCCCCTGCGCCCCTGAAGTCACCAAAAACTACGCGCGGATCGGCGATCATGGTTTGTTAGGGGCAGTTCTCCATGGGCCGCCAGTCAACCTATCCACCGCCATCGGTCTCGATCGAGCTCGAGCTCCCGTCGCCGGTTCGGCTGCGACGGCCGAAGGCGCAGGTGCCTCAGTTCACCCACGCGCGCGATTCCCATGCACGCTGGGTGCGCGCGGTGAACGCGATGGGGGGTTCGTTCGAACCGCTAGGCAAGCCCTCAGCAGAGATCTACTGGGACCGCGCACAACGCTTGAACCCGGACGCCGGAGATCCAAGCGCCGACGCCCAGACGGCGCTCGCCGCCCTGACCGAATCACTCAACCAGGACGCTGCCCTCAATTTCATCGGCAAGATTGCTGCGTGGATCGATTGTACGCGCATGGCGGGAACGCATTTGCGGATTGAGCAGGCGCTCCGTGAAACACCTGCGATCGAGCAGACCCCACTTCCAACTCCGGTGTTCGTCTTGGGTCTGTTTCGCAGCGGCACGACGGCTCTGCATCGCTTGCTTGGCGAGGACCCCGAGAATCGCACCCTGCCCCATTGGGAGAGCTTCGACCCGGTACACACGCCCGAAGGCCCCGAGCCGCGGCAACGCAAGCTTGCAAGAACTTTGATGCTTGCGGACATCATCTCGCCGAGCATCAAGGCGATCCATCCGATGGACGCGCATCAAACCGACGAGTGTCGCGGCATGTTCACCAATGTCTTTCGGACGCCGCAGTTCAACGTGCAGTATCGGGTGAGCAGCTACCTAGACTGGCTCCTGGCACAGGACGCGAGCGTCGCGTACCGCCAGCACCGCCGCCAGCTCCAACTCGTTCATCATCACCGGCCCCATGGAAAGCGGTTCGTCCTCAAAGACCCGACGCACACCTTCTTCGTGGACGAGATTCTCCAGGTCTATCCCGATGCACGCTTCCTGTTCATCCACCGGGACCCCGCGGAGACGCTGAGCTCGATCTGCAGTCTTCACGCGTACGCTCGTTCGGTCTTCAGCAGCGACGTAGACGCCCATGCGCTCGGCGCCGAGCTGTCGGAGAGCTACATGACCCGATTGCTCGAACCAGCCGTTCGTGCGGTAGACCGACTCCCGGCCGGGCGAGTCGCACACGTCCGATCGCCGGACCTGAGCCGGGACCCGATGGGTACCATCGCGGAGGCCTACCGGATGCTGGGCATGGAGCTTGGTGACGAGGCCCGCCTTGCAATGCACGAGTACATGAGGGCAAAGCGTCAGAAGACGAGCCCGCGCCACGTCCACAGTGCCGAAGGGTTCGGCCTCGACACAGCTGCAATCCACGAGCGCTTCGCGAGCTATTGCGCCCGGTTCGAGCTGATACGCTAGTCGTCGGCCTTCCAGCAGGCTTGGTGTGCGACGAGGAAGGCGTCGATGAGCTCCTGGCCCTCATCCGAGAGCTCGACCTCCGGCTGCAGCCCGAAGCGTAATGGCGAGGGAACGAATCGCGAGGGCGCATCAGGAACTACGACCTCGACTTGCACAGTGGGCACATCACCGGTGACGACGAACTCGGGGACATAGCAGAAGTCCGGCGCGCCGCTGCGCGGAGCGCAGATGCGAGTCCCGCTGGCTTCCGAGGCGTTCAGGTCGGCTTGGTAGGACGGCAACCGAGTCTCGTCGAACAAGAGCTCGAGCAGGGCACGGTGCGTTTCCGGGGCGAGGTAGGCCTCTTTCCAGGGCGCGTTCGCACCCGCCGGCAGGCTCGTCTTCATGCATTCAGCCGCTCGCTCGTGCGATGCCTCGATGCACAGCACCCGTCGCTCGCCATCGAAGTCGCGTGAGAACACGTAGCCGCCGGCGGTGGAGCTGGGCTCGTTCTCGACCGTGCAGCCTGTCTGCACGAGGGCACAGAAGAGAACCGCAGAGAAGATAGGCGTGTGAGCAGGTCGTGGAAAGGTCATGCTGGCCTCCTAGTCAGCCAAAATGAGGCAGTAGAGCGGGTTATCCGGGTCCTCGGAACATGAAGCTTGCTCCACGTAGAACTCGGGAGTCTCGTTGATGGCGTAGAAGTCTCCGAGGTTCCAGAGCACATACTCGTTG
>Ga0316201_10000255_pt1 | contig 27565 bp, 16 predicted proteins | sample CS6wburrow_MG_FD_204516 | JGI IMG/M metagenome (GOLD analysis project Ga0316201, IMG submission 204516) | Coastal sediment microbial communities from Delaware Bay, Delaware, United States - CS-6 worm burrow | ecosystem: Environmental > Aquatic > Marine > Coastal > Sediment | place: USA...
AATGAGTAGTAAAGAGCATTCAGGCCAATACACGGTTCTCGAGGAGATCCTGCACTCGAGCACGCATGGCCTGGGTGTCGTGCTCAGCATTTTCGGCCTGTCATGGATGCTGTACCTGTCCATCGCTGTTGGCGACCCGTGGCGCATTGCGGCGAGTGCCATTTATGGCGCGACCCTCATAACGCTGTTCCTGGCATCGACCGTTTACCACGCCATGTACGCGTCCCGGCACCGTGAAATCTTCAAGTTGCTGGACCATTGCGCCATCTACCTGCTGATTGCAGGTACCTATACGCCGTTCCTGCTGGTAGCGATGCGTAGCAATACCGGCTGGTGGTTGTTCGGCACGATCTGGGCGCTCGCCACAGCGGGTATCCTGAAGAAACTCTGGTTTCGGCACCGATTCCCGAAAGTTGCGTTGGCCAGCTACCTTGCTATGGGTTGGCTTGCTGTCATCGCTGCGCCGCAGATGGCCGCGGCGATAGGCCCAAATGGCATGGCCTGGCTGATAGCCGGCGGGCTTTGTTACTCAGTCGGCGCGATATTTTACGTAATGAATAGAATGCCCTTTAACCACACCGTATGGCACGTGTTTGTGCTCGGTGGGGGCATCTGCCATTTCCTGAGCATTGTCTGGCATGTCCTGCCAGCACCGGTTCCTGCCTGAGACGGACATTCCGCCGTAAAGATTGACGTTGATCGGCCGATAAAACGGCTGATAACGGCTTCAAAAAAACGGCGTTTATGTCGAATTCCAATTCCAGCCAGTCTGCGGGCGAGGCTCTGATCGTATCCGGCGACAGGGCGTTGTCCAGGCAGTTCGCCCGGCTCCTTGAGTCGGAGGGCTACGAAACAGCTACCTGCGAGGAGCCTGATACGCTGGAATCGCGTATTTCCGACCCGTCGCCGGCCGTTGTCATTGTTGATGCAGCACTGGCAGCGGAAAACCCGCTGGACCTGTGTAACGCTATCCGTCGTCTGCCCGGCTGCGACTATATTCCCCTGATTCTGGTTGCGGAGAACTGCGACAGTTCGACCGAAGAACGCGCTTACGCCCAGAACGTCACGACGGTCGTGACCAAGCCGGTTAACGAAGAGGCGTTTCGCAAGAACATCCGCTCGCTCGGTGATACCGGACGAACGCTCAGTGGTATTCGGGCGCTGAGAACACCGGCAACACAGATACTTCGAACGATGCCCGATGCATTCTTTATTGCAGGTGGCGACGGATTGCTACGCCAGTACCTCGGTGGTGCCAACGACGACCCGGTGCTGCGCCCGGAGGAAATTGAGGGACGGAACATAGCCGATGTCTGGCCCGCGGACGTTGCACAGCAAGTCCAGCAGAGTATCAAGCGTGTTCTCAGGTCTCGAAATGGAGACAACTTCGAAGTGGAGCTGACGACCGATAGCGCCAGTCATCTCTATGAACTGCGGCTGCTCGTGCAGGGCAGGGACAAGGTCTTGATCGTCATCCGTGACATGCAGGAGTCTGGTGCAAAACCAAACGGTGCCGGCGGTCGGGACCTGGCCGATACGGTGACCGGCCTGACAGCACGCGATTCCTTCGAAAGGCAATTCGATGCGATTATTGCCGATGCGAAGTTGCGTGAGCGCGGTGTCGCCGTATTCTGTATCGACATCGATCGCTTCGGACGTATTAACGACACGCTCGGCCGAGCGGTGGGCGACGCTGTTCTAAAGGTCACGGCGAGGCGTATAGAGAGCTGTTTGAGAAGCTCCGACAAGCTCGCGCGTATGAACGATGAGGAGAAGTCGACTCTGACGCGGCTGAGCGGGGACGAGTTCGTTCTCGTGCTGGCAGACATAGAGTCGCGTGACGACATCAGTACGGTGGCGAATCGTGTGCAAGAAGCGTTCTCCGAGCCGGTCTCTGTTGAGGGACATCAGCTCAAGGTCACGCCAAGCGTCGGCATAGCGATCTACCCTCTCGATGGTGGCAGCATCGAGGAGCTCATAAGGAACGCGCGCGTCGCCCTCGATGAGGCCAAGGTCATGAGCGTGGAGGGGCGTGAGTTCTTCTCGAGCACGATGAAGTACCGATCCCTGAAGCGCCTCGACGTCAAGAACGAGCTGCGCTGGGCAATCGAGAAGGGGCAGCTCGAACTGCATTACTTACCACGTATAGACCTGAATACCGGCCGTGTCGCGGGTCTGGAGGCGCTGCTCCGTTGGATGCATCCGCTGCGCGGCAGCGTGCCGCTCAGTGAGGTCCTGCCGCTGGCCGAGGCGACCGGGTTGATATTTCCGATTGGTGAATGGGTAGTTCGCACCGCGTGTAAGCAGGCAGCTGCATGGTACCGCGACGACAGCAACGCGCCGGTGGTATCCATCAATCTCTCGCAACAGGAATTTACTCGTAATGACCTGGTCGACCTGATTGGCCAGGCGGTGACCGAGAGCGGTTTGCCGCCGAGTCAGCTCGAGGTAGAGCTCACGGAGGGCATGCTGATGCGCAATCGCCAGTCTCATGCCATGTTGCAGGCCTTGAGTGCGCTGGGTGTTGGGGTCGTACTCGACGACTTCGGGCAAGGTCACTCGTCGATCGCGAATCTGACGAGCCTGCCGATCAAAGCGATCAAGATCGACCGCGCCTTTATTGACGGCGTGATGGAGCCGGGTGAGAAGCAATCAATCTGTTCGGCAATGATCGCAATGGCGCGTGAGCTCGGCATCCTGGTGGTGGCCGAGGGCGTGGAGAGCGAACTGCAAGTCGAGTTCCTGCGAGAACGTGGCTGCAATGCCGTGCAGGGATTCCTCTACACAGAGCCGCTGCCGGTAGAGCGGGTCCTTCCGTTCCTGAATGCCTGTGAGCAGGTCCTGGACGAAACCGCGGTTGTCGACCTGCACACGATACGCCAGCAAATATCTGTAAAAACAGCAAGTTAACAGCTAATTGGGACATTCTTAATTTAGCGTATTAACGCGTTAAATCAGGAATGTCCCAATTATTTAACGCCACCATTATGTGATTCACATCACACTTGCGACCGCGATAAGGTTCGGCTCCACACCTCTCAAAACGTCCTGCCCCTGTTGAAATACGCCCTATGTTCTTCAGGGGCAATTTCATGGATCGCAAATCACTTCTTACATTCATAGCCGTGTACAGCCTTCTGGCAGCGGTGACTCTTTTCTTTGGCAACAGCGACGAGATCGACGCCACGTCGGTTGTCGACAACCCAGCCTCTTACATCATCAAGAGCGAATCGGCTAAAAAGGCGGCCGACGTGGTAAGAGCTGTGGGCGGTGAGGTAACCCACAATCTCACCATCATCAGTGCCGTTGCCGCACAACTAACGCACCCGCAGTACGTGGCGCTTGCCGCGGACAAATCGCTGCGTATTTACAAGGATGCGGCGCTCGAAACCGCGGGCGGCCCGATTCCGGATGCAGAGCACGTCAGGCTCATCGGCGCTGATCGTCTGCACGATGCTGGCACTACCGGCGATGGCGTAACGGTTGCGGTGCTCGATACCGGCATGTGGTACAGCCACAACAACATTAAGCGCGACCTTTACGACGAGAATAAGATCGTCGCCGAGTACGACGCACAGGTAGGCGAAGAGGGGCATGCCAAGGATAAGCACGGGCACGGCACGCATTTGACAAGCATTATCGCTAGCTCACAAATCTCCGACGACGGCAACGTTCAGGGCATTGCGCCCAACGTCAATCTGATCAATGTCAAGGCGTTCGGCGAAGATGGCAGCGGTACGTATGCGGATGTAATTCGCGGACTCGACTGGCTGGTGGCCAACCAGAGCAAATACAACGTTCGTGTTGTAAACCTTTCTTTTAGCGCCACGCCGCAGTCGCACTACTGGGACGACCCGATCAACCAGGCGGTAATGGCCGCCTGGCAGGCCGGCATCGTGGTTGTAGCGTCGGCCGGTAACGGTGGCCCGGATCCGATGACTATCGGCGTTCCTGGCAATGTGCCGTACGTGATTACTGTAGGCGCCATGACCGACAGTTATACGCCTAACGATCTGAGCGATGATCGGCTGGCAACTTTTTCGGCTGCCGGCCCGACCTTCGAGGGCTTCGTCAAGCCGGAGCTGGTCGCGCCGGGCGGGCACATGCTGGGCATCATGGATGACGGCAACCATCAGATTGCGGACGACCACCCGGAATGGGTACAGGAGAATGACCGCCTGTACGTCATGTCGGGCACGTCGCAGTCTGCGGCCGTGGTCAGCGGTGCTGCGGCACTGTTGCTGCAGGCAAAACCCTGGCTGACGCCGGACCAGGTGAAGTGCCAGCTGATGAGCTCAGCGCGCGCCGCCGTTAACGACAGCGGCGAGCTGGCGTACAGCGTGTTCCAGCAGGGCGCCGGCATGATCAATGTCTATGACGCCGTGCAGAACGACAATGTCGACTGTGCCAACAAAGGCATGGACATCAACCTCGACATGACGGGCCAGGTGCATTACGGCGGTCCCGCCAACATGGACGAGGACGGCAACTACTACCTGATGAACATGGACGGCTATTTGTGGACCAACGACTCGCTGTCGACCGAGGGCTACCTCTGGACCAACGGCTACCTGTGGACCAACGGCTACCTCTGGACCAACGGCTACCTCTGGACCAACGGCAGTGTTAATGCCGACGGCTATCTGTGGACGAACGGCTACCTGTGGACCAACGCCTACCTCTGGACGAACGGCTACTTGTGGACCAATGGGTATCTCTGGACGAACGCGCTGAGCGAGACGGCAGGCGTTAATACCTGGGTCGACCAGGAGTAAACCTGGCAGGCTCCCGAAGCGGCGGCGTCTCTGGCAACAGGGGCGCCGTTTTTAGTTGGGGACATTCTACTTTTCTGCGGACAGGGGACATTCTGCTTTTCGCACGCGAAAAGCAGAATGTCCCCATCCTCAATTTGACACCCGCATTATGTGACGCACGTCACAATCATGCCGCCGCTCTGAATGTCGCCTGCACCGGGAAAACGACCGTTCTTTTGGTCAAATGTACCCATCAACAAAAACCGTCTTTCAAGGACATCGACATGTTGCACAAAGCCATTATTTCTTTCATCGCCGTTCTCGCTGCTACGACAGTATTCGCGGTTGAGCAGCCAGAACCGGCAGTAACGAAAGCCAGCTATATCGTGCAGGCCGACTCGTACGTGGTTGCCAAAAGTGCCGTCGTTGGTGTCGGCGGGGCGATCACCCATGAACTCCGCATCATCAACGCGGTCGGCGCGACCCTGTCTGCAGATCAGCTCAGCGAACTGTCCAAAGACAGCCGACTGAAGATCCAGAAGGACCGCAGCGCGGGCGTCGCAGCTGCTACGTTGCTGAGCTCCACAAATCTGAGCAGGACGACGGCCGACGCTGGTGATGGCCCGAGTAGCTACCTGTCAACGATCGTTGGTGCCGCCGACCTGCATCGCAAGGGTCTCACCGGCGAGGGCGTAACCGTGGCCGTCGTGGACACCGGTTTCTACCAGACCGATGACATTCTAAAGGACCGTGGTGGCCAGCATCGTGTGCTCGCCCAATATGACGCAATTGCGAGTCAGGCGTTCTCTGCAGTCGACGAGTTCGACGACGGCGCCTTTGAATTTAAGGACACCGTTAATAGTGGCGTCGGATCCGATGGTAACGGTCATGGCAGCCACGTCACCAGCATCATCGCGAACTCGGAGCGCGATCAGAACGGCAACTATCTGGGCGTCGCGCCGGGCGTTAACCTCGTGTCGGTCAAGGCTTTCGATAGCAACGGCAATGGCACGTATCTCGACGTCATTCGCGGACTTGACTGGATTTTGACGAACGCCAATAAGTACAAGATTCGCGTAGCCAACCTGTCCTTCAGTGCCGAGCCGCAGTCGCACTACTGGGACGATCCGATTAACCAGGCCGTCATGCGGCTGTGGTCTGAAGGCATCGTCATCGTTGCCTCAGCAGGCAATCGCGGGCCGGACGCAATGACGATCGGCGTTCCGGGCAACGTACCTTACGTTATTACCGTAGGCTCCATGAACGACAACGGCACGCCGTTGCATAGCGGTGACGATACGCTGTCTTCGTTTTCCTCGGCCGGTCCGACAGTTGAGGGCTTTGTGAAGCCTGAAGTCGTTGCGCCCGGAAACAGCGTTATCGGCCTGATGGACAATGGTATTCACAAGATCACAACGGATCACCCGGAGTTCATGTTCTCGTACGGTGACTCCGATGAGTATTTCGCAATGTCAGGTACCTCGCAGTCGGCGGCGGTTGTCACCGGTGTTGTCGCGCTGATGCTGCAGTCCAATGGCCAGCTGAGTCCGGACGAGGTCAAGTGCAAGCTGATGAGTGGCGCGAGGCCGGCCGTTAACGACAATGGCGAGCTCGCCTACAGCGTATTCCAGCAGGGCGCGGGACTCGTCAATGCCTATGCGGCGATGCGGAGTCAGGAAACGGGCTGTGCAAATGCTGGCATGGATCTCCAGGCCGATCTCGCGGGCAAGCTGCATTACGGTGGTCCTGCGAATGTTGACGAAGACGGCAATTACTACCTGATGAACATGGACGGCTACCTCTGGACCAACAATTCGCTCGGGACAGAAGGTTACCTCTGGACCAACGGCTATCTCTGGACAAACGGTTACCTCTGGACCAACGCCTATCTCTGGACGAATGGCGACGTAGGCACCAATGGCTACCTCTGGACCAACGGCTACCTGTGGACGAACGGCTATCTCTGGACTAACGGCTATCTCTGGACGAATGGCTACCTCTGGGTCAATTACGAGGAAGGCAAGGCCGGGATCAATACCTGGGTGCAGCCCGAATAGCAGTCCTAACCAGCTGATGGGGACATTCAGCCTTTCGCACGCGAAAAGCAGAATGTCCCCGACTATTCCAGGCGAAAAGCAGAATGTCCCCAAGTAAACCCAAGTAAAAAAACGCTCTCGAGAGCGTATCAGGGCCTCAAGATTCAAGTCCTGACGCCGATAAATCCTCTACGAGCCCACATAGTGCTAGATCACATCGGACAGGAATGACGACATCTCCGGAAATACGGCGGTATCTGGCACCAGCAGTTATTCTGCTGGTGCTGTTGTCGTATTTGAGCCTGGCGCAGGCCGGCAGCTTCGACTCAAACGCGATGCGATTCGAGCGAATTACGGTTGCCGATGGTCTCGTGCAGGGTTCAGTGCTGGATATCGAGCAGGATAAGTCGGGCTTCCTGTGGATCGCTACCGAAGGCGGTCTTGATCGCTACGACGGCTTCACTTTCAAACACTATCGCCATGAGCGTGGTAACCCCAATGCCCTGGCCAGCGATTTCGTTCGTGATCTCGACATGGCTGACGACGGCACTTTATGGATTGCGACCGATGGCGGTGGCGTTTCGCGCTGGGACCCGGCGACCGACAAACTGTCAACCTACAGGCATGAGGAGGGCGACACCGCCTCACTGTCGACCGACAAGGTGCGCACCATCCTCGTCGACAATGACGGCTTTGTCTGGATAGGAAGCTACGACTCCGGACTGGATCGACTCAACATTGCTTCCGGCGAGGTCGCGCATTTTGCAGGTCAGGATGGCGATGATTCGTCTTTGAACAGCAATGAGATATTTGCTCTGGAGCTGGATGGCAAGGGTTCGCTCTGGATAGGAGGCAATCGTGGCCTGCATCGGCTCGACCTTGCCACCAGCGAGTTTTCGCGCATCGCCCTGGATGGGGCTGCTGGCAGTGAAGTCGGTGTTCGCAGTCTAGAGTTCACTCACGACGGTGCTCTCTGGGTGGGCACTGAAAGTTCTGGGCTATTTGAGTTCAACCCGGAAGACGGAACAGCCGAGCATTACGCTCACGACGCAGAGGATCCAACGAGCTTGAGCGGTGGCGAGATCTATTCGATCTTCGAGGATGATCGCCGCCGTCTCTGGATTGGTACGGGCAACGGCCTGAATCTGATCGATCGCTTGTCCGATGAGATTACGATTTACCGAAACGACGCTACAGACCCGACAAGTGTCAGTGCCGACAATGTCTTTACTATCTTTCAGGATCAGGGTGGCCTGATGTGGTTTGGCACATTGACCGGTGGATTGAACAAGTGGAATCCGCGTTCCTGGTCATTTGGTTATTACAAGCCCGAGAATAATGGCCCACGCAGCTTTAGCAATTCCAACATCACCGCTTTCGCCGAAGATTTCGAGGGCAATACCTGGGTAGGAACTTTCGGCGGCGGTATCAATGTTATCGACAGCGAAACTGGCGACGTGCGTCAGCTGCGTCACGATTCGTCGGACGTCGATGCCAGTCTCGGTGGCGATCGTGTTATGGCGATGATAGCGGACCGACAGGGCAAGATCTGGGCCGGCACGATGCGGGGCGGCCTGAGCCGTATAGACCCTCTTGATGGTAGCGTCCGTACGTACCGTCATGACCCGTCGGATGCCACGAGCCTGGCGGCAAACGGCGTCATGTCGCTTATGCAGGATCGTGCGGGCTTCATCTGGGTCGGCACTTTTGGCGGCGGCGTTAGCCGACTCGACCCGAAGACCGAAACATTTGAAAACTTTGGACATGATCCGGAGGACACAACGACACTATCGAGCCCGAGGGCCACGGCCCTGGCACAGGACAAGGATGGCGTGATCTGGGTTGGCACCGATGGCGGTGGGCTCAACTATCTGAATCAGCGCCGCCGCGAGTGGCAGCAGCTCCGACACGATGCCGACAACCCGTCGAGCCTTAGCGCGAACACGGTGTATTCGCTGCATGTCGATCCGGTCGGCCGCCTGTGGGTCGGAACCCGCCAGGGGCTGGATCGAGTGGAAACACAGCGCCGCAGTGGCGACGTCAGTATTGAACCGGTCGATGGCATTCGTGGAACGGCCGTGTTCGGCATCCAGTCGGATACAGAAGGCAATATCTGGACGTCTTCAAGCCAGGGGCTCGCGAGGCTCGAGCCCAATACCGACCTGGTTCGTGAGTTTCATGAAAGCCAGGGCCTGCAGGGTGAAGAGTTCAACTTCGGCGCAAGCTACTCGGGCCCGGACGGCACGCTGTACTTCGGTGGCGCGAATGGGTTCAACCGCTTCAATCCTGCCGATCTCGAGCTAAACAAGGCGCCTCCACCGGTCGTGCTCACATCGCTGTCGATTATTAATGAACCGGTCGATTCGGAGCAGCCTTACGAACTCATTGACAGTCTGGAGCTCGGCTTTCGGGACTACGTAGTAACGTTCGTCGTGTCCGCGCTGGACTTTACGGCGCCACACAAGAACCAGTACTCATACATGCTCGAGGGCTTCGATGCGGGCTGGGTCGACGCCGGATCGGAGCGGCGTATTACCTATACCAACCTTGATGGCGGTGACTACGTTCTCAAGGTACGAGCGGCGAACAGTGACGGCGTCTGGAATTATTCGGCGATAGAAATACCAATGACGGTTGGCTACGCGCCGTGGAAAACATGGTGGGCGTACCTGCTGTATGCGACCGCAGTATTACTGTCGATCGCCGCATTCTGGCGCAGTCAGCAACAGAAACTCCAGCGCGAGTTTGAGTACAGTCGGCGTCTCAAGACCGAAGTCGATGAGCGCACACAGGAGCTGGCCAATCGTAACCGCGACCTGAAGGTTGCCAACTCGAAACTCCAGGAAGCAAGTACTACAGATGCTCTTACCGGCCTGCGAAACCGGCGCTACTTATTTCAACAGATCGGCAAGGACGTCGACCTGGTGCTGCGCCATTATCGCGATGGCACGGAGACAATGCGGCCCGACGGCAACAACGACCTCTTGTTCCTGATGGTCGATCTCGACAACTTCAAACCGGTTAATGACAACAGCGGCCACGAGGCAGGCGATCGACTCTTGCTACAGATTCGCGACGTGCTGCTGGAGGCCTGTCGGAAGTCCGATGATGTCATCCGCTGGGGTGGCGATGAGTTCCTTATCGTTGCTCGAGAGACCAATCGCGAGTATGCGGCAACACTCGCAGAGCGCGTCCGGCACAGCCTCGCCCAGCGCGTTTTCCCGATTGGTGACGGCCAGGTAGCAAGAATTACTTCGTCCATTGGTTACGCAACCTACCCGTTCCTGAAAGAGCGGCCTGATCTGCTTACCTGGGAAGAGGTGCTCGGTGTTGCGGATGCCGCCATGTATGAAGCCAAGGAGAAGCGGAATTCCTGGGTCGGCATTGAAGCTCTCGGGTGGCAGGGTACGGGCGATGATCTCTATCGCGCGATCAAGACAGACCCAGGTGCGCTGGCCGAAGATGGTGTCATACGGGCGATAGAATCGGTCGACGACGCCGTTCAGGACTATGCCTAGGCCCGAAAAGTGTGCGCTGGATCAAGGTTCACCGCCTCTCTCGGAGGGGGGGCGTTGTTTGCGTGACCTGTATCACAGTAGAATACTGGGCTCCCCAGCACTATCGAATTCGGACTAGCGAAGAAACGAGAAGAAAATCATGTGGTTACCAGAGCCCATATATAAGTCACTGCCAACATTCTACGCCGCTATGGGGGCGTGCTTTATCGTGGGCGTGTTTTATCTCGGCCTCGATGCACCCATGAGCCCTGTCTACCTGGCGATGGGCCTGGTTTCGATCCTCGCATCAATTACCGTGACGGTCTGGCGCTCGAAGAGCGGCGGCAAGATGCAACGCGCCGACGGCGAGGACGACAGCGCCGAGTAACCGTCCACAAGACGAGCGCATGCCATCCGCACCGCTCATTGTCCGCCTCACCGCAGACAGCTAAGATTTGCCGCGCTCCCGTCTGCAGACTTCGCCTGGCTCGATTCGATCAGGAACTCCTCAAAAGCTGTAAATGATACCGGCACCCAGTGTGCGTTCTGCGCCATAGAACCTGCTTCCAACCGCAATGTCCGAGCCCCCGGCCCGGTTTATCCCGGCAAGATGCTCCTGGTACGTTGCGTCAAATAAGTTATCTACGCGCGCCTCCAGCCGAAGCGACGGCGACGGCATCCACGCAACCGATCCATTCAGTATTTCGTAGCCTGCAGTCGACTGCTCATTGTTAAATGCCGACACGTTCTTTTGGCTGCCGTAGGCAACCACCTCCGTGTTGAAAACCCAGGACTCGTCCGAGTACGTTACGCCAACGCGAGCGTTGGGAGGTACGAGTCGGTAAAGGTTGTCCGATACGTCTGTGCGGCGGCCGCGTGTATACGTTGCGACGCCGTCCACTGACAACTTCTCGGACATTCGCAGTGACCACGCCATATCGAACCCCCAGATCTCAGCGTCGGTGTTCGAGAACTGCAGTGCAGGCTGACCGCCCATCATCATGGCGACCATATTCGCGCCGTCATTGCTTGCTGGCACGCCCTGAATAAAGCCGTCAACTTTCTTGTAGAACAGCTGTGGCGATAGATTGAGGCGCCCGTAGCTGGATGAGATGCCGACGCTCAATTCATTGGAGTGTTCCGAATCGAGATCGAGGTCGCCGATATAGGTCCGTCCGTCGGCAAGACCGCCGGTAGCTTGCATGGGTAACCATAGATAGAGCTCCTGGTACGAAGGCGCCCGGGACTTCCGCGCAACTTCGACGGACCACTCCAGATCATAGCTTGCGCGATAACGGTACTTTGCAACAGCATCGACGTCGTCGAAGGACAGGCCGCGATCGGCGCTGTTGAAGGCGTCGGAGAGCGCTGCAACGGCAGGACTCATCATGCCCATCGCACCGACATCCCCGGCATCGGTCGTTACGCGTTTCAGGCTTACGCCAAACTCAATAGCTCGCGAATCGCGCTCGATCAGCCACTCGCCAAACATACTGGTGAGATCGCGCTCGACATCAGCAAAATTGATTACTCGAAATATACTGTTGTTCGGGTTCGTAATGACGGCATCATGCTCTGCATCAGTATGCTCTATGCCGAACCGCAAGGCTGAGCCTTCCAGGTCGAGTTTTCCTGCAAGTGCAACTGTCTGACCGGTGCCGGTGGCAACCGTCTGGCGCTGCCTCATGGCTGGCGGCGCGCTACGCAGGCTGAAGTTATCCATCAGGTGTTCGACATCGCTGGCCGACACGCGTCCTTCGATCAGCATCGTCGGTGTCAGGGAATACTGGAAATGGCTGCCGATCAGGTCGGTATCGATGTAGCGAATATCCATTGGCAGCGCCGCTGTGCCGGAGTCATCCGTATCGAGCTTGCCGGCATGAACGACGAAGTGGTTATCGCCGTTCGCGTAAGAATAGCTTACGTCATAGCGGCTTCGGTCGACGAGCGAAGGCCGTATTTCGCCTGCAGGCGTGCTGATGTTATTGCCGCTGTCGAGCTCGGCGATTGCAGAAATCCGATGCGAGCTGTTCGCCAGCGTAAGGCGGCCGGCAGTTGTGCTGAGGTTGCCGTTGCCTGAATAACGTGAGCCGGCAAAACCCGAGAGCTCGAAATCGCCGTCGCCAAAGTCACCACGGGCGAGTCGCGCATCGAGGTGGCCACCGATCGACTCGGGCGCAGAAGAAACGCTGGCGATTCCACGTTCTACCACGAGTGCTTCGGTGATCATTGGCGAGACATAAGACAGGGGTGCGTCCATAGCATTGGGACCGCCTGTGACCATGCCGTGACTGTCGATCGTAACCGCGACCCGGTCGCCGTACATACCGCGGTATTGGGCAATCCCGGTGACCAGGCCGTTGCTGTTGACGTTGGCGCCCGGTATCGATTTGAGTGCGACGGCCGTGTCCAGGAGCGCCTCATTCTCCAGGCGAATTTCCGCGGCTTCGGTGGCGTGGTCGACGACGATAATTTCGTCGATCGGGTCGGCGTTTTCCTCTGCCGCAGCGAACATCGGCAAAGCGACAAGCAGCGCAGACGCTGCCCGCAAGTGAGTTTTCATGGTTGTGCTCCTGAATAACGGATCGCTGATGCAGCTCGAGCCGCATCAGTAGTGGTTCAAAGCGTCATTCAGGCAGGTGGGCCGCGAGACCGGTGTACGAGTCGTGCCGTGCTTCGCACGCGGTTGGCAGCTTGCGTCGCAATAATGGCTGGCTCAAAGGAAACGGACTCACTCGTGTCGACGTCGCCGACAGCGACAGCGGATGACAGGAGGTGGCCCATCTGACAGGTGTCGGGTTCCGCCTGGCGCGTATCGTCAGCGCCGTGCCCCGCATGATTATGGTGATCGTGTCCTTGTTGCGCTCCCGGCAGCACAAATCCGGCCGGTAACTGACCAGGACACAACTCGAACAACAGGCCGCTGCCGGCGGACCCAGGCATGTAGCCAACAGGGGTGGCTGCTCTGAGCAGCAGGCCGGCGAGCAAGGTCCAGACGGCGAAATGCCTGATGGCGGGTCGCATGATCACAGATCGCAGTTTAGCGTCCACCGGCGCCAACTGAAATAGAGACTTTTCGGGATGGGTATGCGGGTTTTACCCCATGTGGGCTAATACACGGAGCGCTGCAAAAACTCGGCGAGGCTGGCCTTGCCCGCTTTCTGGTCATCCCAGGGCTCGTAAGCAACGCTCCGGGAGCCGGTAGCCTGCAGACGCACGTCTTTTGCCTCTGAAATTAGCCGGAGTTCGTCAACGGACACCTGGTAGTAGGCATCAGCGGCAGATGCAACCGGCTTTAGATAGACAGGTTCACTGGCACCGACAGCGGCCACGGTCCAGCCAGCGACGTCCAACGGCAATGGCTCACCGTCGGCGAAAATTACGATGGACTCGAAGCCATCGCGCGACTGCTCGGAGCGAGCGTCCGCCATCGTGTTCCAGATCCCGAGCCACAGGTAATAGCGGTACTCGCCACTGCGATTAACCTCCAGCGGCGCCAGGTGCACGAAATCCCTTGCGTAGGCGGCTCTGCCAGACACATCGCGGTAGAAGACCAGCGGCGTCTGGCTATAGCTTATGGTCACGCTGGTTACCGGGTCCATCTTGTCCGCGACGAGGCGTGAATCGCTAGCACAGCCTTGCAACACGAGGACACACAGGACTGCGACCAGCCAGCTGATACGGGAATGTGATGGAGAACGGTGAATCATCAGAAGAACGACTGGTAACCAAGGTTAAAGAAATAGGACTCGCGATCCAGGTTGAGGTCGGCGATCCCGGAGTCCCTTTCCGAGAACTGTTTGCCTGCCTCGAACTCGATGCGGAATTTCTGCGAGCGACGATACTGAATTCGAATGCCGGGCGTGTAAAGCCATTCGTAGTCGGGGTCCCTCAAGCGCTCCCTTCTGTCGACGCGCAGTCGCGGATTAATGCGCCAGGACCGGCCGATCGGGTAGCGGCTGTCAAAGGTGAGGGATATTACTTGTGACGTATCTGAATCCGAGAATCGTGCACCTATAATGGTTACGTCGCCTTCCTTAAATATGCTGCTTGCCACGAGGCTGCTGGAGAAATACCGGTACGTAGACTCCTCGGTCGCGAGGACGCCGCCGGAAGCCGGTGTCGCATCCATTGTTGATTGGCTCGCGTCGGTGTTTATCTGCAGCTTCGGACTGAGCGGATACGAAAGGCCGAGTGTGTAGGTTGTCGACAGGGACGTGCGGTCACGACCGAGCTGACGCAGTTCCTCTTCGCTGTAGATCTGCACCAGTTCCTCAAATGTTCGTACCGGCTGGCCAATCAACGCGTTGCTGGCACTCATGAACGGGCTACCGCGGCGGTCGATCAGTGCGTGTACAGAAAGCCGTGATTTGAATCGCCAGCTGCCTTGCAGAAATGCACTGGCGAGTTCGCCGTAGGCGAGATCGTAGTCGAGCATGCCCCAAAGACTCTGGTTCGAGCCGAAATAACGAAACTCTGCGCCTACTGCCTGCCTGTCCTGGATGCCTTCGACGTCCTGCGCAATGTAGAACGCGCCCAGTTCGAGATTCTCTATGATCGGGCCGTAGTTGGCGCTGAGACCATAGAAAGACCTTGAGGAGTCAATACCATCAGACGACGAGTACGCTGGCTTGCCAAACACGGTGTTGAGTAACACACGCTCATTGAGCTGGTAGCCGAGGTTTAGCCCATCAAAGCGACCCAGCACACCACCACTGTTTCGGGACTGGCGGCCGATGCGACCACGAAGCCCGGTCGAGGCATCTGCCAGGTCTGCATAGGCGTACGATATACGCAGGGAATCGTCAGACCCCGTGCCCTCATCCAGGAAGTCGTTTCGGTAGCCCGCCGAAATTCGACTGCTGAAATCGAAGCGATCGCCCCGACGCCGCGCATCGAAATTTACGTCAGAGTAGAGTGCCGACTGGCTGATCACTTCGTCCTGATCGCTCTGTTGATTGACGTCGCGGCGGTAGAATTGCGAAAAGTACGTCTGTAGACGCCAATCGCTCTTCTTGCTGGCTGCACGAGCGCTACCGGCATTGTTCGCACCTACAACCCTGCTATCCCGTCGGTCACTGGCCAGCAGGGCCGAGAGGCGCTGATTCACGCGGGTTGCCCCTTCGGTATTCGGGTACAGCTCGAGGTATCTTTGATACTCGGCTTTAGCGTGTGCTGTCTGCCCGTTCTTCTCCCGGGCGAGTGCCAGGTATTCCTGCGCCTCTGGCAAGCGCGGGTGTTGGGGCTGCTGCAATACCTTGGTGTAAATCTGAACGGCCCTGGAGATCTCACCGGAGGCCATCGCCTTGCGCGCATCCTCCATCAGTCCGTCGACTTTCGACAGGGCTGCTGGATCCCTTTCAGCCAGGCGGGCGGCCTGCGCTATGGAGAACTGCTCGGTCGAAGCGATTTCCGTGTCGTCCGCATCGGTGTCGATCTCGTCAACCCAGGCACCGGGAAACAAGGATTGCAATTCCCCGAGAGCCGCAGCGGCGGCCTCGCCGGACGCGAAATCACCGAGCCTGAGGCGATACCAGGCCTTGCCGTCTACCATCACAACAGAATAGAAAAGGCGTTGCTCTGCGGCGATCTCCAGACCGTTGGCATCCGACACTGTCGGGATACGTTTAAGCGATGACAGGTTAATTGCATAGCCGGGAGCGGGCTGTTTCGGGCGGGGCACCTGCCGGTGGTCTGCAGCCGGGCTTGCTGGCCGTTGCACGGTCCCCGCACTGGAATCCGCTGCGGTATCGACTGCAACGACCAGGCCAAACGTTACGCCTGACATGTCTACATCGAAGGTGACTGCCTGGCTGAAGTTGAACGTCAGCATTGGGCCCGCTGGCGAGTCACCGTCGTACTCCATGTCCACGAGTTGCGCCAGGTCCGAGTTGGCGGGCCGCAGGCGGCTTCTCGACTCGGCCACAAGCGGTGATACACCGTTACAAATTCCGGTTGGCTCGAGGTAGATTCGCAATCGGTCGCCACCCCCCTGTGGCTCATGCCGCAAGTACTCAGCCTTGCAGTTAAAGCGCACCTCGATGGTGCTTATGGATGAACTTCCCGATACTCGAGAACTCTCGATAAAGCCGGGGCCCGCGGTCGCGTCGGATGCCGCGCCAATGAGCAGTACTCCGGCGAGCCAAAGACAAGACGATCGGGCGACTGTGCGGAAACTCCGCCTATTCATACACAACCTCATGCCTACCATTCATTGCTGCTGATTCGATGGCAGCCGCTGCTCGCGCAGTTCAGGTCGTTTTGCAGGCCATTGTGTTTGTCTACGCTCGCCTTGTAATCGCGCGCATGGCAACCGGCACAGGTGGGTGCATAACCGGGCGACGACCAATTCACCGCATTCGTGTTGGAATTGTGGCAGTCGGTGCAGGCGAAGTTGCCGCGGTGATCGAGCGGTTCATACGTAAGGCCGCTGTGACTGAAACTCGCCGGGGTCCAGCCGTTTGGCGAGTGACACTCCCCACAATCGACGGACGTGGCGAAGTGTCCCGGATTCATTCCGCTAGCATCAGTGCCGTTATGACAGGACGCACAGGACCCCAGGACCTGATTGTGGTCGACCGTTGTCACGGGAGACCAGACGATCGTACTGTGGCAGTCCTCACAAACGTTCGTCGTCAGGACATGCGTCGGACCCTTGCCCGTCGCGTCACTGCCGTTGTGACAACTGGAGCAGTTGTCAACGATGTTGGCGTGGTCGAAGGTTGCGGGCGTCCAGGCGATAGTCGTGTGACAGTCGTCGCAATTATTGCCGCTCGATATGTGCGTCGGATGTTTGCCGGTCGCGGTAATGCCGTCATGGCAGGAGCCGCAGCTGCCAATCACCTGCGTATGATCAACCGTGAATACCGGGATCCAGACGTTCGAGGTGTGGCAGTCCTCGCAGACGTCGCTTGTCTGGACATGCGTGGGTGTCTTGCCGGTGGCATCGGTACCGTTGTGACAGCTGGCACAGTTACCGGTGATGTTGACGTGATCAAAATTCGCCGGCAGCCAGCCCGTCGTTGAATGGCAGTCGTCACAGTTGTTACCACTCGTGATGTGATCCTGGTCCTTACCGCTCGCGATGTTGCCATCGTGGCAGGATCCACAGGTCCCAATTACCTGGGTGTGATCAACCGTGTAAACGGGAACCCATACGTTGGACGTATGGCAGTCCTCGCAGACGTTACTGGTCTGGATGTGCGTCAGGTTCTTGCCGGTGGCCTCGGTGCCATTGTGGCAGCTGAAGCAATCGCCCGTGATATTGACGTGATCAAAATTCGCTGGCAACCAGCCCGTCGTGGAGTGACAGTCGTCACAATTGTTGCCGCTGGTGATATGCGTGGGGTTTTTGCCCGTCGCGGTAAAGCCGTCGTGGCAGGAACCGCAGGTACCCAGCACCTGCGTGTGATCGACGGTGTCGGCGGGTGCCCAGATGTTGCTGTTGTGGCAATCCTCGCAGACATTGCTGGTCTGGATATGCGTCGGGTTCTTGCCGGTAGCCTCAACGCCGTTATGACAGCTGACGCAATTGCCGACGATACCGATGTGGTCGAAGGTGGCCGGTCGCCAGGCGTTTGTTGTATGGCAGTCGTCACAGGTGTTACTGCTTTCGATATGCGTCGGGTGTTTGCCCGTCGCTGTTACGCCGTCGTGACAGGAACCGCAGGTACCGATCACCTGCGTATGATCAACCGTGATTACGGGTGCAAATACATTGGTGCTATGGCAGTCCTCGCAGACATCGCTGGTCTGGATATGTGTCTGGTTTTTTCCGGTTGCCTCGATGCCGTTATGGCAGTCAATACAGTTGCCAATAATATTCACATGATCGAAATTCGCAGGTAACCAGCCGGTCGTCGCGTGGCAGTCGTCGCAGGTATCGCCGCTGGCGATATGATCCGGATCCTTGCCGGTTGCCGTGAAGCCGTCATGACAGGAGCCACACGTCCCGGTGACCTGGGTATGGTCGACGGTGTCTACCGGTGTAAACGCGTTGGTGTTATGGCAGTCCTCGCAGACGTCGGTTGTCGTGATGTGTGTAGGGTTCTTGTCCGTCGCGTCGGTGCCGTTGTGGCAGCTGCCGCAATTGCCTGTGATATCCACGTGGTTGAAGTTCGCGGGCGTCCAGCCGGTGGTTGCATGACAGTCATCACAGTTGTTGCTGGCGTCCAGGTGTGTCGGGTGTTTGCCCGTCGATGTCACGCCGTCGTGACAGGAGCCACAGGCGCCAATGACCTGCGTGTGGTCGACGGTGAATACAGGAGCAAACACATTGGTCGTGTGACAGTCCTCGCAGACATTGGTGGTCTGGATGTGAGCGGGGTTCTTGCCTGTGGCATCCGTGCCGTTGTGGCAGCTGGCGCAGTCGCCGACAATATTCACGTGGTCGAAGTTCGCCGGCAACCAACCGACGGTCGAGTGGCAGTCGTCGCAGTTGACGCCGCTGGTGATGTGAGTTGGGTGTTTGCCGGTCGCCGTCACGCCGTCGTGGCAGGAACCACAGGTTCCGAGGACCTGGGTATGATCGACAGTCGTGGCGGGCTGAAATGCAACTGTGCTGTGACAGTCTTCGCAGACGTTGGTCGTTTGCACATGGGTCGGGCTCTTGCCCGTGGCCGTGGCGCCGTTGTGGCAGCTGACACAGTTTCCGACAATACCGGCATGATCGAATACCGCTGGGCTCCAGGCGGCCACGGTGTGGCAGTCGTCGCATTGATCATTGGATGATATGTGGGTCGGGGTCTTGCCGGTCGCCTGGATACCGTTATGGCAACTGCTGCAACTGCCGGTAATGGACGAATGATCCATGTAAGTAACAATCGCCCAGTTCGCCGTGATATGGCAGTCCGAACATTCGCCCGTAGTGGAGACGTGGTCAGCGGGTTTTGACGATGCGCGTACCAGGCCGCTCTGCGAATGGCAGCTATTGCAGGAAGGGTTGGTCGGTCCGAAACTGCCGCCGACATGGCAGCCCTCGCAGGTAACGTTGGCATGAGCGCCGTCAAGGACGAATCCGGTACTGAAGTGGTCAAAATTTTGCTGTGAGCGAGCATCGCCTGACGCAAACAGCGTGACGGCAATCGCGGCCAGGAAAACGAGGCGCCGCAGCGTGGCGATGGCGCCACTATTTGAGTGCGTTGTCGTGGCTTGGGTATTCATTGCAGTGACCTCACTTCTGTGAAGGAGTCGGCGCTGTGGCAGCGTCCGCAGTCGGCGCCGAATTCGCCATCATGAATATCGTCGGCACGATGGCAGTCACGACAACTGCCTTCGATGGACCGGATTTTATCCAAAGGCATGCGGTGACAGTCGTTACAGCCAACGTCGACGTGGGCACCGTCAAGGGGGAAGTCGGTCTGCAGATCATGATCGAAGGTCCATAGATCCCATGAAACCGGGTTATGGCAGCTGCCACATTGGTCTGCAAAATTACCCTTGTGTGAATCGTCGTCCCGATGGCAGGAAATACAATCGACGGATTCGTTCGCATACGCCTGGTTCGTATGACAGCTGTCGCATTCCTGTTCGTTATGCGCGCCGTGTAATGGAAAACGAGTCAGGTCGTGGTCAAAGAAAACCGGATCCTGCCAGTTGACCTCGGTATGGCAGGTTTCACACTGAGCGCCGAGCACGCTTTCATGCGGATCGTCGTCGGCGTGGCAGGAATCGCAGTTTGTCAGCAGTTCGACCTCGAAGATCGGCTCGATGTGACATTCGTTGCAGGCAACCTCGCGGTGGCCGCCGAGGAGCGTGTAGTCGGTGTCGACGCCGTGATCGAAGAACGGTTCTTCCCACGTTGTACTGGCATGGCAGGTGTCACACTGATCGCCACGGTGCTTGTCGTGTTCATCATCCTCGAGGTGGCAGGAGACGCAGGCTTTGTCCATTTCGTCGTCAAACGGATCCTCTGAATGGCAGTCGCTACAGGATGCGTCCGAATGTGCGCCTTCCAGCGGAAACTCCGTGTCACGCTCGTGATTGAAACTCGAATCATTCCAGTCGCTCGGGTTATGGCAGGCGCCGCATTCATTGCCGCTACGACCGTCGTGCGCATCGTCATCCTCGTGGCAGCCGAAGCAGGTCGTCGGAGGTTCCGGGAAGGTATGGTCGTCGTGACAGTCCAGGCAGGCCGCTTCTCGATGCTTTCCAAGCAATGGGTATTCCGTAGAGTCGTGGTCGAATTCGCCATCGGCCCAGTCGGTGGGCTTGTGGCACGAGGCACAGTCGTCGTCCATTGACTCCTCGTGCGGCTTTTCGTCACGGTGACAATCCACGCACTCTGATGGCGCTTCCCTGTATTTCTTGTCGGCAACGTGGCAATCGCCGCACTCGGCCTCCAGATGTGCGTCGCTGATCGCGAAGTCCGCATAGTCATGATCAAAATCATCTTCTTCAAAAATAACCACGTCAGCGCCACGGCCTTCGTGATCAGTATGGCAGGATGCACACTGGTCCCCGCTGGCCTCCGGATGAAGCCCGTGATAGCCAAGCGACGTCGCGATATCTGCGGCCACGTCTTCATGACAATCCATGCAGAGTTGTCGCTGCCCGGCCTTGTTGAACATGACGTGGCAGGACGAACAGTCGGTCTCTATCTCGGCGTGCCCCTCGATGACCTCACCCGGCATAACCAGGGTTTCGATGTCCTGGGATAGCGCCTGTGAAGATGTAAAGAAGACAATCGTCATCAGAATTCCAGCTGTTAAGAGTCTCCGCCTGGGCATGTCGCTAAACCGTTTCGCTTAATACATATGCACGGCAAGCACGTGCACCAGGGCAGATAACACAAGCAAGATGAACAGGGGCATGTGGAATACGTGCCACAAGGAAAACAGTCGTTCATAAAAAGAAAGTTGGGCGACCTGGCGCATCATGCCGATCTGCTGCGCGACGTAAGCGTTTGCGCTGCTCTGAAGTTTGTCGGCGTTCGCGTTGACTGTTTCTGACGCCAGCGCCTTGGCCTTTATTTCGCGCCGGATCTGAAAATACAGTCGGGCCCTGACTACGTAGTGCTTGAACGTCCATGAGAGGCTCTGTCGAAAGCCGATCGTCCGCGTGAACTGATTGCCCAACAGCTGAGCTGAAATGACCTGCAGCTCCTTCATGAACCCCGGGAGTATCGCGGCAAGGCCGCGGTTCTTCTGCAGTGAATCAGCGATTTCTCGGCGTAGTTCCTCGATGCTCGCGCGTTTGCCGTACAGACCGCGGTGAATGCGTGCGTAGAAGTACCGGCCTATGATTCCGCTGACGGCAACACCGATCATGCTGTAAAGCGCGATTCGACTGTTCATCGCGCCGACAGAGAAGTTGCAGTGGTACAGGATCAGCAGTGGGCCTATCAGCCCGATCATCATATGGATGCGAAACCAGTGTTTAACCATGCCAAGTCGGCGGAGCAACGAGGACTTTTTACCGGCAGGATAGAGCAGAAGTAGCAGCATCATGGATCCACCGACGATGCCAAGCCAGTAGCCCAGTCCTTCGTTGGGATCAACTATTTCTCTCTCGCCAAGCAGCCATCCGGCCAAAAGCGCTGCGGCCAGCAGCGTATAGCCGTAAAAACCCCACCGGTTTTTGCGGCGCGATGACGAGTCGGCCTCAGGTACGGGTTTTGCGGCGGGTCGTATATCGAGTGCAGTTTCAAGCATCTATCTTTGCTCTGTTGGTTATCGGACTATCAGGTTCAGGTATTGCGCATCGCCGACCAGGACTTCCCCGGATCGGGCCTCCAGAGTCTGCAGCGCGTCGGTCGCGATGCCTGAGCGGGAAATGCGCGCCGAAACGACAACGCGCTCAACGTTGGAAAGCTTTGCATCCGCTGATAGGGCGAGATTATCGTCAAGCACGAAATCCAGCGGAAGTTGGGAAGCAGGGCGTTGCAACACAGCGACCGGCATCGGTGGCCCGTCTATGGCACGAGCAAAAACGAAGACAGTGTCGGTCGGCAGCACGATGTCCTCAGCGCTCGCCGCCAACGAAACATTGCCCGAAATTCGCGGCCCGCTCACGACCGACTTCGAAGATCCAGCGAGCGCCGCCAGTTCCTCGTCATACTCGCCCAGCGCCACTGCCTGCTGGTAAGCATCCACTGCATCTGACGTCCGTCCCAGGTGATTGTAGGAACGCGCCAGCAGCAGCCAGCTGCCGCCATCCTGCGGGTTGGCTTCGAGCCTGGCTGCGAGACCGTCGACCATGCTCGCAACGGACCCAACCGTCTTGTTTCGCTGTGCAGCAGTGCCTGGTTGGTCGGCATGAGCAGAGGTGGCCAATGTTGCAGCCCGAGGAGTGCCGACCAGCCAGTACATGCTCGTGGCGAAAAGCGGCAACGCGACGGCAACGCCAAGCAGCCCGAATTGGCGTTTGTTCTTTGCGAGCGGCATTGCGACAAAGCCGATTGCGAGGAAGCTCATGACCACCGTCGCTGCTATGAAAAAAACGTGCATTTGCTTCCTCGTCCTTGAGTTTCGCGGCCCCTTCTCAACGAAAAAGCACATTGTTACCAACACGCGATTTTCATCAAGAAGGTTCCCATTCTGGAGGCATGAATCGTCGAAAACCCGATGCGGGTCACATAATGGCTGACGCATGCAAATATCCGCGCTGCATGCGTCCATAATTCGCCAGTTCGTTGCCCACTGTCGCGGATTCGCGACCGTTCGGGCTCATTCACGGAGGCAGAACAGAAATACAACCCACTGTTGGGCCATGGCGGCATTCATGTGCAGCAAAAAGGGCCTAAATAGGACGTCTTTTGTGGCAATCTCTGCTGTGAATCGCCATCGGGCTTATGTAAAGCGCCTTAGAATTGGATTGATTCACGTCCCGTTGGGCCGCCATGAGAGACATACGTTGCAAGTTCAATACGTTAAGGCGCTGCATGGGCGGTGCCGGTGTGGAATTGTGACCCGGATCACACATGGACAGACCTTGATCGCTAATCTTCTTCCCGACTTGTGCAAGGCATAGAAGAACACTTTGGGAAACACGATAAAAATTCTCCTGTACGCGGTTCCGGTCGTTCTCATCTTCCTGTGGTACCTGCGAGCCCATTCGCACCGCGAGACGACAGGCCTCAATGCCTTGAAATCCGCTACAGAGGACGGCCTGATCGAGCCGCCAACGCTGCATCCCGAAATTGACCCGATCAAGTGTATTGGCTGTACGAACTGCGTCGCTGCCTGTCCTGAGCAGGGCTCGCACCAGGTTCTCGGGATGATTCGTAAAAAGGCATATCTTGTCGGTCCCACTAACTGCATCGGGCACGGGGCATGCAAGACGGTGTGCCCGGCCGATGCCATAACTCTCGTATTCGGGACGTCCCGACGTGGAATCGATATTCCCGTCGTGAACCCGGATTTTCAGACCAATGTGCCCGGCGTATTCATAGCCGGAGAATTGGGCGGTATGGGGCTCATCAAGAATGCAATAGAGCAGGGCCGCCAGGCGATGGCGTCCGTCTGTCAATTACTAAAGAAGCCACATGACAATGCGCTGGATATTGTCATCATCGGCGCGGGACCAGCCGGCCTCTGCGCGACGCTTGCCGCGACCGAGGCGAATCTGAAATACGCTACGGCAGAGCAGGAGGAACTGGGCGGGACTGTTGCTCACTTTCCTCGTCGCAAGCTCGTCATGACACAGCCCGCTGTCCTGCCTATCGTTGGTAAGATGGGTTTCAAGGAGGTTCAAAAAGAGGAGCTCATAGAGTTCTGGCGTGATGTCGAAAAGAGGACAGGTATCCAGATAAATTATGGCGAAAATGTTCAGGCCGTCGAACCGGCCCCCAACGGCGGATTCGTCGTAAAAACAAGCAAGCGAAACTACAATACACGGACGGTGCTGTTGGCTATTGGTCGTCGTGGATCGCCTCGCAAGTTGGGCGTGCCTGGCGAAGAGATGAGCAAAGTCGTTTATCGCGTGATCGATCCGGCGCAACACCGCAATCAGCATGTGCTTGTTGTCGGTGGGGGTGATAGTGCGCTGGAGGCGGCGACGACAATCGCAGAGGAACCGGGAACGACGGTGACTTTGTCCTATCGCTCTGAGGCCTTTTCTCGTGCGAAACCGAAAAACAGGCAACGTGTTGAAGAAATGGCGGCGGCAGGGCGCCTGCGCATCCTGTTTAGCTCGAGTGTAAAGGCCATTCGCGAGGGCGCCGTTGACGTCGTGTGTGAAGACACGACCGAGGAGATTGCTAACGATGCCGTTGTCGTTTCAGCGGGCGGCATCCTGCCCAGTGCATTCCTGAGGACAATTGGAATTCATGTCGAAACCAAATGGGGGACCGAATAGCGCGTGCCTGAGTTTGACGCCACGTTCTTGATCATAGTCACAGGCAGCTTCCTCGCCGCACTTGTGAACGCGGCGTTCTCCGCAGGCGGCGCGCTGATCATACTGGCGGTAACGAGTTTTGTGCTGCCGGTCAGCGCGATCGTGCCTATTCACTCAACCTTGCTCATCGGCTCAACCTCGTCGCGTACCTTGTTATTCTGGCGAGACATCGACTGGAAAATTGCGGGTCCGTTTCTTGTCGGCAGCGTGTTCGCCGTGGCGATCGGTTCACGAATCTACGTTGAACTGCCAGATACCATCATTGCGTCCGCAATCAGTGTCGTCATGCTCGTTGCAATCTGGTTGCCGGAGGTCCGTTGGCGGCCAAAGCTCAGGCATCCCTGGGCTATTGTCGGCTTCCTGCATTCCCTGCTGTCTACCCTGTTTGCCTATGGCGCACTGTTTCACGCGATCATCCTGCACACAGGGCTCAAAAAGCGGCAGATCGTTGCTACCATGGCAGCGAGCCTGACCGGCATGGGTATCTTGAAGATTAGCGGTTACACGTTTCACGGATTCGACTATGCGCCGTATGTCCCGACAATCATCTTCGCTATCGCTGCGGCTTTCCTCGGAACCTGGTTCGGCAAGATGATCGTTGATCGCATTTCGGAGACGCTGTTCCGTACAGTGTTCAAGGTCCTGGTCACGCTGACGGCGTTGCGACTTCTGTACACGGGTCTGATCAGTCAGCTATGAGGGCGTATTTGTGAATCTCCTTGAGTTCTTCCGATCGCGTTCTTCCGGCGGCAAACCAATGGTTCTGGCAACCGTGTATGAGACCGTCGGTTCAACGTACACCAAGGCTGGCGGACAAATGCTTATCGACAGCGACGGCAACTTCTGCGGCATGCTCTCGGGAGGTTGCCTCGAAGGTGATCTCGTGGAACGTGCTCGCCGCGTCATAGACAGCGGTAGTGCCGAAACGGTGAGCTATGAGCTGGGAGCCGATGATGAGCTCTGGGGATTGGGTGTCGGCTGCGACGGTACGATGCGGATCCTGCTGCAACCCGTCACCCGGCAAAATGACTACCAGCCGTTTACCGGAATCGCGGAGCTGATCGGCGAGGGCACTATGGCGCATGTCGCCATTGTGATCAGTTCTGATACGCCCTCTATCAACGTGGGTGCCTCGATATTATTCAGGGAGGACGGCCGAGCCTGTTTTGGTGCGGACGACGCGCTTGCCAGTGCCGTCGAACATCAGTTCTCCGATCGGCTGGCCGTATCCTCAAGGGAGCTTGCGACGCCCCACGGTAATTGCGTCGTTCTTTTCACACCCATCCCGCCACCACCGGCACTGCTGGTCCTCGGGGCAGGATTGGATGCAGAGCCTGTGACGAGGTTCGCACGGGAGCTCGGCTGGCGATGCACCGTCTATGATCACCGCCCGGCGTATGTCGAGAGCCGCGCGCTCCCGGTGGGCGTCACGGCACGATGCGCGCCGGTCGATGAACTGGCGAGCAATGTTGCTCTGGACGAATTCGACCTGGCGATTGTGATGAGTCACCATCTCGTAAGCGATCGCAACTACTTGCGCCAGTTGGCAGGGTCCACCATAGGCTACATCGGATTGCTGGGCCCGGTCGGGCGACGCGATAGACTCATGAGTGAGCTGGACGGTGCCGCAGAGGCGCTGGATGGTCGCTTGCACGGGCCGGCCGGTATCGATCTGGGCGGTCGTGGACCGGCCCCGATCGCCCTGTCGATCATTGCCGAAATGCAGCGCTTCTTAAGTCAGCGCGTCTAGGTCCTCAGGCGCATCGATATCAACCGCGGCATCCTCGAACGGCACACTTCGCAGACGGAACCGCGGGTCTCGAAACAACGCGCGGGCGCCCGAATCGCCAGTCAATCCACGTAGGTCGGTAAACGTCGCCCGGGGGAGAAGCACAGGCGGTCCCTCCGTACCGGCAAAGGCGGTGGCCACGATCTCATCGGCGGCACCCGACCAGAGGTCTAGCAGCGTGTTGAGGTGGCTCTCTGTAACCAGCACCTGGTCAGCAAGCAACAGGAGCAGGGCATCAGCTTGTGCGGGGCACGCGCGGGCGGCCGCCGCGATGCTGCTTCCCAACCCTGATTGATACGCGTCATTCACCACAATAAACGCCGAGTCTGCGTGCATGCATCGCAGCACGTTGCTTGCATCGTGCCCGATTACGGTAATCACGCGGCTACCACACACCCGGGTTGCCAGCTGCACGGCTCTCTGCACGAGAGTGACCCCGCCGAGATTCTCGGTCTGCTTGGTGGCGCCGAAACGGGACGACGTGCCGGCTGCAAGGATCGCGGCGAAGACTGTGGCAGGAGGTCTTGGCATTAAGGCTGGTCGGTAGGATCAGATCCTCGAAAATACCACCAACAGCATCTCGCCGAGGCTTTTTTTGGCCGGTCAAACGAAAGGTGTGAAGTCGTAGTTCTACGCAGTGCGCTGTTGTTCGCAAGCCGCTAGGCTATGAATGCAGAGCTGCGAGGAGACAATCATGACAAACCCGATTCTTTGCGTAGTCGAGTTCGACAACAATCCTGAGCTCGTTGTCGAGCGGGCGGCTTGGCTCGCCAAGCTCTTCGATTGCGACCTTGAACTGGTATTGAGCGAGCCGACCACGAATTACCTCGGCGCAAGCGTAGCGTACTTTCTGGAGATGCAGACGCTTGCTGACTCTATCAGGAACGAGCAGGATGCCATGCTCCAGCAGCTGGCCGCATTGGCCGAAGAGCAGGGCGTTACCGTTCGTACAAGCGTGTCAATCGACCGCCCCGAAGCGAATGCGATCGTATCGATAGCCGATTCCTGCGATGCATACCTTGTTGTTAAGGGGACGCACGATCACAGCCCATCCGAGCGTGCTTCGCTGGCGCATACCGATTGGCAGCTGATCCGCAAGCTTGAACGTCCATTGTGGTTCGTGAAGTCGTCCGAGTGGCGAGAATCACCGCTCGT
>Ga0316201_10000256_pt1 | contig 27557 bp, 17 predicted proteins | sample CS6wburrow_MG_FD_204516 | JGI IMG/M metagenome (GOLD analysis project Ga0316201, IMG submission 204516) | Coastal sediment microbial communities from Delaware Bay, Delaware, United States - CS-6 worm burrow | ecosystem: Environmental > Aquatic > Marine > Coastal > Sediment | place: USA...
CGGACAGGAACTGATCGATACGGCATTCGATTCAGGAATCAACTTTTTTGATACTGCAAATGTCTATGCTGCGGGCGCCTGTGAGTCGATGTGGGGTAAATTGCTGGGTAAATACACGCGGTCGTCCTATGTTCTGGCTACCAAGGTCTACTTTCCCATGGGTGACGGACCCAACGACCAGGGACTATCGCGCAAACACATCACGGAGCAATGTGAGGCCAGCCTGAAAAGGCTCGGCAGCGACTATATCGACCTGTACCAATGTCACCGCTACGATGACGAAACGCCCCTGGAAGAGACCATTCGCGCCATGGACGACCTCATCCAGCAGGGCAAGGTTCTCTACTGGGGATTCTCTTGCTGGCCTGCTGAGAAAATCCGCAAAACACTGAAAATCTGTGGTGACCGTCACTATGCCCCGGTTTCCAGCCAACCCCATTACAACATGTTGATGCGTGACCTGGAGGTAGAGGTATTGCCGGTATGCCGCGAACATGGCATCGGCCAGGTCGTCTTTTCCCCCCTCGAACAGGGCATTCTTACCGGAAAATACAAACCCGGAGAACCCTTGCCGGCAGGCAGCCGGGCCAGTGATGATCGCCAGAACCAGTGGATCAAGGACCTGGCGGGCAACCAGGAAATGCTGGAACGGGTCCAGCAGCTGCAATCCATTGCAGATGAAGCCGGCTGCACGATCGGCCAGCTCTCACTTGCATGGATTCTGCAGAAAGACGGGGTCACGTCCTGTATTACCGGCGCTACCCGCACCGGGCAGATCAGGGAAAACTGCGCTGCCAGCCGAGTCAGGCTGAGCCAGGGGCACCTTGAACGCATTGATCAGATCATCATGCCGGCGACGTTCTCGCACGAGTTTGGTTAAGCCTTATCCGCCGCGGTAGGCTTTTTCCACCTCTTCGGCGATGATGGCGACACCCTGCCGGACTTTCTCCTGGTCCTGAACATAGGAAACCCGGATGCACTCGTGACGGTGCGGCCAGTCCTCTTTCAGGCCGAAGAAACAATGATGCCCCGGCACAACCAGCACACCCCGCTTTTTCAGGCGCTCGTACAACTCCTGGCAGCTTAGCGGTAATCCCTCGAACCATAGCCACAAAAAGAATGCACCTTCCGGCTTGTGAATCCGGAAGGGTACGTCCCCAAAAGCGTTTCGAAAGGCACCGACCGCCTGTTGCGCACGCTGGTGGTAAAAGGGCGTGATGAGGCTGCCGGTGAGTTCTGCCATCCTGTCGCGTCTGAACAGGTCGGTCGCAATGGACACCCCGATATTCCCGCAGGCGAGGTTCACGATACCGTTGGCGTTGGCATAAGCTGCAATGATGTCTTCCCGCGCAATAACGATACCCGTGCGCACGCCCGGTAACCCCAGCTTGGACAGGCTCAATACCAAAATAGTGTTTTCGTTCCAGACAGGGGTCGCTCGCGCAAACAGAATATTGGGAAACGGAAGGCCGTAGGCGCCATCAATAATCAGCGGTATTTCCCTTTGTTTGGCCAGCTCATCCAGATGATTGACTTCCTCATCGGTCAGCACATTGCCAGTCGGATTGGTCGGTCTCGATACGCACAGGGCCCCAGCCTGCCGGTCGAGATTCAGCCTGGAAAAATCAACCCGGTACTTGAAAAGATCCTCTTCCAGCCATTCAATCTCCGGCCGGGTGGCAGAAAAGAACTCATCGCTGAGACCACAATCGGCGTAACCGAGATATTCAGGCGTCAAGGGCAGGTGAATGCTCCTGTTGCTGCCATCTGGCATATTTCCGGCGAACATGTTGAACAAAATGAAGAAAGCCGACTGGCTGCCATTGGATACGGCGATATTGTGTTCGCTCAATGGCCAGCCATATTGCCTGGCAAGATACGCAGCCATCTCCTTGCGAAAACCCAGGTCACCAGCCGGCGATTGGTACTGACCGAGCAATTCGTGGCGCGCCCGGTCATCGACGAGAAAGCCTTCCAGGCTCTCCCTGAAAAGCGCCTCGGCTTCGGGGATCCGTCCCGGATTGCCCCCGCCCATCATGATCATTTCCGGATTAAGCAGCAAAGCAGTGCCCAAATCGTCCATCAGGTTAACGATTCCCGAGTTTCGGGCAAACTTTTTGCCAAAGACCGATAATTTCACCTGGCACCCCGCATTTAACCTGTTGAAACTGCAAGTGTAGCCCGAAACTGCCCAGGCCTCATTTTTTGCCTTGCAACACGAAAAATGTTATAAAAATCATATGATCATGCGTCATACCTGACGCGGGCCAAAGGATTGACATCAAAACCGTCAAGGAGGAGGGTTGATGATCAGGTCATTTTTCACGTCGGCACTTATGCTGCTGGCGCTTTGCGCATCTGCGCAGGCAGACATCAAGTTTGCCATAGGGGAACCCGCCGAAGATTCAACCAGGTCCGGTATCGGGCAGATTTCCGGGTGGGCGGTCAGCGATCGTCAAATTGTCTCGGTGGAAGCATTCATTGACGGTGTCAGTGTTGGCCTGGTGCCTTATGGCGGCACCCGCCTCGATGTGGCCGAAGCATTTCCTGGCTACCCCGATTCGGAAATGTCCGGCTGGTCGATGAAATGGAACTATTCACTGCTCAGCCAGGGAGACCATGAATTAACCGTTGTTGTCACGGATATCGACGGCAACCAGCTCAGCAAGAGCGTCTCTTTTGCAACAACAGGCTTCACGTCTGAATTTATCAAGGATCCTGAAGCCGTCGATATTTCCAATGCCGTGGTTTCAACACCGGAACCCGGGAAAATCCTTATTCGGGGGGCCGTGGTAGAAGGGGAGAACGTCGATATCGAGCTCTGCTGGGACACTGCGACGCAGCAGTTTCAGATCGAAAGAATCCTTCGGGAATCAGCGGAGAAAGAGAACCAGTCTCCACAGGCCAACGCGGGCAGCAGTTTTGATGTAGAGATGGCGGAATCCGTCGTCATCAATGGCATGGCTTCTGATCCGGATGGAAGCATTGTGAGCTGGTCATGGAAACAGGTCGCCGGAAACAAGGTCCAACTGACAGATGCTGACCAACCAACCGTTAAATTCACCGCACCCGATACCGCCGGGGCGATAAGACTTCGTTTGACCGTAGTCGATGATGGCGGCGCCAGTGACAGCGACGACGTGGTCATCGAGGTGATTGATTCTCCTTCCGAACCGGAACCCGAAAACCTGGCGCCAAGCGCCGATGCAGGTTCCGACAGAACCGTTGAGCCGGGTGAAGTGATCAGCGTGCAAGGTTACGCCTCTGACACCGATGGCACCATTGCTTCCTGGAACTGGGAAGTTATAGCGGGAGCGCAGGTCGGCCTGAACAATGCCCACACTGACCGGGTGACTTTCACGGCACTCAACGAAGAAGGTTATACGGAACTGTTGCTGACAGTAACAGATGACGACGGCGCTGCCAGCTCTGACAGCGTAAGGATTACGTTTGAAAAACCGGCGCCTCCGCCAAATAAAAAGCCGTCCGCAAACGCCGGTTCCAATAAAACCGTGATGGCCGGTGACACCGTAACCATTTCCGGTGGCGCAAACGACACGGACGGGACTGTCATCAGCTACCAATGGACCCAGATATCAGGGACCGATGTGAACCTGAGCGGCTTCAATAACCTGCAGGTGCAGTTTACCGCGCCGGATGCTGCGGGACAGATCGTTCTGCGACTGACGGTAACGGATGATGACGGTGCCACGGATTCAGATGACGTGACCATCACAGTGCAGGTTCAGGCCGGCTCCGACCCGGATCCCGAACCTGAACCCAATGATGGCACGACCGGCAAGGTATCCGAGTCCCTGCTGGCGGCCGTCAATGCGGCACGTGGTCAGGCCCAGGTTTGCAATGGCAAGGAATACCCGGCTCAAGCCGCAATGAAATGGGATGATGACTTGGCAACTATCGCAAAAATACACTCCATGGACATGGCCAGCAACGGCTATTTTTCTCACACATCCAAAGACGGAACAGTATTCAGCGATAGAGTTTGGCCCTACTGGTCCGGTACCCGCATAGGCGAGAACCTCGCCGCATCATCGGTCAACCGGTCCGATGAGCAAGTGGTCAATATGTGGTTAAAAAGCACCTCAGGACATTGTGAACTGATCATGAACCCGGACTTCACGCATGCAGGGCTTGGCGTAGGAATTAATACCGATAACGGCTACACATTCCATTACTTCTGGACGCTGGATATCGGCGGCTAAGCGCTGTTTCGCTTCAATTGTTTCACTCCCGGGCCAATTTTCCCCATAATGGTCCGAAGATGAAACACGCCTGATAAAAGTCAGCCCATACGAGTGATTTGGGTCAGTGTGTAATCTGCTCCATCTGCTTATATTCAGATTGACTGTCGATCGCGGAGGGACCGCCATGAATAAACTATGGATTAGCTTGGTTTTTTTTCTGATTCCGGGAATTTCAGGAATTGTTTTAGCCGGGGATTTCGAAGAACTGACGGCCAGCTGTGAAAGCTGTCATGGTCCCGACGGCGCTTCGCCCTACTCCGATGTGCCGATCATTGGAGGGCAGTCAACCAAATATATTTCAGACAGCCTGGAATCCTTCCAGATCTGGGGTCGCCCCTGTGTGAAAAGCGCTTACCGGAGCGGCGACACTTCGAAGCCTAAAACGGACATGTGCAAAATAGCCGGAGGCCTGTCCAGCGAAGATATCCAGAAGCTCAGTGAACATTACAGCTCCAGGCCCTGGGTCGCAGCACCGCAAAAATTTGATGCGAGCCTGGCGGCAACGGGCGCCGCCCTGCACCTGCAAAGCTGTGAAACATGTCATCAGCAGGGTGGCAGCGCTGCCGGTGTCGGGCCAAAACTGGCCGGCCAATGGGCACCCTACCTGAAACACGCGCTGAAGTTTGTACCCACGGGCGAACATGCAGTCCCTTCGACCATGGAGAGAAAGCTGGCCGACTTCAGTGCAGAAGAAATCGACGCTCTGCTAAATTACTACGCCAGCCAGCAGAACTGACAGGAATTCGCCATGGGCTCCAGAATTGAATGCAGCGGCTTGCTCGTTGCCCAGGAACTGTACGATCTGATAGAAACAGAGGTCATTCCCGGCACCGCGGTTGCTGCGGCCACATTCTGGACCGGCCTGGCACGCCTGGTTCAGGACCTGGCGCCTCAAAACCGCGTGCTGCTGAAGAAACGCGCACTCATTCAATCCCAGGTTGATGCCTGGCATCTTGCTAATCCGGGGCCCATCGATGCTGCCCGCTATCGGGCTTTTCTGCAGGAAACAGGTTACCTGGTGCCTGACGGTGAAGACTTTGCTATCACCACCTCAGGGGTCGACCGCGAGATATCAGAAATAGCCGGCCCGCAGCTCGTTGTGCCGGTCAGTAATCCGCGCTATGCGCTGAACGCCGCCAATGCCCGATGGGGAAGCCTCTACGATGCGTTGTATGGAACCGATGTCATTTCGGAAGAGAACGGCTGTCAGAAGGGCCCGGGATTCAATCCGGAACGTGGACGCAAGGTGATAGAAGTCGCTGCCGGATTTCTGGACCAGGTAGCACCACTGAATACGGGTAGCCACCTCGAAGTTGTCGATTATCATGTAAACGTTTCGGAGCGACCTGCAAGTCTTGAAATCACTCTTGATAACGGCCGGAGCACAGCGCTTGCCAATCCCGGGCAATTTTCAGGGTTTGCTCTGCATGGCGGCACTGAAATAGTCCTGCTCGAAAACAATGGCCTGCACATCGAGTTGCAGATCAATCCCGAACATCCGGTTGGCAAACTGTCAGCCTCGGGCACCCGTGACATCGTGCTGGAAGCGGCACTAACCACGATCCAGGATTGCGAAGATTCCGTCGCAGCGGTCGACGCGGAAGACAAGGTCAATGTGTACCGGAATTGGCTTGGGCTGATGAAAGGAGACCTGTCAGACGAATTCGAAAAAGGCGGAAAAATGATGACCCGCCGCCTCAATCCTGATCGGTTCTATACTTCTCCTGACGGCAGGGAGCTGAAACTGCACGGCCGGAGTCTCATGCTGGTACGAAACGTCGGCCACCTGATGACCACGCCCGCCGTCCTCGACAGTGAAGGCCATGAAATTCCGGAAGGAATTCTGGACGGCATGGTCACCGTTCTTTGCGCGATCCACAATATCAAGGGCGACACCACCATGCCCAATAGCCGCACGGGCAGCATTTACATCGTCAAACCCAAGATGCACGGGCCGGAAGAAGTCGCTTTTACCAATACCCTGTTCAATCAAATCGAAGACTGTTTGGGACTCGCCCGCAATACCATCAAGGTCGGAGTGATGGACGAAGAGCGCCGCACCACGGTGAACCTGAAGGAGTGCATCCGCGCCGTCAGTGAGCGCATCGTCTTCATCAACACCGGTTTCCTTGACCGTACTGGTGATGAAATTTTCACATCAATGGAAGCGGGACCGGTGTTGCCGAAGGAAGCCATCAAGAAACAGCCCTGGATAATGGCCTACGAAGACCGAAACGTCGATATCGGCCTGGCTTGCGGTTTTCGTGGCAAAGCCCAGATAGGCAAAGGCATGTGGGCCATGCCCGACGAAATGAAAGCCATGATGGAAACCAAGATGGCGCACCTGGAAGCCGGCGCCAACTGTGCCTGGGTGCCCTCGCCCACCGCGGCGACACTGCACGCAACGCATTATCTGCGCTATAACGTCGCAAAACGCCAGCAAGAACTTAGGTCGCGTCCCCCGGCCAGCCTGGATGACATACTCACACCGCCGCTACTGGGCGACCAGGTGTTGCGACCAGAAGACATCCACACCGAACTGGAAAACAACGCCCAGGGTATCCTGGGTTATGTCGTGCGCTGGATTGATCAGGGCGTTGGCTGTTCGAAAGTCCCTGATATCAACCATGTCGGCCTGATGGAAGATCGCGCCACCCTGAGAATTTCCAGCCAGCACATCTGCAACTGGCTGCACCACGGGGTTTGCTCAGCCGAGCAGGTAATGGAAACGATGAAGCGTATGGCGGTCATCGTCGATCAGCAAAATTCAGCAGACCCGCTGTACCGCAACATGGCGCCCGATTACGAATCGAGCATTGCATTCCAGGCGGCCTGCGACCTGGTCTTCCTGGGACGCGAGCAGCCCAGTGGTTACACGGAACCGCTGTTGCACCGCAGGCGAATCGAAGCCAAGGGATGATGTCAAGAATCCTTGCCGTTTGCTGTCTCCTGGCAGTCCTCACTTTGCAGGAAGCGACAGCTGACACGCCGCTGTTTTCCAGCCATGAAATGCTGGAGATGAGTATACCGCTGGATTTCAAGACCCTGTGCCGGCCCCGGGAGAATCCTGATTGTGACTACCAGCCGACCGTGCTGGAATATATCGATGAGCACGGCCAGCCCATTACCATTCCGATCGAAGTCAGAATCCGGGGAGGCTGGCGGTCACTGACGAAAAACTGCTCTGCGCCACTGCTGTTTGTCCGGTTCGACAAGAACAAAACCGTGGATACCCCGTTTGACGGTCAATCCATGCTGCCCCTGACCACGCATTGCGGACAGGGCCTGTCGATCGAAGCAGCTCAGAACCGGGTTAATCCCTCACAATGGGAGCAATTCCTGCTCCGTGAGTACCTGGCACACTTGCTGTATAACGAAATCACAGACGTCAGTATCCGGGCCAGGCTGGTTCACATGACTTATCCGAACCCCCACAAGCCGGGCCGGAAAATCACGAATTACGCTTTTTTCACAGAGCACTTCGAATCCGTGGCGGCCCGCAACGGCTTTGAGCTACTCAGCCGCCACAGTTTTGATCCTGATAAAACCCACCTGGGCGCCGCCAACCAGGTTGCATTGTTCCAGTACATGATAGGCAATACTGACTGGTCCATTGTCAGGGAACGCAATCTCGTTCTGCTGCAGGACAGCGACGGTAGGCAGCATCCCTTGCCCTATGATTTTGACATGAGTGGCCTGGTTAACGCCCATTACGCCGGACCGGCCCCGGGATTACCCATAGACAAGGTCACGGAGCGCTATTACCTGGGTTTCTGTGATCCACGTGCAGATTGGGAACAGCTTGCTGGGCCGTTCCTCTCCAACCAGGACGCGGTTGTTTCCAAACCGGCGGATATCCCGGGAATGACGAAGCATAGCATCTCGTTCAGCACGCGCTTCCTGGAAAAGTTCTACAGTACACTGCACTCGAATGAGCTGAGCACTCGCGATATCATTGACCATTGCCTGCCATGGCCTCCTGGCCCCGACGGCCAAACGACGTCCTTGGATAAAAAATGACAAGAATTATTGCCTGCGCGCTGATCCTGGCGTTGGCCGTCAGCGGCTGCTCCACACCACAAACCCACCACAGGGACACCTTTTGCAGTTCCGGCACCACGCTGCTCGATGCCCATTTCGATGGCGGCCAGCTCGGCAGCTGTAACATTTCAGACGATGGCGACTTCGAGCTGATCCTGTTCCCCGAGGACGAACCACCCATCAACAAGTCACCCTGGTACGCCTACCGGGTGAGCGGCCGGCCGGGTGACCGGGTCACAATACAGATGCAATTCCATAACGGCTATGCTCGTTATTGGCCAAAAATCAGCCTGGATGGCGAAAACTGGCTCGAACTGCCACCCGAGCAGGTGATCAAGGGCGCTGATGACCGGATGGAATTGACCTTGCAATTGCAACAGGCCAGGGTCTGGGTCGCGGGCGGGGAAATCCTCGGCAGGGAGCATTACAGCCGCTGGCTGAACCTGCTGGAAAACCACGAAGACGTCAGCACGCGCCTGATAGGTCAAAGCGTTCAGGGCCGGCCCATCATCCTGGCCGAAACAGCGGACCGCCCTGAATTTGTCCTGATGATCGGCCGTCAGCACCCGCCGGAAGTCACCGGCGCCATTGCGATGCAGACGTTCATTGATACAGTACTGGGTGATTCGGAACTGGCGCAACGGTTCCGGCAGCGCTTCAAGCTGGGCATCGTCCCGCTGCTGAACCCCGACGGAGTGGCTGCAGGACATTGGCGGCATAACGTCAACGGCGTGGACCTCAACCGTGACTGGGGGCCATTCACGCAACCTGAATCAACGGCGGTGATCCGGTGGGTGCAACAACAGGAATCAGATGGCCGAACACTGCGCCTGATGCTGGATTTTCACTCGACCTTCGAAGACCTGTTCTACACCCAGCCCAGGGTCACCGATCCGCCGGATTTCGCATCCCTCTGGCTGGACGCATCCGCACAGCGCCTGCCCGATTTTCCATTCAAGCATGCGGCAAACCCGGTATCGGAACAGCCGAATGCGAAGAACTACTTTTACAAGAGCCGGGGTATTCCAGCGGTGACCTATGAAAGCGGTGATGAAACCACGCGGGAGATGCTCGAGGAGTCCGCTGCCATTTTTGCCGAAGAAATGATGAAAACCCTTTTGACCACATCCCCTGACCCTACGCCACCAGCAACGCAGTAATGTTATGGCTTGACTCCTGAATGCCTCAACACATGTCCGGGGCGCGCGCCGGTCATGCTGCCATCAAACAGAACCGCGACACCGTTGACGAACACATAGTGCATTCCCACAGACAACTGGTGCGGGTTTTTGAACGTGGCACGGTCAATGACAACGTCGGGATCGAATACGGATATATCCGCAAACGCGCCGGGCTGAATTCGGCCCCGGTCGACCAAACCGATCCGCATGGCCGGCATCAGGCTCATTTTATGGATCGCTTCGGAGAAACCGATAACGGCCTGCTCCCGCACATAGCGACCCAGTACCCTGGAAAAGCTGCCGTAATTTCTCGGGTGCGGCATATCCTCGGCAGGCATGTGTATGCCTCCGTCCGATGCGATCATGGTTCGCTCATGCTGCATGATCCGAATGACGTCCTGTTCCGACATCGCGTGGTAAACCGCACTGCAGCCCCCCGACTCCTCCAGTTCCATGGCGAGCTCGGCGGCGTTTTCGACCGTCACTTCCCGGCCCTGCTGCTGAAGAATCTCGGCCAGGTTCAGGCCGTTGAATTGCCTGTTCCAGGGACAGTTGGCTATAGCCACGCGCGAAGGGTCGTTTCCTCCCCGGTCATTGATGATGTTGTCGATAATGCCCGCCTTGATTTCAGCCCTGGTATCAGGCTCCTGCAGGCGGGCCAGCCGGGTCTGTTTGTCTCCCGCCAGGCTCCAGGCCGGGAACAGTACGTCAATGCCCGTGCTGGATGCGGCATAGGGGTACTGATCGCTGCTGAGATCGATGCCCCTGGCAATGGCGGCATCCACCATGGCCAGGGTCTCGACGCTTTTACCCCAGGCGCGCTTGCCCATGGCCTTGTGGTGTGTAATCTGCGCGGGCAAGCCGCCTTCCTCACCGATTCTGATCGTCTCGCTAACACTTTCGAGCAGCCCCGTCCCTTCTTCCCGCATGTGGGTGATGTAGATTCCGCCGTGTTTTCCGGCCACTTTCGCCAGCGCAATCACCTCGTCCGTTTGGGAGTAGGCGCCCGGAATATACTTGAGCCCGGAAGAAAGACCGTAAGCACCGTCTGTCATGGCCGTGTCTACCATCTCCTGCATGGCCTTGAGCTCTTCGCCTGTCGGCGCTCGATCCGCACGGCCCATCGCGAGTTGGCGAATGGTATTGTGACCAACGAATGTTCCAAAGTTAACGGAAGATGGGGATTCTTCCAGTAGCTTGAACAGTTCCGGTAGTGGGTACCATGAGCTGCCATCCGGCCCACCGATGACCGTTGTAACACCCTGGCGAATGTAGTTTTCCGCATCCGGCCACAGGAAAATGCCGCTTTTCTCGACCGAGTCGCGCACCGCGTGGCTGTGTATATCTATGAACCCCGGCGTGACTGCCAGGCCGGAAACATCAACACGGCGTCCAGACTGCCGATCGGACAGGTCGCCCACAGCAACAATGCGATCAGCGGCGATGCCTACATCGGTGATGACCCCGGGGCCGCCGCTGCCGTCGTATACCATACCGCCGGACAGGACGAGATCAAGGGTCTGTTCGGCTGGTGAGGTGTTATAGACCAGCAGCAAGAGAAAGAACAGGAGAATCCGGATGGCCATAGACTGCTACTGGAGGACGGCCGGCGCCAGGAACAGCGCCACCAGCGATAGCAGGACGATACCGACAAGGTTCATCACCAGGCCGGCTTTCGCCATCTGCGGAATTGTCAGGCGCCCGGAACCGAAAACAATGGCGTTAGGGGGCGTTGCGACAGGCAACATGAAAGCACAACTGGCCGCAAGCGCGACGGGAACGGTCAGCGTGACTGGGCTGATACCCAGTTCCAGCGCCAGCGCGGCCAGCACCGGCAGCAACGTGGCGGTGGTAGCAAGATTGCTGGTGAGTTCGGTCAGGAAGATCACCAGGATCACTGCGCCCACGACAATCGCGGCAATACCCAGAGCGCCAAGCGGAACCAGCGAAGTTCCCAGCCAGTGGGCCAGCCCGGTCTCGGAAACCGAGGCTGCCAGGCTGAGCCCGCCGCCGAACAGTATCAGGATTTCCCAGGGCAATTCCTTGGTCTGTTTCCAGTTCAGCAGTCGCAGGGTGTTTTTACCACCGCTGGGGATCAGGAACAGCAGGAAAGCGGCGATCATTACAATACCGGGATCACTCAGTCCCTCGATAGGCAGGTACTTGGTCAACCAGGGCCGGGTCATCCAGCCGATCACCACGCAACTGAACACGATCCCGATTCGCCACTCTGCGCTGCTGGGCGGACCAAGCGCTTTTTTCAGGTCTTTCAGGTGATCCTGGGTTTCAATCGATGTTTCGAATGAGATGGGGTAAACCAGGCGGGTCAACGCCAGCCAGCATATGGGCAGCATGATGATGGTGACCGGCACGCCCACCAGCATCCAACGGGCGAAACTGATCTCGATACCGTAGTTGTCCGTGAGAAATGCCGCCAGGAACGCATTGGGCGGGGTGCCGACCAGGGTGGCCACACCACCGATCGTCGCACCGAAGGCGGTGCCCAGCAGCAGGCAAATCTCGAAATTTTTGCGTTCCTTTTCGTCGATCTCCGTCACCGTCTCGGCAATCACCGCAATGACCGATATGACAATCGGCAACAGCATCATCGTCGTGGACGTATTGGTCATCCACATCGATAACAAAGCGGCGGTTACCATGAAGCCACCCACCAGCGATCTTCCGTTGGTGCCAGAAACGGTCAGCAAGGTCAAAGCGATACGCTTGTGCAGTTCCCAGCGCTGCATCGCCAGGGCCAGCAAAAAGCCGCCAAGATAAAGATACAGAATGGGATTGGCGTAGGGAGCTGCCGCCTTGTGCAGTGTCGTGATACCCAGCGGGGCAAAGAAAATTAACGGAATGAACGCGGTAACGCCGACCGGCCTGGCCTCGGTCGCCCACCATATGGCCATCCACAATCCCAGCGCAGCGGTCCGCCACGCCGCGTCACTCAAACCACCCTGCGGCCCGATCAATAACATGACCAGCGTGACCGCCGGACCGAGGTAAATACCTACGTCCTGGTAGCGCTGCCTGGCTTCGCGTAAACGTTGTTCCAATTTCTGATGTCTGTAAAAACCGGGAAGCGCGAATGGCTCCCCGGTTCAGTGAGCAATGCTCAGAAGACCATCTGGAAATCAATGTAGTAGGAACGGCCATAGTCCCTGTGAGCATCGGAGAAATAGCCGAAATACCGGTCCGCCAGCGGAGCACGCTCGTTGCTGACGTTATTGATACCAAAGCGAACCCGGCTGTTGCTCCGCCAGAGATCAAAGGAGTAATCCACGCTGAGGTTCCAGGTCGCCATTGAAGGAATGACATACCGTGTCCCGTCGTCGAGGGTCAATGAACTCTGGTAGAAATTACTCAGGTAGAACCAGGCAACGGAGGCGCCCCAGGCATCTTTTCTCCAGCGGACGCGGGCGTTCATCTTGGTGTTCTGGTTGCCGTCCATACGCCGCAGGTCAGCGAAGCCGGATACTGGGTAATTTTCCGGAATGATGCCGGCATCCTGGGCCTCGAGTAGCAGGCTGGCTGCCGGGCCGGGCTCCTGATCGTACTTGGTGTAGTGAGTGCCCACCCAGGTCAGCGTCCAGTCGCCAATATTGGAAGCCAGATCGTAGTAAACACCCCAGTCATAACCCTGGACCTTGCGGGTATCCAGGTTCTGATAAATGTCGCTGACGTAATCCAGTTCACCTGCGGGGCAAATTCCTGCCGCCAGGTAGATGGGAACCGCGTCTTCTTCAACCTCATTGCGACCCAACAGCGGGTTACCTTCAAAAGAAGAACAGTTAGATGTGCCTGCTTCGACCCGCGCCAGCAGGTCCAGCAGGGTCTGGTTTTCTTCACCGAACAGGCCGATCGTGTCTTTTTTCTTGATCGTCCAGTAATCGAAGGTCAACGTCAGGTTGTCCAGCGGGTTTAGCACGATACCAATCGAATAATTGTCCGATTTTTCGGGTTTCAGCTCTTTGCTGCCGGTTGCTCTGCGCTGAATGTTGTTGGTGCAATCGATAATATCCTGATCCGGGTCTCCGCCGAAGTCTGCCGCGTATTGACAGGCCCAGTCGGTGCGGGTGTTGTTACGAACGACCAGCGACTCGTTGACCGTAATCAGGTTCGGCGCGCGGAAAGCCTCTGACCACGAGCCCCTCAGCATGAACCATTCGGTTGGCCGCCAGCCAAACGCGACTTTAGGCACCCAGGTGCTGCCCACGTCAGAGAAGTCCTCGTAGCGCACCGCCAACTGTACATCCAGCGTGGAGGTGACCGGCAGGGCAAATTCCGTAAACAGGGAAGTGACGTGCCTGCTGCCCCTGTTGTCGGGTGTTGGGCTGGAGTTGACTACATCGGACACGAACGGATAGGTGCCGCCATCCCAGTTTTCAAACACAATGGTTCCGTCGAGGCGATCGTCACGATCATCCGAGAAGGATTCCTTGCGGTACTCGGCTCCAGCCAGGAACCCGACCGGACCGCCCCAGATTTCAACCAGGCTGGCATTGGATAACTTGAAATCAATCAGCTTGAGATCGGTTTTACTGTCGCGGCGGACGTCCACCAGGACGCGTTCGATGTTGTTGTTAACACCACCACTGAAAGGATTGTATGCGGCTGCAGTCGGGTCATTGAGCGCTTCTGTCCACAGTGTGTTGGAAACACGGTTGCGGGTGACTTCGTTTCTCTTCGCCTTTGAGTAAATGATTGCGGAATCAAAATCCCATTCCGTGCCGAAGGTACCTCTCAAACCACCCAGTATCCGAAAGACTTTGCCGTCGTTGTCGACGATTCGCGGTAATTCGGCCAGGCGGTAATTGTCGATCTGCATTTGCAGACCTTCGCAAGGCACATCGGGCCCAATGATCTCTTCGGACAGGCGATTGGGCGAACCACAGGGGCCGAGCGGATTCCAGTAGTTATCGGCAGCAACCCTCAACCTCACGGAAGTAAAGGATGCCGAGGGGTGGCGAAACAGGTTGGTCTCGGATTTGTACCAGGAGAACTCGCCGTAAGCCTCGACACCGTTGTCAAATTCGTGGTTCAGGTACGCATAGACATTGTACCTGTCCAGCTTCGAACTCAGGTCCCGGTTTTCATTCAGGTTGTAGCGATAGGTACCCTGCCCGTCCGCGGCGCCACAGGTTTGCTCGTTGATTATGTAGCCGCCTTCGCAACGCTCATCACCGATGGGATAGGTCTCAAATTCGCCGGCGGAGTCGACAATGCCCCTGGCTACCAGGCCGTACGGGTCGCCGCGCATGCTTTTCACCAGGTCGTATTGCCCCCAGAGCGAGTTGGCGCTGTCGTTACGGAAGGCCGTGCTACCAAACCAGGGGGAATCTTCCGGCACACGGTCCCTGAAATCAGAATTTGCCCATCGATCATCATCCTGCGAATTGACGCGATCGCGGTGCAGGTAGTTCGCGAAGATGCCGACCGCGGTCCTGTCTTCGTTGAACAGTGTGCCCCACTCGATCGTTACACTGGCGTCATCGCGAGGAATTTCGTCGTAAGTGGTCCAGCGGCCCCTGATTTTGAAACCTTCGTAGTCATTTTTCATAACCGTGTTGACCACGCCAGCCACTGCGTCAGCGCCATAAATGGCTGATGCGCCATCGCGCAGGACTTCCAGACGTTCAACGCCGAATACCGGGATGGCGGTGGAGTTCACAGAATTAACCGGCACAAAACTGCCACCCACTTCTTCGGTCTGGTATGTCGCGGCATTGACTACGCGCCGGCCATTCATCAGCACCAGCGTATTGCCGGTACCGATATTCCTGAGGTTGAAAGCGCCGATATCGCCACGGGCCGAGTTCACGCCGCCGCTGATATTTTCCGCCTCGTTGAAGAAGTTCTGACCCTGCTCGGGCATCGCATCCAGGAGTTCATCGCCTGACTCGATTCCGAGCATCTCGATGTCCTGCGAACTGATCACCGAAACCGACAAGGCTTCGCTGATCCCCGCGCCCCTGATTTGCGAACCGGTGACGATCACCTCTTCAATATCACCGGCTTCCTGGTCGGCGTCTGCGTCCGTCTGATCAGTGCCGGTCTGGGCCAGTACCGGCTGTGCAAACATAAGCGCCAGCAACAAAAATCCCTTCAGTGCAACAAAAGTTTTACTGCTCATTTCGACTGCTCCTCATAATCACTTCCCACTTGCTCGGCATTTATATGTCAGCCGATTGCGGCTAGCATATCATTCACGGTCTGTTGCCGTCTCCAGACCTTAAAGTTAACCCCTTCGTGGTCTTCGATGGCCGCCCCGTACACGGCAGGCGCGGTCAAGGCATTGTAATAAAAGGGGTTTGAAAAGTAATAGGCCCCGGTATCATGAAGCACCACATAGTCACCCGGTTCTATCTCAGGCAACAGGCGTTCGGTTCCGATCATGTCGCCGGCAAAACACAGCGGTCCGGCAATGTCCTGCATCACTTCGTTTCCACGTTTCGCCCTGCCAGACGAATCAGCGACAGACACGCGAATCTTCCAGTAATCCGGCATGAAAACGGTTCGCGTCGCTACCTGGGCGCCGGCATGCGAAACGGCAATAGTCCGGCCTCCAGCACTCTTGGTGTATTCAACGCGTGTCGCGATAAAGCCGTTCTTGGCAAAAATCGAGCGGCCGAACTCGGTCTTCACCCGGTATTTGCCGGTGAAAAGCTCAGGCACGGCCTGGCTCAGGCTGTTCGCATAGTCAGAAAATGTAGGTGTGATCTCGTCGCTGTCGAAATTGACCGGCAGACCACCGCCGATGTCTACCACTTCGATTTGCTGTTGACCAGCTGCGCGGTTTACTTCCTCGGCCAGCGCAACGACTTTACCGACTCCGGCGGTCATCAGTTCCAGGCTGCATCCTTGTGATCCCACGTGGGTATGAATCGAAGTCAGCCATGGCTTCTGCAGGTAAGCACTGATCAACGCCTGCCGGTTACCATCATCCTCCAGTGCAACACCGAACTTGGACGTATGCGTCGCCGTACTCATCGCAGAAATACTGCCGGCCCCCACCTGCGGGTTGATGCGGAATCCAATGCGCGACCGGCTGGGTTTGCCTGTCAGGATTTCCTCAACCCGGGCCAGTTCCTGGAAATTATCAATATTCAACCCAATGCCAAGACCGAGGGCTCTCTCCAGTATCGCCGGGGTCTTGGCCGGCTCGTCGTAAACCATTTCAGCCGGGTTAAAACCGGCCCGCAATGCCTGCTCCAGTTCACCCGGACTGGCAACTTCGCAGCCCATGCCAAGATCTTTCACCATCTTGAGAGCGTTGCTCATGGTATTTGCTTTGGCTGCGAAGGTATGTGAAAAATGCTCGGGGAACGCCTGCAGCAGGCTGGAGACCGTTTCAGAGAGCTTGTCGGTATCGACGTAGGCAACCACTGTCCGGTCATCGTTGAAATGACCCTCTGCAACGGACGCTTTAAGTATTTTTTCCTGCCTTGTGTTCACACCAGGGGTTTGCCCACCGTTAAAAACACGTTAAGACCCAAATGTTAGCGCAGCGCCTGTTACCCAGCCTAATGAGTAATGTTTGCTAGATCATAACCTCTGGTTATGGACTAACCGGATAGAAACCGGCCAAGGCTGTCCTTCAGATGGCTGATGAATCGCTGACAGACAACCGACAAAGGCGCGTTATCGAGATGCAGTGCGGATATCCCGAAACTGATTTCCGGTTCCAACGGCCACCGGCGAATCAGATCATGGCCGGCGGAAAGTGCCGTCACCTGATCGACAATCGTGACGCCAACCCCATAAGCAACCAGCGCCTTGGCTACCTGGTAGGTTTCAGCATAGGCCACGTGATTGACTTCGACACCACTGGATTCGATGTGATTGGACAACAACCTGCCCAGGGGGCCACGGTTATCCAGACTGATGAAATCCAGGCCATCGAGATCCGTAATGGAAACCGATTTTCTGCCGCCAAAATCCTGGTCCGAAGGTGTCAGGGCCACGAATGATGACCTGGCCAGCGGCACACGGGAAATACCGGGAATAAACTCCGGTTCGAAGGCCAGGCCCACGTCAATCCGGGACTCCTGCAGAGCAATGGCTATTTCGTCATGATGCAGGGTTTCCACGTGAAAGACCGTTTCAGGATGTGACTCGCGGTAAGAAGCAATGGTTCGGGGCAGCAAGTCAACACCAAACGCTGGTGTGGCTGCAATCCGGATGCTGCCCTGCTCGGCCGTGCGGAGATTCTCCGCCAGGTGGCGCAGGTGATCGATACTGTTGCTGACTTTCTTTACATGGACAAATAACTGGTCGGCCTCGGGGGTAGGGATCAGTTTGCCCCTGACGCGATCGAACAGGGCATAGCCTAACTGTTGCTCGGCGTGGGACAGGACCTTGCTGACAGAAGGTTGTGACACGCTCAGCATATCTGCTGCCCGGGTTACCGACCCGGTTGAGTAAACCGCATGAAAAACTTCTATGTGACGCAGACGCAACTCAGCCAGCCCGATGGTACCAGGCTACATTATAACCCCCGGTTATGAAGTTAAACCGCCTTCAATTTTTTGATAGCGGCCTGTTCTTTCTCCGGGCTGGGCCAGCGCCTGGCATTTGCCCGGCGTTCCGCCGTTTGAGACTGCCACCACTGCAGGGTTCCCGCGGCAGTATCTGCCAGCGACCGGTATTCCAGTCCCGCCCCGATCGAGGCTGCATTGACGAACAGAGCCGAATTATCCCGGCCCATCATCGGCAAGTCGATGTCCATCTCTTCCAACAGGCTGAATTCAGGCCAGTAGAAACGAGTCTGCGAGGTGGCCGAAGCCAGCAATCCCCACATGAGACCTGTTCGCGTGGTTGTCGACACAGGTCCGGCGGCGTTAAAAACGCCCGGCGTATCGTTTTCAGCGAGTGTCACGATCCAGGGGCAAAGGTCCCTGGCATCGACCCATTGCGACACCAGGTCGGGACCACCAGGAGCCAGCACATCACCGCCCCGGCTGATTCGATCCACCCAGTAAGTAAACCGGTCGGTGTGATCGCCGGGCCCAACGACGTAAGTCGGTCGTACCACGGTGCAGCGAGCACCCAGGATATCCCTGGCTATGCGGTCACATTCGGCTTTGAGGGGTCCGTAAGTCTCTCCGGTCACGTCCTCGATGGAAGGGTCACTGAGCTCGGCCAGCTTCGCCGATTCAGGAAAGACGCTGGCGTTTTCAAAATCATAGACCGCCACCGTGGAAACATAGATGTAACGCCGGCAACGGCCCTTCAGCAAAGTGGCGCTATCGTGCACATGCCGCGGTACATAGCCGGAATTGTCGACCACTACGTCCCAGGTGCGGTCTCCTTCGAGCGCAGCCAGTCCGTCATCGATCTTACTGTCGCGATTTCCGGTCAATTCCTCGACTGCATCACCGTACATTCCAGCATTGGAACCCCGGTTGAACATCGACACCCGGTGTCCCCGCGCTACCGCGTAATTGATCTGGTGCGGTCCCAGGAATCCCGTGCCGCCGAGAAACAGGATTTCGAGCGGCTTTGGGGCCGGTTTGACCGCTGCCATGCCGCTTGCCTGTGCCGCCAGAGCGGCGGCAGTGATCGCAATAAACTCTCTTCTGGTCGGCATGATTCTCATTCTCCTTTTTGGTTGGATACAGGGTTTCAAGATAGGGTATCCTGACTCCTGCATGAATAACTACCGCTATTATGAATCCGCCATGTTCGGCGCCTCCGATTACGACGAATGGTTCCACGCCGCCGGAGAACTCGACCGTATGGAAGGGCGCGACCTGTGGCGCCTGGAAAGAGAGTCGGACCTTTATGATCACCGCCTGCTTGCTTCACGCGTCACGATTCTCAGGAAACTGAGGAAACAAAAAAACTATGACCAGTTGATGTTCCGCCTGCGTGAGGAATTACATGGCAACCTCGGCAACATGGCTAACCCGGCGTTGTACCAGGAAGCCCGTTGCGGCACCAAGAAACTGATCAACAATTACCTGGATGAAGTCTCTGCAGCGCTGAACCTGCTTTGCGATTCTGAAGTCAAGCAGCTGACCCCTATCCGCAAGCGCAGGTTTCTGAAACGGGCGGCGCGCAGCTTTGGCCGTTCAGCCCTGCTGCTGAGCGGGGGGGCCTCACTGGGCCTTTTCCATATCGGAGTGATCGAGGAACTGGAGCAACAGGGTCTTCTTCCCCGCGTTGTGACTGGCTCCAGCGCCGGTTCGATCATGGCCGGCATCCTGGCCACCCATACCGACCAGGAACTGGAAGAATTGCTCGATCCGGAATACATCGATTTTGAATGGTGCAGCGTGTTCAGACCGTTCGACTTCATCAAGGGACAAAGCGTGCTGGACCAGAAAATCCTGAAAAAATTCATCGACCGGAACATTCCAGAGATGACTTTTCTCGAGGCTTATGAACATACCAGCCGCATCCTCAATATCTCCATCTCCCCGGCGGACTCCCATCAATTCCCCAGGCTGCTGAATTACCTGACAGCGCCCAACGTCCTGGTCAGCTGGGCCGCCCTGGCCTCGAGTGCGATACCGGGCCTGTACCCGCCAGTCCAGCTCAGAGCCAGGAATTTTGATGGGAAATCAGTCGCCTATATGCCGCAGAACCGGTGGATTGACGGCTCGGTGCATGACGATATACCCAAGGAGAAGGTCAACCGCCTGCATAATGTCAATCATTACATCGTAAGCCAGACCAATCCTCACGTGGTGCCGTTCCTGAACGAGAAAGTCGAGTCGAAAGGCCTGTTCCCATTCATCCAGGACGTTGTCCTTAAAGCTCCGATGGTCCAGGTGGAGCATTTCCTGGAACTGGTGCATCAGCACTTCGATGTTCCCGGGATCGGCGCGATGATCAAGAAAGCGCATGCGGTCGCCAGCCAGACCTACAGCGGCGACATCACCGTGTACCCTGAAAGGCACATAATGAACATCGGCAAGACCTTCACGAACTTTGGACCCGAGGAAGTGGAGAAGATGATCCAGGAAGGCCGCCGCGCAACCTGGCCAAAAATTGAAAGAATTCGCAACACCACGCAAATCAGCCGGACCTTCGATGACTGCCTCAAGCGAATGAGCGAGCGTTACCGCTACGTCAGGCGATAGGCCAACCGTTTTACTTCGTTGTCTTCACCGGATTCGTCCGGCATCACCCGGGATCAGGCAGTGTCGGCCGTCAGGTCGGAATGAATCGCTTCAGCCGCCTTCTTACCCGCACCGGCTGCCAGGATCACTGTGGCGGCGCCGGTGACCGCGTCGCCGCCCGCGTAAACCCGGTGCACGCTCGTTTCAACCTGCCGCTCATCAACCAGCAAGCCGCCCCAGGAATGCGTTTTCAGGCCCGGCGTCGCTCTCGACAACAGCGGATTGGGTCGTGTGCCGATGGATAGCACCACGTTGTCAACCGGGAAAACGAACTCCGAACCCTCGATTGGCACGGGGCGCGCCCGGCCCGAATCATCGGGTTCACCGAGCTCCATGCGCATGCACTTGAGGCCCGTTACCCAGCCGTCTTCACCGAGCACTTCGATCGGGTTGGTCAGCCAGTGGAACTCAACACCTTCTTCGATCGCGTGTTCGTACTCCTCGATCCGGGCGGTCATCTCGTTTTCACTGCGCCGGTAAACGACCATCGCGTGCTCGGCGCCAAGCCGCAGCGCTGAGCGGACAGCGTCCATTGCCGTGTTGCCGGAACCGATCACGGCCACCCGGCCGCCGACTTTTAAAGGAGTCTCCGCCTGCGGAAATTCAAAGGCCTGCATCAGGTTGATGCGGGTCAGGAATTCGTTGGCAGAATAAACACCGTTCAGGCTCTCGCCGGGAATGCCCATGAATTTGGGCAAGCCGGCGCCAGTGCCAATGAATGCTGCGGAATAGCCCATTTCACTGAACAGGTCATCCAGCTTGATGGTCTTGCCGATGATGACATTGTTGACAAATTCCACGCCAAGGCGCTCCAGTGAAGCGATTTCCCAGTCGAGAATGGAATTGGGCAGACGGAACTCGGGGATGCCATAGCGCAGTACGCCACCCGGCGCATGCAGGGCCTCGTAAACCGTGACGTGGTAACCCAGCCGTGCGAGTTCACCCGCACACACCAGCCCGGACGGACCGGAACCAATAATGGCGACTTTTTCGTCCCGCCAGGGTTTCGCTACTTCATCATTCAGGGGCTGGGCCATCTCCCAGTCCGATACGTAGCGCTCCAGGTGGCCGATGGCGACCGGGCCGAAACGCTTGGTCATGTGACACTTCATTTCACACTGGGCTTCCTGCGGGCAGACCCGGCCACAGATGGCCGCCAGTGGGTTTGCCGTTCGTAATATTTCAGAGGCTTTGTGCATGTCTCCGGCAGCTACCGCGTGCATAAAATCCGCGATGGGTACACGGACCGGGCAACCATCGATACAAACCGGATCCTGGCAACGCAGGCAGCGCTCTGCCTCGAACATCGCATGTGAGAAGCAATAGCCTTCGTTGACCTCTTCGAAGTCGCGCGCCCTCATTTCAGGCTCACGAACCGGCATCGGGGTCTTATCAGCGCGTTTGACAGGCATCAGGCCACCTCCCGGGCAGACCGCTGGCAGGCGGCTGCTTTTTGCTCTTCTTTCACGTACATCTTGCTGCGGGATACCGCCTCATCAAAGTCCACCTCGTGCGCGTCGAAAAACGGTCCGTCGACGCAGGCAAACTTGACTTCACCACCCACGGTGACGCGACAACCACCGCACATGCCGGTGCCATCGATCATCAATGGATCCAGCGAAGCCGTGGTATCAATTCCAGCCGCAGCCGTGGTTTTTTCAACTGCCCGCATCATCGGCATCGGCCCGATGGCGATGACATAATCCGGCCGCCCCGGGGGACTGCCATCGATCATTTCCTGCAGGCGTTCGGTGACGAATCCCTTGAAGCCGGCAGAACCATCGTCGGTGCAGATTTCGACGTGGTCGCAGATTTCGCCCAGTTCATCGGCCAGGATCAGCAGGTCCTTTTCGCGCGCACCCATGACAATGGTGGTTTTCTCGCCCCGATCACTGAGTTCCCGCATCAGGCAAAGCAAAGCGGCTGAGCCGTAGCCTCCACCAACGCCGACGATATGGCCGCCGGACGGAATATCCGGGGCCTCACCCAACGGCCCGACCATGTCGAGAATGTGATCACCCACCTCCAGCTCAGCGAGGCGCCGGGTAGTTGCCCCGACCTCCTGCACAACTATGGTGATCACGCCCTGCTCGGCGTCGTAGTCGGTAATGGTCAGCGGAATCCGCTCACCTCCCTCACGGACACGGACGATGACGAATTGTCCGGCACGTGCCGCCTTTGCGATCAAAGGAGCATCCACCCGGTATAGTTTTGTAATCGGCGTCAATTGACATTTTTCCAGGATTTTAACCATGATTCAAAGCTCCGGATGTTCGTGCATGGCCTTGATTCGACGCCAGCGCCGCTCGGCCTCTTCTTCAATGGCGGCCAGGCGCTGTTCGTTCCCTTCTGCCATCAGGTGTTTGGTCTTGCCCATGCGGCCGAGCCATTCAGTGATCTTGCGCCTGCGGCCCAGTACTTCGGGATCGTAGGTGATGTTGGTGATGCCGCGCTCTACTTCGTAAATCGGGAAAAAGCAGGAGTCGATGGCTACCTGCAGGACTGATTCGGCGGCGTCGTCGGTAGTGGTCCAGTTGAGCGGACAGAACGACAGGATCTTGCCGTAGGTCATGCCTTCGTTCTTTGCATACCACTGGGCTTTTGCCGCCTTGCGCATCAGGTCTTCGGGATAACCTTCACTGGCCGTGAAAACATATGGCACGTGCGCCGCCGAGAAAATCTGCGGCGTATCCTTGTGGTGCGTGACTTTGCCCTTGCGTTTACTGCCTACCTCGCTGGTCGAAGTCCGGTGGCCAAGCGGGGTCGAGTAAGACAACTGAGCGCCCGTATTCATGTAGCCCTGGTTGTCGTATTCCAGGATCATCATGTGGTGATTGCGGTGCGCGGCGCCGAGTGCCGAGCCCATGCCGATGTCCATGCCGCCATCACCTGTCACCATGACGAAGGTGATATCTGGTGAATCAGGCAGTTCGCCGCGGCGTAACAACTCGTGGTACATCTCGACAAGACCGGAGAGCGTGGCCGCCCCGTTCTGGAACAGGTTATGGATGTAAGTGATGCGATGGGCTGTCTTGGGATAGCCGGTAGTAACCACCATTGCACAGCCGGTCTGGAACAGCACCACAACGTCGCCTTCAAGCACGCTGAACACCTGGTGCAGTACCGGGAAGGCCCCGCAACCCGGGCAGGCTCCGTGCCCCGGCGCGATCCGGCTGGGCACTTCGGCCATCGCCCACAGAGGCTTCAGTTCAACGTTCAGCTTGCCGGTTTCCGGATTTTCCGTAACGGTGGCCATGCCGCGTGTGACTTCGCCTTTTTCTATCGCGGGAAGACCATGCGGAACATGCTTGTCGGGATCACCGGCATAAGTGCCGTGATAGGCGAAAACCTCTTTCACTTCACCGGTCTCTGCGGTTTCCAGTGCCTCGTTGAAGAATTCTTCAGCGTCGGCGTCATCGAAGTCCTTACCGCCCAGGCCATAGATGCGCGTCAGCACCCGGGTACGATTATCCGGATCGACCTGGATGGCCGCCCTGACTTCCAGCGACAGGTTGCCGCCATCGGCGCCATAGGAATCGGCCCGGTCGCCGACAACGATCGCTTTCACCCCGGAAAGCGCCTGCCGGATCAGATCTGTAGGGAACGGTCTCAGCATATTGAGTGACAGCACACCGACTTTCTTGCCCTCGCCCCGCAGGCGGTCAGCCACTTCCTTGGCGGTTTCCGCGGCAGAGTTGAGCAGAACCAGCGCGACTTCCGCGTCCTCCATGTGATACGAGTCCATCACCGGGTAGCGGCGGCCGGTCAGCTTTTCGAGTTCCTCGAACACCTCCGGAATGACCTGCCGGGCGGCTTCCATCGCCAGCGAATGCTGTTTCTTGTTATTGATCAGGTCCGGGTCGTTCATGTACGGCCCAAACGTCACCGGGTGCCTGGGGTCCAGCGCGGTGAAAGGCGTTTCAGGGGTGCCCAGGAATTCCTGCAGCGCCTGTTTGTCTTCAATCACTTCGACGCGACGTTTCTGGTGGCTGGTAAAGAAGCCATCATATGCCACCAGCACCGGCAGCCGGACGTCGGCATGCTCGCCTATGCGGATCGCCGCCAGGTTCATGTCGTACACCGCCTGCGGCTCCCGCGCCAGCAGGATAATCCAGCCGGTATTGAGCGCGAAATAAATATCCGAGTGGTCGCAGCGGATATCCAGTGGCCCCGAAATCGCCCGCGTCGCGACGTTGAGAACCATCGGCACCCGGGTCGAAGACTGTACGGGTAATTGTTCTAGTGCGTACAATAACCCCTGCGAAGAAGTCGCGTTCAGAACGCGCCCTCCGCCGAGGGCAGCACCGTAGCAGATGCCGGCAGCACCGTGCTCGCCGTCTGCGGGGATCATCATGATTTCATGCTCGCCAGCGGCCTGCATCTTGGAGAGTGTTTCGGCGACTTCCGTTGACGGCGTTATCGGGAAATACCCCATCACGTGGAATCCAATGTCCCTGGCCGCCCTGGCTGCCGCCTCGTTGCCGCTCAGGAAGTCCGTCGACTGGCTTGCGACGCCTGCGGTGTTTCCTCCGTCCTGGTCCTGCAGGACTGCGTGGATTTCAGTGGCCATTCATATTCTCCCTAACTGTCACCTCACGCGCCGGTGGCGCCTTGTGAATAAAGTGGTACGCGCTCCCGGTCCGCCAGGCCCGGCGTTTCGGTAACGCGTGTCATTGCCTCGGTCGGGCAGGTCTCGATGCAGCGCATGCAGCCTTTGCAGTACTGGTAGTCGACGCCCTTAAGGCGCACAACCGGCACCTCTTCACCCTCTTGCTCATGCGTCCAAACCAGGCAGAAATCAGGGCACACCGTGGCGCACAGGCCGCAGTGGATGCATTCTTTTGCAGTAAACAGGGGCATCCAGCCGGTCCTGGAGGTGGACAGATCATTGGACACGGTGTTGCCTGCATACGGGATGACACCACCAATCGGTGCGGTTTCATAACCCAAAACAGGGCTGGGGCGGATGACCGGAAGGTCGCCTTCGCCCTTGCCGACACCCTCCAGGACTTCGTACTCCTCGGCGCCACGTTTGAACGCACGTTCGTTCGATGCCGCAGCCTGTGGATTCCGCTTCGCGAATTTTTCGGTCAGGGTGCTGAGAACGATATCACCGTCCAGGAAGGGAACCGTTGCGGTCAGAGTACCCAGCAACACCGCGTTGGGCCGTGACAATTCCTCGATGGCGATATTGGTCGCGTCGATCCGGACGACCCGTGTGCCCTTAGGAATCTTTTCCAGAAACTCGTGAGCCTCGTCCGCCGGTCCGTTGAAGATCAGCGTTCCGGAGTTCTTCATCCCCGCAATCGTGATGTCCTGGTCCAGTAAAGCACCATGGAAAACAACGATCACATCGGGTGAATCAATCGGTGCGCTGGTGCGAATCGGCTTGTCAGCCGCACCCAGCCGGACATAGGAACGCACCGGCGAACCCTTCTTCTCAGAACCATAGGAAGAGAAGTGGGAGCCGTTGAGGTTCATCTTGAGGACGGCCGCACGGGCCAGGATCTGGCCGGCTGCGTGAGCACCCAGGCCACCAATTGACTCGAACCGGATTTCGAAAAACCCGGACGGATCAGGCAATACACATTCGTTCATCAACCTGTCCTGATTTCTGAGGGTTTTATGCAAGTTGAAAGTACCACCCACATACCCCCTTCAACCTGCGATAGGTCAAGTTTTACCTGATTGAAGGTGGTCAAACCGATGAAAAGAGGCCAAAAATCGTATCAATATGAAAATCGACCGTATCGAACTGTTTCACGTAGCAATTCCGCTTGATAAACCGTTCTATCCAGCGTGGATTCCGGGCTATCCGCAGACCTTCAACCGGTTCACGCTGGCGCGCCTGACCAGCGACGATGGCGTTCAGGGAATCGCCGCAGGTGTTGCTTTCGAGCGCGAGCGCGAGGGGCTGGGAAGCCTGCTGGGGCCCTACCTGATCGGGCTGGATCCCTGTGACATCGAAACCGGGCGACAGCGCATCCGCGAGGCCGGCTACCTGGGCTGGAGTAATTTCTGGCTGGAAGCCGCGTTTTGGGACATCCTGGGTAAAGTTGAAAACAAACCAGTCTGGAAATTGCTGGCGACAAACCCGGTTGAACACTCTGAAAACCAGCGAATCGAGTTGTATGCTTCGACCGGGGAAGTCCATCCACCGGCCCAAAGGGCGGAAGAAGTCCTGCGCCTGCGAGACCAGGGATTCAACACCGTGAAAATCAGGGTGCACAGCCTCGATCCTGCAGCAGACATCGCCCAGATAGAGACCGTTCGCAAGGCGGCCGATGATGACCTGCAGATTGGCGTTGACGCGAACCAGGGCTGGCGCGTTGCGCTGATCGACGAAGCCCCATTGTGGGACCTGGAACGCGCCACGAATTTCGCCCACGCCTGTGCCGATAACCGCATCGCCTGGCTGGAAGAGCCGCTGGATATGTATGGCTGGGATGACCTGGCGGAGCTGAGACGCAGATCGAACGTACCCATCGCGGGCGGAGAGCTCAACGGCGGCTGGCATGAATTCCAGGTCATGCTGGAAAAAGGCTGTTTCGACATTTATCAGCCCGATGCAACCTTTGGCGGCGGGATCAGTGATGCGTGCAGAGTCATGGAAGCCTGCCGCGACCAGGGACTGTGCTATGCACCCCATACCTGGTCAAATGGCATCAGTTTTCTCGTCAATCTGCACCTGTATGCAGCAGGAGCGCGGGATCACCCGCTGGAATATCCGATTGAACCTCCCGGCTGGGTACCTGAGAAGCGTGACGGGTTATTGGCAGAGCCAATCATCGCTGATTCCAAAGGCACCATTCCGGTCCCCGACAAGCCGGGCCTCGGCATTGAAATTGATAAGGACCAACTGGTGCGTTACGGGGAGAAGTATTTTGACATGAGCAGCAAAGGTCTGGCCGTCAAGACCATCCGTGAAAAAGGATTATTTT
>Ga0316201_10000257_pt1 | contig 27529 bp, 26 predicted proteins | sample CS6wburrow_MG_FD_204516 | JGI IMG/M metagenome (GOLD analysis project Ga0316201, IMG submission 204516) | Coastal sediment microbial communities from Delaware Bay, Delaware, United States - CS-6 worm burrow | ecosystem: Environmental > Aquatic > Marine > Coastal > Sediment | place: USA...
CCAATCCAAATACCGCCGACGATGTTCATAGTGTGCTCAATGCGAACTCACTGGAAACCGTTACCGGCAAACTCGAGCCCGCGCTACAGGAGCTCGCGTCAGGGCAGGCTGTACAATTCGAACGACTCGGCTATTTTTGCCCTGATGCCAAGGATGATGCGACTGATGCCCGGGTGTTTAATCGCATCGTTACGCTGCGAGATTCCTGGGCGAAGATCGAGAAACAGGCGATGCAGCAGGCTTAAGTTCTATAGCCTTCGCGGATGAGCAAAGGCGCGCCGCGGTCAGAGCCAAGGCCTTCCGCGGCGCTGCCTTCCGCCCGGGCTATCTCGACGACATCAAACGAGTTAACCAGCGCGAGCAAATCGCCTGGCTTGGCGCGCCCGTAGGTTTGCAGCATCGGGATCTGGTGTCCGCCAATACTGGCCACCGGCTCGCGGAAGTCCTCGAGCAAGCTGGCGTCAATATTGCTGATCAGGTTGCCAAATGCGTCGATCGTGACGATAACTCCGCTAATCTGGCCTGCCGAGGTTTCGGGCTCGTCGAGCCAGCCGGGAGTCCAGGTGCGAATGGATTCGCCGAGTGAATCTATCGACGCACGACCGGCCGCGATCTCGGCCGCGATTGGTGCAAATATGTCGCGGCCATGGAACGTTGCGCTGGCCGTCGGCAAACCGAGAGCCTCTGTCTTGCTCTCCAGCAATCTAAAGACTTGCGGGGATTCGGCATTGTCGAGCAGCTGTCCGAGCAGCCCGTTGTCGGGAGCGATGAACACATGGTCGTCGATCTCGGCCATCAGAATGTCGCGCTCGGTCCCGACACCCGGGTCGACGATTGCGAGGTGTACGGTGCCGGCAGGAAACCAGGCGTAGGACCGGCTTACCCAGAAGCCGGCTTCTGGTGGCCACTGGGCCGGGATATCGTGAGCCAGATCGACCACGTTCGCGTCGGCAAACCGACTGAAGATGACGCCTTTCATGACGCCGGCAAACGGACCCTTATGGCCGAAGTCTGTGGTGATGGTGATGACGCCTGATGGCTTCATGAAATTATCCGGCAGTTTGCGGGACATCCTGGCGATGTCGGTGCATGTGCCGCGCCCAGTAAAGAAAGACAGTATCGATCATAGCAATCACGACTTTGAATAGGTACTTCGCTGCGCCAAGCGCGAGCGCCGTCTCCAGGTCCACGATGCCCCACCACGCAACCAGCGAGTAGATGACCGTATCGACAACTTGCGAACTCATGGTCGAAAGATTGTTGCGTAGCCACAGCCACCGGTCACCGGTCACCGATTTGATCTTGTGAAACGCCCACACGTCAAAATGCTGGCTGATGTAGTAGGCCAGCAGTGAACCGAATATGAAGCGCGGCGTGAAGTTGACGATCGTGGCGAATGCATCATGCACCGAGGCGGAGAATGCCGCTGTCTCCGGTTTATCGCTGGGCAGGTAGAGGAGCGCAAGACTGAGCATGACCAAGACGATGACGCTGACGGCAAAGCCCATGCGTACCGCTTTGTTCGCGGCCGCCTTGCCGTAGTTTTCGCTCAGCATGTCGGTGGCGAAGAAGATGCTGGAATAGAAGATTACGCCGAGGCTCGTCTGCAGCCCGAATATCACCGTCAGCTTGGGGCCTTGCAGGTTGGCCAGAAGAATTGCTACCGCGATGGCGACCTGCAGGCCTGCCTTGCCAAACAGGCGATACAAAAGCACCGTGAAGCCCAGATCCACAAACAGCGTCGTCAGCCAGAGTAGCTCCTGGTTGGCAGCATAGAAATCGACGACCGTCTGCGGAAACATAAGTCGTCCCGGACGCTAGCGTGGCTTCTGCGCCATTGCGACGTGCGCGGAAATTGGCAGGGCACCTGACGGTGCGAGCGCTGCAGGGGCATCCTCACGCAGTGCCTCAAGCAGCCGTGTCTTCGAGCAAGCAATTCCTCGCGGGTGATCGGGGACCAGGCGAGACCTCGGCATCGCTCAGGCGGCCAGCCTGTCGAGATGCCAGTCTGCGTTGCCGAATAGTTGACCGATGGCAGTCAGGCGCTTGAAGTAATGCGCAACGTCGAGTTCCCAGGTGACACCCATGCCGCCGTGCAGCTGCACGGCTTCTTCGCCGAGGGTCTGGCCAGTGGAGCTGACCAGGTATTTAAGCGAACTGATCGCTCGCTTGGCCTGATCGTCGCCGGCCGCACAGCTCATTACCGCCCAGAGCAATAGCGATTGCGCCTGCTCGCAAGCGGTAAGCATATCGACCATACGGTGTTGCAGGGCCTGGAAGCTACCGATGGGCACGCCAAACTGTGTGCGACTCTTCGAGTATTCGATCGTCTTGTCCTTGAGAACATGCATGATGCCGACACCCTCCGCGCACACCGCCAGGATGGCATCGTCAATTGTGGCATCGAGCGCGGCGAATCCGCCGTCCACTTCACCGAGGACATCGTCTGCCGAGACGCTGACGTCGCTCAACGCGAGCTCGGCAGCACGCATTCCATCGACGGTGTGATAGGCATGCAGACTGACGCCATCTGCATTGGTCGGCACCGCAAACAGGCTGATGCCCTGCGTGTCACCAGGCTCGCCGGCCGTCCGGGCAGGGATAATGACAAGCTCCGAGGTGCCGCCGTTCAGCACAAAACCTTTCTTGCCGTTCAGCAGCCAGCCATCGCCGTCCGGCGTTGCACTCGTTGTGATATTGGCGAGATCGTAGCGAGCCTGAGGCTCCGTAAACGCGAGGGTTGCCTGGAGTTCGCCAGCCATTATCGGTTGCAGCAAGCGTTCTTTCTGTTGCGCGGTAGCTACGCGCTTCAGGATGCCGCCTGCCAGCACAATATTGGCAAGATAGGGCTCGACGACGAGCCCGCGACCGAATCGCTGCATCATCACCATGATGTCGATCTGATCGCCGTCAAATCCACCATCCGCCTCTGCGAAAGGCACAGCAGTCCAGCCTAGCTCCGCGATCATCTTCCAGACGTCGGAGCTGTAACCAGCATCGCTGGCAGCGTACTTCTGCCGTGTGTCGAAGGCATATTCGTTGTCAATGAACTTGTCGATACTGTCGGCCAGCATCTCTTGTACTTCGTTGAGTGAAAAATCCATTACTTTTCCCTAAAGCCCAAGCACATGCTTTGCAATGATGTTCTTTTGAATTTCGTTGGAGCCGCCGTAAATGGATGCTTTACGAAAATTGAAATAGCGCAACGACGATTGCGTTTCGTTGTCCTCACCGACTCTCTCGCCGGCAAAGTCAGGCTCATACTGCTGCGGTACGTAGGGCAATGCATAGTAGCCGGCCGCCTGAACGTAAAGCGTGTCGATCGCCTGCTGCAATTCTGTGCCCTTGATCTTGAGAATGGATGACTCCGGGCCGGGCGCCTTGCCCGAGGCAACCGCTGCAAGCGTGCGGAGCTCGGTATATTCGAGCGCTTTCAATTCCACTTCGACCGCAGCAAGCTGACGCATGAAGTTCTTGTCATCGGCGAGCGGCGCGGCGCCCCGAACGGAGCGCGCCGCCTGCGCACGAAGGCGCCGCGTACGATAGCGCGACCGGGCTACGCCGGCGATGTTTGCGCGCTCATGCTGCAGCAACACTTTGCCATAGGTCCAACCCTTACCTTCTTCACCAACCAGGTTTTCGACCGGAACCTCGACATTCTCAAAGTGGATTTCATTTACCTCGTGAACACCATCCAGCAGGATAATCGGCTTGACTGAAACGCCCGGTGTCTTCATATCGATAAGGATGAAGCTAATCCCTTCCTGGCGGCGTGCGACATCCGTATTGGTCCTCGCCAGGCAAAAGATCCAGTCGGCATGTTGGCCGAGCGTTGTCCATGTCTTGGTTCCGTTCACGACAAAATGATCGCCGACGAGATCGGCACGCGTCTTTAGCGAGGCGAGATCGGAGCCGGCACCGGGCTCTGAATAGCCCTGACACCACCAGACATTGCTGGCCAGTATGTCCGGCAGGAAGCGCTGCTTTTGCTCTTCGTTGCCGAAGGTATAAATTACCGGGCCTACCATACTGAGCCCGAATGGAACGATGATCGGTGCGTTGGCGTTAGCCTCCTCGTTCGCAAAGATATACTTCTGTACCGGCGTCCATCCGGTGCCGCCATACTCCACAGGCCAGTTAACGCCTGCCCAGCCTTTTTTGTGCAGCAGCTGTTGCCATCGGATCTGGCTTTCTGGCTGGAGTTCGGCGCCCGATTCGCGCTGCTGTCGAATATCCTCCGGATATTCATCGCGGAAGAAGGCCCTGACTTCTTCCTGGAAAGCCAGTTCTTCCGGGCTGAAATTTACGTTCATACGGATTTAACCCCTATCTGCGTGCGCTGGAGCTTAGCAAACCCCGGATGATTCGTCTGTTGCGGTTTGTAACACCCTCGAGTTGAGGCAGAATGCCCCGATGAGTTCGAATCCCGAAACCGAAGCACAGCCAATCAGGCCGCGCGCCCAGCTGCAGGACGCGCTGCATCGGCCGCTTCACGACCTGCGAATTTCTCTGCTTGATCAGTGCAACTTCCGGTGCCCGTATTGCATGCCGGAGGACAGGTTTCATGCCGATTACGAATTCCTCAGGAAGCAGCAGCGCCTGACCTACGAAGAGATACTAAGAGTTGCCGGCGTTGCTGTCGGATTAGGCGTCAGCAAGATTCGGCTGACTGGCGGTGAGCCATTGCTGGACAAGAATCTCGCAACGCTCATTAGCGGGCTCGCAGAACTCCCAGGTGTCGACGACCTTGCCTTGACGACAAACGGCATGCTGTTGGCACCGATCGCCGGCAAGTTGCATGAGGCGGGGTTACAGCGCATTACGATCAGCCTGGACAGCCTGGACGCTGAAGTATTCCGCCGCATGAGCGGCGGTCGCGGAGACCTGAACAAAGTGCTTGAGGGTATCGATGCGGCCGAGAATGCGGGGCTTGCACCGATCAAGATCAACGTTGTCGTGCAGCGCGGCGTCAACGATCACACGCTAATGGATCTGCTGGAGCACTTTCGTGGCACGCCACATATCGTGCGCCTGATTGAATTCATGGATGTGGGTAATCAGAACGGCTGGCGCATGGACCAGGTCGTACCATCGCGGGAGCTACGGGATAAGGTCATGGAGCGCTGGCCGCTGCAACGTATCGACAAGAACTATCCGGGAGAGGTCGCACGTCGTTACGCGTATGACGACGGCATGGGCGAGATAGGATTCATCTCTTCAGTGACCGAGCCGTTCTGCGGCGATTGCAGTCGGGCGCGACTGTCTGCTGATGGCGTGTTGTATACCTGTTTGTTCGCGACTCAGGGTACGGATCTTCGCGAAGCCTTACGCAACGACGCTGACCGGGAGGAGCTGACCGATATACTGTCACGCATCTGGCTGCAGCGTGCTGATCGCTATAGTGAACTAAGAAGCCCGGAGCTGGCCGAAGCTCACAGGCAGCGCAAAGTCGAAATGTATCGAATCGGGGGGTAGCTTGAGCAAACTCAGTCATGTAGACGCCGACAATCAGCCGACAATGGTTGACGTCAGCGACAAGCAACAGACCTTGCGGGAGGCACACGCTCAGACCGTTGTGCAGCTGCCGGAAGAAATTGCGCGGCACATTTCAGGTGAGGAGATTGCGTCCAAGAAAGGCCCGGTTTTCGCAACAGCGATCATTGCTGGTGTTATGGCCGCAAAGAAGACGCATGAGCTGATTCCTTTTTGTCACCCGATTGGACTCGACGACTGCTCGATCTCCGTACGATTGCGAGGCAGCGATGTCGTAATTGACTGTCGCTGCAAGGTACGTCACAAGACCGGCGTTGAAATGGAAGCGTTAACTGGTGCCAGCGTTGCCGCGCTAACCGTTTATGACATGCTCAAAGCCGTGTCGCACGATATCGTCATAGGCGATACGCGCTTGATGGGAAAGACTGGCGGCAAGCGGGATTTCAGTCGCGATGAGTGATTCTGTGAGAAGGCCGGTATTTGGCCTGGTGCTTGCGGGTGGCGAGAGTCGACGCATGGGTCAGGACAAGGCAGCGCTGCGCCGCGAAGGGCAGTCACAGCTGGCCTACATTATGCATTTGCTCGATGGGCTTGTAGAGCGCGCATTCGTTTCGGCGCGTGCGGATCAGCAGGACGACACCGAACGCAGTCGCTTTGATCAGATTGTGGATCGTTACGAGGACCTGGGGCCCGTTGCCGGCATTCTGTCGGCCATGGATGAGTATCCGGACGTCGACTGGCTGGTGCTGGCATGTGATCTGCCGAATATCGACGCGCCGACGCTAACCAACCTGCTGCAGAAGCGCGCGCCCGACAAACCGTTTTCTGCGTACAAGAGCAATTACGATGGTCTTCCCGAACCGCTCTGTGCGATTTACACAACGGCCAGCTCGGCTATCGTGAGGGGCTTTGTTGCCGAAGGGCTGCGCTGTCCGCGCAAGATGCTCATTCGTTCCGACACTCTGCTACTCGAGCAGCCGAATCCCGTTGCCCTGGACAATGTAAATACCCCTGATGATCTCGAACGCAGCGTCCTTGGAAGCCCGTCGTGAGTGCGAAGATGAAGACGATTACGGTGCGTTATTTTGCGATGTTTCGTGAACATGCGGGCCTGGGCGAAGAAACCCTGGTCCTGAATGCGGCGACGGCCAAGGATGTTTTCGAGCAGACCCGGTTGCGCCACGGTTCAAGCGAACCGAACGGACACTGCAAGGTTGCGATTAACGATGCAATGGCGGACTGGACATCACCGATTTCTGACGGCGATACCGTGTTGCTGTTCCCCCCGGTTGCCGGTGGCTGAAATGATGGAAGTTACGACGACCTCGATTGATGCCGAAGCGCTGAAAAAGTCGCTCGCGAATGCCGCTGCGGGCGGCTTCTGCAGTTTTGAAGGCTGGGTCAGAAATTTGAACGAGGGTCGTGATGTCGAGCGCCTCGAGTATGAGGCGTATGAGCCGCTGGTTGTTTCCGAGGGGCAGCGCGTACTCGACGAGGCGCGTCGGAAATTCCCGTTTCTTGAGGCCCGCTGCGTGCATCGAACGGGACTGCTCGAGATCGGTGACCTGGCGGTCTGGGTAGGCGTTGCTTCTGCCCATCGCGATGAGGCTTTCAAAGCCTGCCGATACATCATCGATGAGCTAAAAGTCAGGCTGCCGATCTGGAAAAAAGAACACTATGTTGACGGCGACTCAGATTGGGTGAACTGCGAACGGTGTGCGGAGCACGGTGGCCACTGAGCGATTCGCAAGGAAGCCGCGGCGTTGCGAATTGCACGGCTATCAGGTATCACTACTCGCTGGTCACGGTTCGGGGTAGCGTGTGCGGTTAATAAAATCCATCGAGGATGCGAAGAGGCTGGAAGGCGAGGAAGTCGGCCTGTCAGACTGGGTCGTCATCGATCAACACCGCATCGATCAGTTTGCCGAGGCAACCGGTGACTACCAGTGGATTCACGTCGACACCGAGCGGGCGGCAAGGGAGATGCCGGATGGCAAGACGATCTCTCACGGCTATCTGACGCTCGCATTGATTCCAGCATTGACGGGTAATTTCGTCGAAGTTGAAAACCTGGCACGCGCAATAAACTTTGGACTGAACAAGGTTCGCTTCTACGCTCCGGTGCCGGTTGGCGCGCGCCTGCGCGCGAGGGCGACGGTCCTGCAGGCTCGCAAGCGAGCCGGCGCACTCTTGTTGACGTCTGAAGTCAGGCTGGAGATGGAGGGCGCGCGAAAACCGGCGTGCGTCGCCGAGACGCTGGGGATGTATTTCTTCGACGAATAATTTGAACGTCACGTGCCCGCAGGCATCGCCTGTTGCCGCCTGGCGCGGTAAACTGGCCAAAAGCAAAGGGGGGCAACATGCGCGAACTCGGTTTCTGGGGAATTATCCACCTCGTACTCGTCGTCTACGCGGCTGTGCGAATTCTCGACAGTTCTGCCGACACTCTCAAGAAGGTAATCTGGATCGCTGTTGTCGCCGCCTTTCCGCTGGTTGGGCTGATAGTCTGGTTTCTTATCGGTCCCGGAACGCCGAAGAAATAGTCAATCCAGGAAGCGGGCCGTCGATTGCCGCGTACGATCGACTACCAGGCGAGTGACGTCCGGACGTGAGTAATGGCCGGCTACGTCAAGGCTCTGGCGTTCTTCACATACCCGTCGGTGATCGACTTCGACGACGCTTAGCCCTTCCTCCTTCAATACGGGCTCCAGAATCCAGTCACCGTTCGGTGCTGCAACACAGGATCCGCCGTCGGCCATGAAGTCGTCCGCTGTCTCAGCCAGCAGCGCAGCGTGTGGCAGGGACTCGGCAATGTCCTGCCTGCGCATGAGCCCTGAAACCGAAACGACAAACGAACGGCTCTCACGGGCGATGAAGCGCGTAATGTCGCTGGTATTGCGGGCGTTGCCCGGCCAGATCGCGACGTGCAGGTCCTCGCCCTGAGCGTACAACGCAGCACGCGCCAGGGGCAGCCAGTTTTCCCAGCAGTTGAGGCCACCAACGGTAAAAGCCCCAAGTTCGTGCGTGCGCAATCCATTGCCGTCGCCAATAGCCCATACAAGCCGCTCTTCGTAGGTGGGCATCAGCTTGCGGTGCACAGAGCCAATCTGGCCCTGCTGATCGATGTACACCATTGAGCAATACAGGCTGTGTCCGCCGCGGTCTGCGGCCCGTTCGATGACGCCCAGGTAGACGGCGATGCCTCGCTCCCGCGCAATACGACAGACCGCATCCAGGTCGCCACCCTCCACGCGGACGCCGTGACCCAGGTAGTGGGCGTAGAGTGACTTCTGGAGTTCCGACTCAAATCGTGCGCCATCCGTTCTCTCAACCCAGAACGGGTAGCCCGGTACCAGGCCCTCGCCAAATACCACCAGTTGGCAGCCACGATCAGCCGCGGTCGCAATCCAGTCAACTACCTTGTCCAGCGTGGCTGAACGGTTCAACCAAACGGGGGCTATCTGTGCCAGGCCCACGCTGACTATCGAACTTCCTGCCTGTACGTTCATAAGAATCCCGTTTCGATGTTTTTGTTCAATCCACTGTCAAAACATGCCAAAGATTGGGTAAGCTCAGGGTCCGAGAATAACAGGCACTGAGCCTGCCCGGCATGTCGTATTCCGGTGCGTTAGCTGCACCCAACACGGACACTTGTTATTTGGCAGGGTATTTCTGCCCGACGGGCCAGCTCCAGCCACCTAGTGGGGACTAACTATGCACGGACTCATGATGAACACGCCTCTGCTGGTTTCGTCGCTTGCAGAGCACGCAGAAAGATTTCACGGGGACCGCGAAATAGTCTCTGTGACCGCGGACAACCCGCGTCACCGATGCACCATTCGGGATGCTATCGGCCGGTCAAGACAGCTTGCGAACGCGCTGGACAAACTGGGCCTCGCGCAGGGTGATCGTGTTGCGACGATTGCCTGGAACGACTATCGACATCTTGAGCTTTATTACGGTGTAAGCGGCGCGGGCTACGTCTGTCACACAATTAACCCGCGCCTGTTTCCAGAACAGCTGATCTTTATCATCAACCACGCTGAGGACCGCTGGATATTCACCGATGTCATGTTCGTGCCGCTGCTTGAGAAGCTGTTGCCGCATATTCCGAATGTCGAGGGATTTGTCGTGATGACCGACGAAGCGCACATGCCGGAGACGTCATTACCCAATGCCAGATGTTACGAAACGCTGATCGGTGCGGAGTCGTCCGAGTACGCATGGCCTGAGCTGGATGAGCGGTCGGCGTCCGCACTGTGTTACACATCGGGCACAACGGGTGATCCTAAAGGTGTGCTGTATGACCACCGTTCTACGGTGCTGCACGCCTATGCCGCACCGGCTCCGGACATTATGAATCTCTCCAGCACAGACTGCGTGCTGCCGGTTGTGCCGTTGTTTCACGTAAACGCCTGGGGTGTACCGTATTCTTGCCTGATGGTCGGGGCGAAGCTCGTCTTCCCGGGGCCGAAGATGGGTGATGGCGCCGCGCTTTACGAACTAATGGATTCAGAAGATGTGACGATGGCGCTGGGCGTGCCGACCGTCTGGCTGGCGTTGTTGCAGTATTGTGCTAGCGAAGGAAAGCGGCTCGACAAGCTGGTTAGAACGCTGGTAGGCGGGGCCGCGGTGCCGCGCTCAATGATCGAGGAGTTTCGCGACAAGCACGACGTCGAATTGCGCCAGGGTTGGGGTATGACGGAAATGAGCCCGCTCGGCACCTGCAATTCGCTGAAAGCCGGGCTGGAATCGCTGTCACCCGATGAGCGTCTCGATCTTGCGACCAAGGCGGGCCGCGGCATATTCGGCTGCGAGCTGCGAATCGTCGATGACGAGGGGCAAGAATTGCCCTGGGACGGTGTGGCCTATGGGGCGTTGCAGGTGCGCGGCCCCTGGATCTGCAGCGACTATTTCAAACTCGAAGGCAGCGCAGGCACGCATACTGAGGACGGCTGGTTCGATACCGGCGACGTGGCGATTATCGATCCGCAGGGCTACATGGCGATCACCGATCGAACTAAGGACGTCATCAAGTCGGGTGGGGAGTGGATCAGCTCCATCGAACTGGAGAATGCAGCAATGGGTCACCCGGCAGTCGCGGAAGCAGCTGTGATCGGCGTCGCGCACCCCAAGTGGACCGAGCGTCCGTTGCTTGTGATCGTGCAAGCAGAGGGCCAGCAGGTGGAGAAGGGCGAGGTGCTGGGCTTCCTCAAGGGCAAAGTGGCGGATTGGTGGATCCCGAACGACGCTGTGTTTGTCGATGAGTTGCCGCATACAGCGACCGGCAAGGTGAAGAAGATTGAATTGCGCAAGCAATTCGCCGACTATGCTTTTCCAGAGTAACGTCGCCAAAACCCACTAGAGTAAGGAACTGATATGGGGGATCCACAACGCCTCTACGGACTCAACGCGCTTGTCCTGAACGCGGCCGGCGGTGTCGGAGAGGCAATTGCCCGTACACTATTGAAGCACGGTGCGACGGTGATCGCCGTCGATACTGTCAACAGTGGGGTTTCGCAGCACTACGCCCGGGTTAGAGGCATTACCGGACTCGCCGCTGCGTTCACCGATACCGAGAGCATGCCCGCCTTGTTCAAGCAAGCGGCAGAGAAGCTGGGTAGCCTCGATATACTGGTCAACGACTTCCCCCTGCATCCCGATACTCCGGTGCAGGAAAGGGACCAGGAACTTGAGCGTCTGCTAACGTCGAGGTCGGCGTTGATGCTCGAGAGTTGCCGGGCGGCGCTGCCGTACCTGAAGAAGAGTCCGCAGGGACGGATCATCAATATCGGCTTCTTGCGCAGCTGTTTCGGAAGCGCGGGCGAGTCGGCCTTTGCGCATGCCGAGGGCGACCTGGCAAATATGACGCGCGCTATCGCGGTCGATGCCGCTAAGTTTGCGATCACTGCCAATTTCATCCAACCCGGTGCGGTGATGACTCCGGAGAGTCGGGAGGTCTTTCGCAAAGACAAGGAACTCAGGGATTTTTGCATTCGGCGTTCCTCGGCACGCCGACTGGGTGAGCCGGTCGACGTTGCCAAGGTCGCGCTGTTTCTTGCCAGCGACGACGCCGTTTTTGTCAGCGGCACCGGTATTTCCGTAGACGGTGGTCTCTCGGGAGCCGGCGACTAGGATGCACCCCGTACTGATGGACCTTATCGCGCTACTGAAACTGGAGCGCATCGAGGAGAACATCTTTCGCGGCGCCAGTCGCGACATCGGCAGCCCACAGGTTTTCGGAGGCCAGGTTGTCGGTCAGGCGCTGTCAGCTGCACAGCATACGGTCGAGGGCAGGGTTGCACATTCGCTGCATGCCTATTTTTTGCGTCGCGGTGACGTCAGCGCGCCGATCATTTATGACGTTGATCGAGCTCGTGACGGCGGCAGCTTTTCCAATCGACGTGTTGTCGCCATTCAGCACGGACGGCCGATACTGAACCTCGCGGCGTCTTTCCAGACGCCCGAGACAGGACTTCAGCACCAGGGCGACATGCCCGATGTGCCGCCGCCGGATGGCCTCAAAGACCTGACGGAGGTTGCAGCCGATGTGCTGGAGAATATCCCCGTGAAGTTGCGACGATTCATGACGGATAAGCGACCGTTTGAGTTTCGTCCGGTTGATCCGGTTAGTCTCGATGCGCGGGAGAAGCTGCCGCCGAAGAAGCAGGTCTGGATCCGCGCCGTCGATCGCCTGCCGGACGACAGGACTTTGCACCAGAATCTGCTGGCCTATGTCTCTGATTTCGAGTTGCTGGCCACGTCGACGTTGCCACACGGACTGTCGATGACTCGCGGGAACGTTATCTTGGCAAGCCTCGACCACGCCCTGTGGTTTCACCAGGACTTCAGAATAGACGAATGGCTGCTTTATTCGATGGACAGTCCGAATGCCTTCGGCGCGCGGGGTTTTGCGCGCGGTCAGCTCTTCACCAGCAGCGGTAGACTGGTGGCTTCGACGTCCCAGGAAGGTCTGGTGCGTGTTGTCGACCCGGCAAGGAAGCGCCAGCGCTCCGATCCACGAAAACAGCTCTAGCGGAGCTGCTCGCTAAAACGTTTGGCGTTTTCTACATACACATCGGCTGACCAGCCGATATGGGCAATTTCTTCTTCACTAAGCTCTCGGGCTACGCGCGCAGGCGATCCGAGTATCAATGATCCGTCCGGAAACTCCTTGCCTTCCGTAACAAGTGAATGCGCGCCGACAATGGAGTTGTCGCCGATGACCGAGCCGTTTAGCAGCGTGCTGCCGATACCGATTAGCGAGTTGTTGCCAATCCTACAGCCGTGCAGCATCACCCGGTGACCGACAGTTACACCATCGCCGACGACCAGCGGAATACCTGGATCGGTGTGCAGAATGCTGCCGTCCTGGATATTGCTGCGTTCGCCAACCTCCAGCCAGTCGTTGTCCCCGCGCAGCACGCAGTTGAACCAGACGCTGGAATGGTGTTTCAGGCGAACGCTGCCGATTACCGTAGCGTTTTCGGCAATGAAGTGGCCACTGCCTTGCAGAACCGGCGCCCGGTTACCGAGCGCCTGTATCACTTTGCCTTGCCCTGGGCGGCAACCGCCGCCGCAGCCTTGGCAATGGCCTCGGGGTCGCCGAGAAACTCGCGCGAGATGGGTTTCAGGTCGTCATCGAGCTCGTAGGCGAGGGGAACGCCGGTCGGGATATTGAAACCGGTGATTTCCTCGTCAGAGACCTCGTCCAGCATCTTTACCAGCGCCCGCAGGCTGTTGCCATGCGCTGCCACCAGGACGTTTTTGCCCGCCTTCAGGTCTGGCGCAATAAGTTCATCCCAGCAAGGCTTGACGCGCTCGAGCGTTAGCAATAGCGACTCCGCACCTGGCAGGTTGTCGATACCCCTGTAGCGTGGATCGTGCGATGGGTGGCGTTCGTCATCGTCGTCGAGCGGTGGCGGCGGAATATCGTAGCTTCGTCGCCAGATATGGACCTGCTCATCGCCGTACTTGGCGGCGGTCTCCGCCTTGTTGAGTCCTTGCAAGGCACCGTAGTGGCGTTCGTTCAAACGCCAGTCCCGAATTACCGGGATCCACATCTGATCCATTTCATCCAGCATGTACCACAACGTGCGAATCGCGCGTTTGAGGACGGATGTATACGCAACGTCAAACTCGTAACCGAGCTCGGACAGCAGTCGTCCCGCCTCAATTCCTTCCTGGACGCCTTTCTCGGTGAGGTCGACATCCTTCCATCCGGTGAAAAGGTTTTTCAGGTTCCAGTCACTCTGCCCGTGACGGCATAGTATGAGCTTGCCAGCCATTATTTCTCCGCTTCTTTGGCGACGACATGTCGCATCAGTGTTAGCCCAATGTCAGGTCGCGCAGTTCTTGTGCGGCCACCGACAGCGTAGCAAAGTCGAATGTGCCGCGCAGCCTCATCTCGTCGATCATATCGCGGAACTGACGAACTTCATCTTCATGCTTTTCCAGCCATTTTGCAGCAACGACCCGGCCATCGAGTTTGCCACGGCGAGTCAGCAGGGACAGCGCGATTTCCCTGCGAATCTTGTAGAACTCATCGCGCAGATTACTTCTTGCCATCGCCTGCCATCGTCCGCTGACCTTGAGGTCCTCGGCGCAGTTGTGCAGCCATTGCAGACCGAGGGCGTCGTTGAAGCTCGAGTAGATGCGAGCGGTGTCGATCACGTCTCGCTTGCGCTCCGCGGCGACGTCCGCGATATCTACGGCGGCACGGGATATCAACAACAGCGATATTCGTTGCGCCAGTTTCTCCGGGACCCCCTTCTTGATCCACGCCTGCTCGGCCCTTGCGTTTCGCTCACCGCTGGACTTGGACAGGTAGGTATTTGAGCGTGTGTAGATCTGCGCCATGCGCTCTTTCAGTCGGTCTACGGTCTTCACGATGTCGAGCTCGTCGCCGTAACGTTCGATCAGCCAGTAGCAGGCATGACGGAGCGTGCGGCTGACTTCAAACATCATCGCCAACTGCGCCTGCGCCGGAATCTTGTGGTCCAACGACTCGATCTCGCGCAGTATTGGCATGGCCCGACAGATTATCCGCGCTACTTCGTACGCACGGGCGATGGTCACCACGTCGGCACCGGTGTCATCCTGGGCACGTTTGACGAATGCCGGGCCCATTCGATTCACCAGGGCATTGGCAATCAGCGTTGCCAGGATTTGCCGGCTCAGCCGGTGCGTCGGTATAAGGTCCGAATAGCGGCGCCTGAGTATTGGCGGGAAGTAGCGCTGCGGATCGATGCGAAGGAAGTCCTCCAGGGTGTCCTGCGAATCGATAAGTCCGTCATAGAGATCGATCTTTGCATAACTCAGCACTACCGCCAGTTCCGGACGTGTGAATCCCTGCTTGCGATTGCGGCGGTCCTCGATCTCCGTCTCACTCGGCAGGGATTCGAGTTCACGGTTGAGCAAACCGTTGCGTTCAAGGGCTTTGATCAGTCGAGCCGTCTCATCGATACGTGTCGCAGACAGCATTTCGCTGACGCTGATTGACTGCGTCTGCAAGTAGTTGTTCCTGAGTACAAGGTCCGCAACCTCGTCGGTCATAGATGCGAGCAGCTCGTCGCGCCGTTTGCGCGACATGCCCTTCTTCTTGGTCACGTCGCCGAGAAGAATCTTGATATTTACCTCGCGGTCGGAGCAGTCGACTCCACCGGAGTTGTCAATAAAGTCAGTGTTGATACGACCGCCGCGCAGGCTGAACTCGACGCGAGCGCGTTGCGTAAATCCAAGGTTGCCGCCTTCACCGATAACCTTGCAGCGCAATTCGTCGGCGTCGACCCGGACACTGTCGTTGCTGCGATCGCCTGCGTCTGAGTGACCCTCGGTGCTGGCTTTCGCGTAGGTGCCGATGCCGCCGTTCCACAGCAGGTCGACCCTCATTTTGAGAATGGCACGAATCAACTCGTCAGGCTGCAACGATGGCGCCGTGACGTCGAGGAGTTTCTTTACCTCCGAACTCAGTCGAATCGTCTTGTCCTGACGCGAATAGATCCCGCCGCCCTTGGAAATCAGCTCGCGATCATAATCCTGCCAGGTGGAGCCGGGCTTGCGGAAAAGCCGCTTGCGCTCTCGGAAGCTCGTTGCCGGGTCCGGATCCGGGTCAAGGAATATGTTGCGATGGTTAAAGGCGGCGACAAGCTTGATCTTTCGTGACAGCAGCATGCCATTGCCGAATACATCGCCGCTCATGTCGCCGATACCGGCGACAGTAAACGGCTCTTTCTGGATGTTAACGCCAAGTTCATGGAAATGGCGTTTCACCGCCTCCCAGGCGCCGCGCGCAGTGATGGCCATGCCTTTATGGTCATAACCAGCAGAGCCACCGGACGCGAAAGCGTCGTCCAGCCAGAAATCGTATTCTGCCGAGATGCCGTTGGCGATATCGGAGAATGTCGCTGTGCCCTTGTCAGCGGCAACGACGAGGTACGGATCGTCGCCGTCACGGCGGACGATGCGCTCCGGCGTGACGATCTGGTTGTCGACAACGTTGTCGGTCAGGTCCAGCAGGCCGCGGATAAAGGTCTTGTAGCAGTGAATACCGTTTTCCATGATGGCGGCGCGGTCGCCTTCAGGCGCGCGTTTCGGAAAGAAACCGCCTTTCGCCCCGGTGGGCACGATGACGGTATTTTTTACGACCTGTGCTTTCATAAGGCCGAGTATTTCAGTGCGGAAGTCCTCGCGACGATCCGACCAGCGCAGTCCGCCACGCGCGATATCACCACCACGCAAATGCACGCCTTCGACTTCCGGCGAATAGACAAAGACCTCGAAGTGGGGCCGGGGCAGGGGAATCTCGGGGAGCATTGACGGGTCGAGCTTGATCGAGATGTAGGATTTCGGCGCGCCGTCGTCATCGACCGTCTGAAAGTAGTTACTGCGCAGCGTTGCATTGATGCCGCCGGCAAAGGCGGACAGGATGCGGTCTTCATCGACATTCCGCGCTTTCGCGATACCGCGTGCCACAGCGCCATTTATCTTTTTCAGTTCGCGAGGACGTCTCGACTTGCTGAGATCCGGATCAAATTGTATCTCGAACTGTCGGACTAACAACGCAGCGAGGCCGGCGTGCGCGACCAGTACATCCTCCATGTAAGCCTGACTGAATGGCACGCCCAGCTGCAGGATATGCTTGGCATAGCAACGCAACAACGCTGTTTGTCGCCAGTCGAGGCCGGCGCTGACGACGAGGCGGTTGAGGCCGTCGTTCTCGGCATCACCACGCTGCACCGCCATGAAACAATCTTCAAACCGGTCCGAGACGGCGTCGCTGTCTACGGCCTCGCCGCTTTCATGGCGAAGGTGAAAATCCTGGATCCAGAAGCGCTCTCCTGTATGCAGATTGACCTCGTACGGCCGCTCTGTGTAAACGTCCACGCCCATATGCTCGAGAACCGGTAGCGCTTCCGACAACACGATAGGCTCATTTCGGCTGTACACCATAAAGTGCATGTGTCCCGGCTCTGAGTCCTCGGGCACATAGAGGTTGACCGTGCGTTCCACGCCGTCGCGCAGCATTTGATCAACCTGTTGAATATCAGAACACGCCTCTGCGGGCGTTGTGTCTTCCTGGAAACCGGCAGGGAATACATCGCGGTAGCTGCGATAAAGACGAGTGCCCTCGTCAAGACCGTATTTCTGCAGCAGCTCATTCTGCAGCCTGTCCGACCAGGTAATGACGAGGTCAGCAATTTGCTCTTCTATATGGTGGATGCTGATGCGCGGTCGTTCACCCTCGGGTGTGCGAACTATCGTGTGAACACGGGCCAGCGCAGAATCCGATATTTGCACCGCCGAATCTGCCGAGATCCCGCCAAAGGCCTCGATCAGCAGTGTCTCGATCTGTTGTCGTATCGCCGTCGTATATTTCTCACGAGGAACGAAGACAAGGCAGGAAAAAAACCGCCTGAACGTGTCACGCCGCAGAAAGAACTTAATGCGCTGGCGGTCCTGAAGGTTCAGGATGCCGAGCATCGTACGCGCGAGGTCCTGTACGGAGCTCTGAAACAGCTCTTCCCTGGGGTATGTATCGATAATATGCAGCAGTGCTTTGCCACGATGGCCCGCCGCGTTTACGTGGGTCCGCTCAAATATCTTCTGCACTTTGTGCCGCAACAACGGGATGTTCCTGGGGTTCTCGCTATAAGCAACCGATGTCAGCAGGCCGATGAAGCGGCGTTCGCCGATCGCATTGCCATTCTTGTCATAGATCTTGATGCCGACGTAGTCGAGAAATGCCGTGCGATGCACCGTCGAGCGAGAATTGGCTTTTGTGAGGATCAGCCAGTCCTTGGAACGCGCCAGGCGTCGCATTTCCGTGGTCAACTCGATACCCATGGAGCCGCGGTCATCCTGGCTCAAAACGCCCAGTCCGGTGCCCTTCACTGGCCGCAGGAAGACGCGCTTGCCGCGCTTCGACAATGCGTACTCACGATAGCCGAGGAAGGTGAAGTGCTCATCGGCGAACCAGTTCAGCAAAGCCTGGCTTTCGGAGCGAAGCAAGGGGTCCGCGCCCTTGGGGCCGCAGGCCAGGAGTTCGCTGGTGTCGCGCATCGCCTGACGCATCTTGCCCCAGTCACGCACGGCAAGACGAACGTCATGCAGGACCTTGTTGATCTCCTGCTGGAGGGTTTGCAGTTCACTCTTGTCCGTCATGCGGTCGATGGCAAACCGGACAAATGACTCCTTATTCGCGTCGTCATCATCGGCGTCGGTGATGGCAACGACCTTGCCCTTGTTGTCGCGCTTGAGCGAGATGATCGGATGAACCGTGATATGCACGGCCAGATTGTGACGATTGATTGCCGACGCGACCGAGTCAACAAGGAAAGGCATATCGTCATTGACCATTTCCACAAACGTAAACGCCGACTTATAGCCGTGCGTCTTCTCGGTGGGATTGTAGATACGAATCAGTGACTGGCCCTTGCGCCGATTCGCCGCAAATTCGAGATGATCGAGCGCAATGCGCGCCATAACCTGTTCGGAGCGTCCTTGCAGGTCTTCAACCGGAACGCTGACAAAATACTGCATCAGGAAGCGCCGGATTTGAGATGCACTTTTCAGGCTTTTCGAGCTTATGCGCGAAGCGACAATGGTGTCGACGATTACTTGCCTGAGGTCTCCGCCGCGGCGGTTTTCGTTTTTTGTCACTGCATTCGCTCCGACCGGAACTGCCGGTCCGACAGATTGATAGGATGTTGCCGAATTCGATTCCTGCAGGTACTGAAATTGGCCGTTGCCAACCGCGCCGAATTATACCGTAATTGCCGGCCAACAAATTCGCCGAAAGCGCCGGACCGCGGTCGAAATAGCCTACAATGCTGGCCTGATATCTCGCTCAGGAAAACACAGGTATGAATAAACGCGAACTTGAGCAAACAATCTATACGGATTTGTCCCGAGACGACGACTATACGAGCTATTTGCAGCTCGACAAGCTGCTGTCCGCGCAAAATTCATTGAGCGATCCGCCACACCACGACGAGATGCTGTTTATCATCCAGCACCAGGTCGCTGAGCTCTGGATCAAGCTGACAATTCATGAGATTGGTGGCGCCATTCGCCACCTGCGCAACGACAAGCTGGCGCCTGCCGTCAAGAATCTAGCTCGCGTTCGCCATATCCAGAACCAGATGTATGGCCAATGGAAGGTCCTGGATACGCTGACGCCAAGCGAATACGCGGAGTTTCGGCACGTGTTTGGCAAAGCCTCCGGTTTTCAGTCCGCACAGTACCGGATCCTGGAATTTACGCTTGGCAACAAGAGTCGCCCGACTTTAAGTGTGCACGAGCACCAGCCGCACTGGCATGCTCAGCTGAAAGCGGCGTTGGAGGCACCGAGCCTGTATGAGGAGTTCCTCATGCATCTATCTCGGCAGGGCATGGCAATACCTGCACACGTTGTCGAACGCGATTTCAGTGAAATGCGCGATGAGGATGCGGATGTTGTGCGTGTCCTGGGAGAGATCTACCAGGATCGAGCAAGGTACTGGCAACCTTATGAAGCTTGCGAGGCGCTCGTGGACATTGGTAACAACTTCCAATTCTGGCGCTTTCATCACATGAAGACGGTCGAACGAATTATCGGCTACCAACGCGGCTCTGGCGGATCCTCTGGCGTGCCTTTTCTCAAGAAAGCACTGGATATCGAGTTTTTTCCGGAGTTGCTTCAGGTGCGCACCGAGATAGGAACCCGGCAAAAGTCCTGATCAACTCTCCTCGAGTGCGCTTGCCTGCGCCATCAGGCGTTCCATGATGACGCCGAGATTGCCTATTTCCTCTTCGCTGAGCCCTTCAAGGAGGTCTTGCTCGAATTGCAGCGCCAATGGCGCGACTTCACCGTGCACTCTGCGCCCCTCGTCGGAGAGGTTGAGTATCGAACGGCGGCGGTCTGCGTCGGCAAACTGCCTGTCTACGCGGCCATTCTTGATGAGTTTGGTGACCGCGCGGCTCACGGCGACCTTGTCCATGAAAGTGCGCTCGGCGACTTCCACCGCGGAAAGGCCGGGGAAGCGGCCAAGAATGGCGATCACGCGCCATTCGGGTATGGAGAGCTTGAAACGCTCCTCGTAGACCTGAGCAATGGCCGTACTGACCGTGTGGGACAGTATCGACAACCGATACGGCAGGAAGTCCTCGAGGATCAGTTCGTCACTCATGTGCGCCAATTTATCATGCGAGGTGGGGTAGAGCGAGGTACTCCTTGGATTGCATTTCGATCAGGCGGCTTGCGGTACGTTCGAACTCGAATGTCAGGCGGGTTCCCTGGTACAGAGAGCCCAATTCGACGTCAGCCGAAAGCATGAGTTTGACGTGGCGATCGTAGAATTCGTCGACCAGTGCGATGAAGCGTCGTGCCTGGTTTTCAAGTGTTGCATCAAATTGGGGCACGCCCGAGATGATAACCGTCGGATACCAGCGCGCGATCTCGATGTAGTCGGACTGGCTGCGTGGCCCGTCGCAGATATCCTCGAATCGAAACCAGATGATGCTCTTGGCACACTTCCGTGCCGGAATCTCGCGGGCATTGATATCGATCGTTGTCTTGCCGCGGATCTCGCTGGTCGCTGACTCGGCGAAGAAAAAGGACAGACGCTGCAAGGCATCCTCATCGTCAGGGCAGAGGTAGGTGCCCGCTCTCTCCAGCAATCGCAATCGATAGTCGACACCGCCCTCCAGGTGTACAACCTCAGTATTCTGGTTAAGCAGGTCGATTGCTGGCAGGAAGCGCTGCCGCTGCAAGCCATCCTTGTAGAGGTCGTCCGGTTTCGAATTCGACGTTGCGACCAGCGTGACTCCACGTTGAAAGAGGCCTTCGAGCAGACGCCCGAGGATCATGGCATCGCCTATGTCGCTGACGAAGAACTCGTCGAAGCACAGCACGCGCGTCTTCCTGGCGATGTCATCCGCAACACGGTCCAGCGGGTCGCGGACGTTGCCCAGGGCTTTCAGGCGCTCGTGCACCTCGCGCATCATGCGATGGAAGTGAATTCTCTTCTTGGCCCTGATTGGCAGCGTCTCCACGAAGAGGTCCATGAGCAGGGTCTTGCCGCGGCCGACACCGCCCCACAAATAAAGCCCCCGCACGGGCTCCGACGTCGGGCCCACCGTGCGCCCCAGCAGGCTGCGAAAGCGCGCGAATCGGGACGCAGGTCTGCTCAGCCGCGCCTGCAATGATTCCAGGCGATCGACAATTGCGAGCTGTGCCGGATCCTCGACATGACCTTCGCGACGCAGGCTTTCCATATAGGCTTCGCGTATCTTCAAACTACCTTCAATCCTGTATTGGTGACCGTCCGGAGCAACGGCAAGATTACATCGTCAATATCAAGCCCACCATAGAGGCTGATAAGATACGCGATTACGCGAGAGGAGAAGCACCAGCAATGTCGGAACCGAACGAACGCGAGTCCATGGAGTTTGATGTAGTTGTCGTGGGAGCCGGACCGGCCGGGTTGTCCGCGGCCTGTCGCCTGTTGCAGCTGGATGACAGCCTCTCGGTAGTGGTCGTCGAAAAGGGCTCCGAAATCGGTGCGCATATTCTTTCCGGCAATGTGTTCGAGCCAACCGGGCTGAATGAGCTGTTCCCTGACTGGAAAGAAAAGGGTGCGCCGGTGAAGACGGCCGTGACCGGCGATCTCGTGCACTACCTTACAAGTGACAGCGGCGCGGTTCGCGTACCGGGCCTGTTCTTGCCGCGACCGATGCACAACGACGGCAATTACATCATCAGTCTTGGCCAGCTGTGTCAGTGGCTTGGCGAGCAGGCCGAGGCGATGGGCGTGAATGTGTTTCCCGGTTTCGCCGCCTCCGAGGTCCTTTACAACGACGACGGCAGCGTCAGGGGCGTGGCAACCAGTGACATGGGTATTGGCAAAGACGGCCAGAAAAAGGGCGCATACCAGGCCGGCTACGAACTGACCGGCAAATACACAATTTTCGCTGAAGGCGTGCGTGGCAACCTTAGTGAGCAGTTGATGCAGCGCTTTGACCTGCGTGCGAATTCGGATCCGCAGCACTATGGCATTGGCATCAAGGAGGTCTGGGAAATCGACCCCGACAAGCACCAGGAGGGCCTGGTTGTGCATACAACCGGTTGGCCGCTTGATAATCACACCGAGGGGGGCGGCTTCCTGTACCACGCGGCGAACAACAAGGTGTATCTCGGTCTGATCATTGCCTTGAATTACAAGAACCCTCATTTGTCGACCTTCGACGAGTTTCAGCGCTGGAAGCTGCATCCGAAGATTCGCACCTACCTCGAAGGCGGCAAGCGAGTTGCCTATGGTGCCCGTGCGGTCAACAAGGGTGGCCTGCAGTCGCTGCCCAAGCTGACTTTTCCGGGTGGCATGCTGGTGGGCTGCGGCGCCGGCTTTCTGAATGGCGTCAAGATCAAGGGGGCCCACACAGCGATCAAGACCGGCATGCTCGCAGCGGAGAGCATTCACAAGGCGCTGGCCGGCGGCGATACCGGCCAATCGGAACTAACCGGGTTCGAATCGAGCGTCAAGGATTCCTGGGTTCACAAGGAACTGCATAAAGGCCGCAACTTCGGACCAGGCCTGCACAAGCTTGGTGTTTTCTGGGGCGCCGCGTTTGCGTTCATTGATCAGAATATTTTCTTTGGCAAACTGCCGTTTACATGGCGCAACAAAGATCCCGACCACGAGTGCCTGGAGAAAGCCTCTGACGCCAAGCCGATTGACTACCCGAAACCCGATGGCGTTATTACTTTCGACAAACTCTCGTCCGTGTTCCTGTCGAGCACCAATCACGAGGAAGACCAGCCGTCGCACCTGAAACTTAAAGACGAATCGCTACCGATCGCTTTCAACCTGCCCAACTACGGTGAACCCGCGCTGCGCTACTGTCCGGCGGGTGTGTATGAGATCGTCGATGAAGGCGGGGAGCCAAAATTCCAGATCAACGCGCAGAACTGCGTGCACTGCAAGACTTGTGACATCAAGGATCCTAAGCAGAATATTGTCTGGGATGTGCCTGAAGGCGGCGGCGGACCCAACTACGCAAATATGTAATAACGGCTGTATCGTCGCGCTGCTTGTCTTTGAGTACAGTCTCGCGACCGACATGCTTTGTTGGCGGACTGTCTCGCTGACGCTCGCCTGATGTCTCGCCAACAAACATCTCGCCCGCGAGCTGTGCTCACGATTCTTGTTTCCCGGACACTTGCCATGCTGGCGCGTCGAAAAGTCAGAGAGTAGTAGCGTGCCTACTTTGGCTGCATACGGATCGCGCCATCGACGCGTATCGTCTCGCCGTTAACCATCGTATTGCCGTAGATAAACGCTGCTGCGTCCGCATATTCCTCTGGACGACCCAGGCGCGGCGGAAACGGCACCTGCCTGCCCAGCGACTCCTGCACCTCCTCAGGCATGCCGGCCATCATCGGTGTCATGAAGATACCTGGTGCGATTGTATTGACACGAATACCGAACTGCGCGAACTCGCGCGCAAGCGGCAGCATCATGCCGACGACGCCGCCTTTTGATGCGGAATACGCCGCCTGCCCTATCTGGCCTTCGAATGCCGCGATCGACGCGGTGCTGATAACGACACCGCGTTCACCGGCGTCGTCCGGATCGTTAAGCTGCATGATCGCGGCGGCTTCCTTGGTGACATTGTAGGAGCCCACGAGGTTGACCTGGATTACGCGATTGAAATTCTCGGCCGGCCAGGGTCCTTCGCGGCCCAGCGTGCGGCCGGCTGTCGCAATACCGGCGCAGTTGACGGCCAGCGTGATGCCGCTCATAAATTCGCTGGCAGTCTTGATAGCAGCTTTCACGGAGTCTTCATTCGCTACGTCTGTATTGATGTACAAAGCGTTCGCGCCAAGTTCAGCCGCCGCTGCTTCACCCTGTTCGTCATTAATATCCAATATGACGACGTGGCCGCCCGCTGCGATGACGCGCTCTGCAGTTGCCCGCCCAAGTCCGGAGGCACCGCCGGTAATGACGGCCTTGGCGCTCGATAATTGCATGTAACTCTCCTTTTAAAGCGTCTCAAGTGCGACGGCTGTGGCTTCACCGCCACCGATGCACTGCGTGGCGATGCCGCGTTTCAGCGCGTTCGCAAGTAGTGCATGCAGCAGGGTCACCGTTATGCGGCAGCCTGTTGCACCGATAGGATGACCTAATGCACAGGCACCGCCGTTCACGTTCACTTTCGCATGTTCGATACTGACGTCGCGCATCGCTGCCATAGTGACGACGGCGAAGGCCTCGTTAATCTCATAGAGATCGACATCCTCAGGCGTCCAGCTCAGTTTTTCGTGAAGCTTATTCAGTGCAAAAACCGGGGCGGTCGTAAACCAGGCCGGCTGTTGTGCGAAGGCGGAGTGCGCCACAATTTTTGCCAGCGGTTTGATTCCCCGCCTGTCGGCCTCCGATTGCCGCATGAGTATGACCGCTGCGGCACCGTCCGATATTGACGATGATGTCGCTGCGGTTACGGTGCCATCTTTTCGAAAAGCGGGCCTGAGCGATGCAATCTTGTCAATTCTGACATTGCCCGGCGTCTCGTCCTCGCTGACCGTGACGTCGCCGCGACGATTCTTGATCGTCACTGGCGCAATTTCTGCAACAAAGGTGCCCTCTGCCACGGCACGCTGCGCGCGGCTGACAGATTCTATTGCGAACGCGTCCATGTCTTCGCGGGCGAACTCGTAGGTGTCCGCCGTAACCTGCGCAAAGTGCCCCATCATCTCGCCTTCGTACGGATCCTGCAGTCCGTCATAGAACATATGGTCCAGTGTTTGCTGGTGCCCCATGCGGTAACCGCTGCGCGCCTTCGGCAATAGGTAGGGTGCGTTGCTCATCGATTCAAGACCGCCGGCGACAACAACAGCCGCGCTCCCCGCGAGGATCATGTCATGCCCGAGAATGATGGATTCCATGCCAGAGCCGCACATCTTGTTGATGGTGGTGCATGGCACACCGTCGGGGATACCGGCGCCTAACGCTGCCTGGCGAGCGGGAGCCTGGCCAAGACCGGCGGACAAAACACAGCCCATGAGTACCCGGTCGACGTCTCCGGCTTCGAGGCCCGACTCATGTATAGCGGCGCCGATCGCCGCAGACCCCAGCTCAGGGGCGGTCGCGCCGCCAAGTGCGCCCTGGAATGCGCCGATTGGAGTGCGCTTGGCGACAACGATGACTACAGGATCGGAATGCATGAAAATCTCCACGTAGATGCCGGGTTTGAGCGTCCGAGGCCAATACTTTCCTGTATATCCTGATGGTGCGCAATACTACGGATTAGTTAGGCGCCCCTTCCGGGTTGTTTCCAGCTGCACGCACCAGATCGGGCTCATCCAGTACCTCCAGGATGCGCTGCCTGGCTGCTTCGGCAAGCCCGCGGCTGTCATCGAAAGCTGGATGGTCCGGCGTTATGGCGGGCAAGACCTCAAATGTCAGTGTATTTGGGTGGGGCAGGATCCCTCCCGCGGGCAACATGCTGCGGGTGCCACTGATGGCGACCGGTACGACCGACAACTGGCCGCGCACGGCGGCCACAAATGCGCCTGGCCTGAAGTGGCCAACACCGGGTTCCTCGCGAAACGTGCCCTCGGGAAAGAAGGCGAGTGACTCACCGCCCTGGGCAGCCTTCACAATCTGGCGCGCATCACGGGCGCTGCCCGCGTGCTTGTTACGCTCGACGAACTTCGCGCCGGCGCGGCGCAGCACAAAATGGACCACAGGAATGTTTCGCATTTCGCCTTTGATCACGAAACTGAAGCGAGCAGGGAGGTATCCTTTGAGCAAGACACCGTCGATATAACTGGCGTGATTCGCAACCACGACACAGCTGTCGCTGGGGAGGTTCTCGAGACCGGTCGCTTTCACCCTGATGCCGGGCAGTGCGAATACGGCTCGCGAGGCCGCTGCCGCGAGCCGCTCTCGTCGTTCCTTGCCCGGGACGAAAACCGTCATCAACAGGGCAAAAATAAGGATCAGGCCAAACCAGAGCCAGGCAATCAGCCCCCACAGGGCGTGTAACGGTCGTGTGACCCAGTTCACTTTATGTTAACGCCTTGATTAATCTGTGACAGCGATCACGCCGGGTAGTGTGCATCGTCAGCATACTCAGAATCCTTGGAAAATCCGTCGCTTGGCGATTCCTCGGTTTGTCCAGCTGGCAGGACGTATACGAAGATCCGATATTCGGAAGCGCGTATGCTAACAGTCTGTCGACACAGGTGGCACAGGCACGAGTATCGCAGCAAAGGATTGCGCGACAAAACAAGTTGGATGTTATGGGCAGCAGCAACAAGAAAGGCACGTCGGAAACGGAGATGGTGCAACGCTCGGAAGAGCTTGTCGATCGTTTCCTTGATGCTATCTGGATGGAGCGTGGTCTATCGAAGAACACGCTCGGCGCCTACCGTGCCGACCTGATGACACTGGGCCGCGGATTGTCAGAGATTGATAAGTCGATCGAACAGGCAAACAAATCCGACCTGCTCGACTTCATTGCAAGACGCGTGGAAAGTGGTGCGAAGCCGCGTTCCACCGCGCGCCAGCTTTCCAGTTTCCGTCGTTTCTTCCGCTACATCATGCGTGAAGGTATGCGCGGTACGGATCCGACGGCAGATATCGAGATGCCGCGTATTGGCCGTTCGCTGCCGAAATCGCTGTCTGAAGATGAGGTCGATGCCCTCCTGAATGCGCCAAATACCGATGAGCCTCTTGGCCATCGCGACAGGGCGATGCTCGAGTTGTTGTACGCCACCGGCTTGCGGGTCTCCGAACTGATCAATTTGCGACAGTCCCAGGTGAACTTTAACCAGGGCGTCTTGCGCATTGTCGGCAAGGGTGATCGCGAGCGCCTTATCCCGCTCGGCGAAGAGTCGCAGCGTTGGCTGCAGGAATTTATCGACGGGCCGCGCATGGAAATCTTGCTGGAGCGGCAGACTGACTACCTGTTCCCCACACGCCGCGGCGATCGAATGACACGCCAGGCGTTCTGGCACATTATCAAGCGCTACGCCGAGAAAGCCGGTGTTCGTCAGAAAATGTCGCCACACAGCCTGCGGCACGCGTTTGCCACGCACCTGCTCAATCGTGGCGCCGACCTGCGAGTAGTGCAGATGTTGCTGGGACACAGCGACCTGTCGACCACCCAGATCTACACGCACGTCGCCAGGGAACGTCTCAAGGAACTGCACGGCGAGCACCACCCCCGCGGCTAGCCGGCGCCCCTACAAACAGGGTGAGCCTTGAAAAGGCCGATTTGCTAGACTTCCCGGGCTGTACGGAACCGCGGTCCCGAAACCCGGTCCATTCCTCCATCGGGCAGGTGCCTTTTCAGGAAATATTCTAATGAGTCTTAAGCTCTCTTCAGTATCGAATTGGCTGGCGATCGCGCTGGCGGCAGTACTTCCGGGTTCTGCCGCAGCGGCGGATGATGCCGAGCTTGAAGCCGTGCGCGCCAAGATGTCTTCGTTGTTCGAGGCCATCCAGCCCGAGAACGTGACAACCAGCCCAATTGACGGCTGGTACACCATTCA
>Ga0316201_10000258_pt1 | contig 27505 bp, 23 predicted proteins | sample CS6wburrow_MG_FD_204516 | JGI IMG/M metagenome (GOLD analysis project Ga0316201, IMG submission 204516) | Coastal sediment microbial communities from Delaware Bay, Delaware, United States - CS-6 worm burrow | ecosystem: Environmental > Aquatic > Marine > Coastal > Sediment | place: USA...
GAGCTCGCCAGTCACGAGGAGGACAGCCAGCGCGCTCAGGAAACCCGCGGCGAGCGCCACGATAGCCATCAGCGCCGACTCCTGTGGGACAGCGGCTGCCGCGGCGTACCCGGCGCCTGCTGCGAGGGCGGCTCGAACCCAGGTCAAGACCGGAATGAAGACGCCGAACGAGCTGCGAATCACCCAGGCCGAAAGCAGGAGCGCAACGACCATGCCGATCGCCGTGCCGCTGGCGGCCGCTACTAGGGTCTGCTCGCCCAGACCCGCTCGCAGCAGCAGAATCCGGTTTGCCACCACGACGACGAGGAGCGAGAACCCGGCTATCATTGCCGCCACTGATGGTTTGCCCGCGCCGCTGATCGCCGTGGCGGCGACCGCGAAGAGGGCGAATGCCGTCACGCCGAAGACGAGAATCGACAGGGCGGGTGCCCCGGCCAGGTACTCCGCCGGGTATGCCAGCTGCATCACGCCGCGGGCGGAGCCCGACGTTGGCGCCGCAACCAAAAAAAGCAAGAGCAAGGAGAAGCGCATGGCGTGCTGAATCGTCGATCGCGCCGCTTCGCGATTTCCAATGCTGGTCGCCTTGCTGATCATCGGGAACACGATGAACGTCATCGAGATGATCAATTGATACGGAACGAACGCAAAGGTTTGTGCGGCGCGGTAGTAGCCAACGTACTGGTTGGCGAGGTCGACCGCGGCCTGGCCGGTTACCGCGCTCGATAGGGCAATCTCGGTGGCTGTCCGTTTTAGGACCTGCAAGTCGATCATCAGAATGCCGTTGAGACAAATCTGGTAGGTCCAAATTGGCGCCATGAAGCCGAGCCAGCGGCGTCGCCGGATCTTCTCTCCGGGCAATCCGGGCTTTCCGAAGCCGATCCAAATCAAGCTGATGGTCACGATCATGCTCGCAGCCGTCGCGAATCCCCCCACAGCTCCGATCGCCCCGAACCCCATCAAGGCTCCGGACAAGATGCCAACCGTGCGGAGCGTGGAGAAGGTGACGTCCAGGCGCGCCTGCTTGGCGAACCAATGCCGACCATTGAGGCTGCCGACGACCGCGGCATAGAGCGCATAGGCAAAGACAACCACCGAGGCGACCCGAAGTAAGCGGGTCAGCTGCTCGTCCAACAAGAGCCGAGCGATCGCTGGCGCACCTACAAACAGCGCCAAGGCGAGCGTGCCTCCCACCAGGCCCTGGATTCGCAGCCCCTGTCGAAGCGTCACCTCCGCTCGGGCTTCATCCTCACTCACGAACTTCGAAACCGATTGGATCGTAGCCACAATCAACACATTGGTGAGAATCGCGACACCGCTCATCGTGGCCGAATAGAGCCCGAACTCCTTGGCCTCCCCGAAGATTCTCGGGAGCAGCAGTTGGACCGCGTAGCTACTGACGATGAAGTAAGCCTTAGCGCCGCCAATCGACACCAGGCCGCGCCCGGCCCGGCGTGCGTCTTCTGAGGAATTCACCGCGGCCGGTTGTGCCGCTCTCGGTCGTGTTGGTCAAGGGTTGACTTGGATTGGTGCATGACGCCAACTACGCCCCAGTGAAGCTCCTATTCTTCCAGTCGAGGCGGGGGGCCTACGGTCGCCTGGTCTCGGCAGCAGCGGTGCTGGCGACGGTGGTGCTCGCAGGAGCCACCGCATATCACGCCGTCGGCGACGGGAGGTGGTCCTGGTTCGACTGCTTCTACATGACCATCATCACGCTCTCGACCGTCGGTTTTGCCGAAACGCTCGAAGGCATGAACGAGATTGCTGAAGCTCGGGTGGTGACGATTGGCCTGATCGTCCTGGGCAGCGGCACGCTGCTCTATTTCATTTCTAGTCTCACCGCTTTGATTGTAGAAGGTGACTTGCAGGGAATTCTGAGGCGCCGAAGTATGGAACGCGCAATCGACTCATTGAGCAATCACGTCATCGTGTGCGGCATTGGCACGACAGGCTGGCACATCGCAACCGAGCTTCGAGCGGTGGGCGTGCCTTTCGTCGTGGTCGACAGCAACCGCGACAGGCTCGATGAGCTCAAGGAGGAGTTCGACGACGAGCTGCTCTTCGTTTGCGGCGACGCGACCGACGACCACACCCTCACCCTGGCGGGCGTCGAGCGCGCGCGCGGCGTCATCTCGGCCCTCAACGACGACAAAGCCAACCTTTTCGTAACGATCAGCGCGCGGGCTCTCAACCCGATAGCCCGAATCGTGGCCAAGTCGATCGAGCCGTCTACCGAAGCCAAGCTCCGGCGGGCAGGTGCCGATGCCGTCGTGGCCCCGAACTACATCGGCGGCGTGCGGCTCTTCAGCGAAATGGTGAGCCCGAAGACGGTGGCCTTCCTCGACCGCATCGTTCAGTTCGGGGGGGGCATCAGTGTCGGCCTCGAGGCGATCGACGTGCCGGCCGAGAGTCCACTCGTTGGCAAGCGACTCGCCGAAACCAGCATCCGGGAGGCAGGCGCGCTCGTGGTCGCGGTGCACCGGGCCGACGGGGATTACGTCTACAACCCCGGAGGCGAGCACACGCTCAAAGCGGGTGACTCGTTGATTGTGCTCGCGGAATCCCAAGACGCTGCTGTGCTTCGGAAAACCCTCGCCGGCTGACCAAGCGATTTCTCTCTGACTCGGGCGGCGGGTTTCGACCCCAATTTCGGCGCCTAGCGGACCTTGACGGCCAGATCACCGTGGTTAGGTTGCTGAAACTCCGACGGCAGCTCGGAGGCAAAAAGGAGACAGGAAAACATGGGAAAGATTATCGGCATCGACCTCGGGACGACCAACTCTGTCGTCGCGGTGATGGAGGGCAAGGACCCGAAGGTCATCGTCAATGAGGAGGGTGACCGGATTACACCGTCGGTAGTGGCGTGGGACGACCAGGGAGAGGTCCTCGTCGGCCAGATCGCCAAGCGGCAGTCCATCACCAACCCCGAAGGCACGGTCTACTCGACCAAACGTTTCATGGGCCGCCGTTTCGACGAGCTGGGCGATGACGCTACCCGCATGCCCTACAAGGTCGTCGAGCGCGACAACGGTGACGCCGGCTTCGAGGTTCGCGGCAAGACGCTCTCGCCGCCCGAGGTCTCGGCCCAAGTGCTCCGCAAGCTCAAGAAGGCAGCAGAGAACTTCCTGGGTGAGCCGGTCACCGAAGCGGTCATTACCGTTCCTGCGTACTTCAACGATTCCCAGCGCCAGGCGACCAAGGACGCCGGCAAGATCGCCGGCCTCGACGTCAAGCGAATCGTCAACGAGCCAACCGCGGCTGCCTTGGCGTACGGCCTCGACAAGACCGAGGACCATCTCATCGCCGTCTACGACTTCGGTGGTGGCACCTTCGACGTTTCGATCCTCGAAGTGGGCGACAAGGTCGTCGATGTCGTCAGCACCAACGGTGACACGCACCTCGGCGGCGACGATATCGACCAGCGCGTCATCGAGTACCTCGTCTCCGAGTTCAAAAAGGACACCGGCATCGACGTAGGCGAGGACAAGATGGTTCTGCAGCGCCTCAAGGATGCAGCAGAGAAGGCGAAGATCGAGCTCAGCACGAAGTTGGAAACCACGGTCAATCTGCCCTTCCTCACGGCCGACGCGGCTGGTCCGAAGCATCTGAACATCCGGATCACACGCGCGAAGCTCGAGTCGATGATCGGCGATCTGGTGCAACGAACCCTCGAACCCTGCAAAAAGGCCCTGTCCGATGCTGGCAAGACCGCCGCGGACATCTCCGAGGTCGTCTTGGTCGGCGGCTCGACCCGGATTCCGCTCGTGCAGGAAACCATGGAGAAGTTCTTCGGCAAAGAGCCCCACAAGGGCGTCAACCCCGATGAAGTGGTTGCGCTCGGCGCCGCCGTTCAAGCGGGCGTGCTCTCCGGCGATGTGCAGGACATGGTCTTGCTCGACGTGACGCCGCTGAGCTTGGGTGTGGAGACCCTCGGTGGAGTCATGACCGCACTCATTCCGCGGAACACCACGATTCCAAGCCGAAAGGAAGAGGTGTTCTCGACCGCAGAGGACAGCCAGACGAAGGTCGAGATTCACGTCCTTCAAGGTGAGCGCGCCGAAGCGAGGAACAACCGAACCCTCGGGCGCTTCCACCTCGAGGGCATCATGCCTGCGCCGCGTGGCATCCCGAAGATCAAGGTCATCTTCGACATCGACGCCAATGGCATTCTCTCGGTGACGGCGAAGGACGAGGCGACCGGCAAGGACCAGAAGGTCACGATCACCTCCAACAGCGGTCTGTCCGACGAGGAAATCGACGGCATGGTCCAGGATGCGGCTTCGCACGAGGAAGAGGACCGGAAGCGCCGTGAGCAGGTCGAGGCGCGCAACAAGGCCGACCAACTCGCCTACGGTGTGGAGAAGGCGCTCGGAGAGGTCAAAGACAAGCTTCCTGCCGAGAAGGTTGCCGATGTCGAGGGCAAGGTGAAGTCGCTCCGTGAGGCGATCGAAGCCAACGACGCCGCGGCGATGGCCAGCCAGACCGAGGCGCTAGAAGCGGCCATGAAAGAGATCGCCGAGCTTGCCTATAGCGCAGCGGCCGCGGCTCCCGAAGGGGCAGCAGGCGCAGCGGCCGAAGGGGCCGGCGCCGAGGAAGCCAGCAAAGGCGACGATGACGTCATCGATGCCGAGTTCGAAGAAGGCGACTAAAGGCGCCCAACGGGCCCGCTGAAGCCCCGCCCGGCCTCGCGCCGAGCGGGGTTTTTCATTGTGCTTGCCCCGACCGCCCGAGCACCTATGTATTGGGGACAGCCGCCCGGAGGCGGGGGCTGCACTACTATGCCGGCACTCGATATTCCTTTCTTCGGCACCCTCGTGCTGTGTCTCATCCTCATCAGCGCTTCGTATACGATGGCGGTGGCGATGGGCGCGGGCCGCGGGCGTCCGCATTTGCTTCCATCGGCTCGTTGGGGCACCTACGCGACCTGCGCGCTCGTTCTCGTCGCGATCCTGGTCCTTGCGTACGCGTTTCAGGTCCACGATTTCCGCATACGGTACGTCGCCCGTTACAGCGATCGCTCGATGCCCTGGTGGTATCTCGTCACGTCCCTGTGGGGAGGGCAGGACGGCTCGCTCCTGTGGTGGTCGTTCCTTCTTTCGGGCTACACCTTCTTCGCCGTTCGCTGGCTTCGCGGCCGCTACACGGAGCTCCAACCCTGGGTCATCGCCACCCTGATGAGCATCCTGATCTTCTTCGCGATCTTGATGCTTTTCGCCGCGAACCCCTTTGCGACGTACATCCGAACGACGCCGGGTGACGGTGAAGGCCTCAATCCCCTTCTCCAGAACTACTGGATGGCGATTCATCCGCCGGTTCTCTACATGGGATTCGTTGGCTGGTCGGTGCCGTTTGCAATCCTGGTCGCCGCGCTAATCACGGGTCGCCTCGGCAACGAATGGGTCCGCGCCGCACGTCTTTGGTCGATGATCGCCTGGACCTTTCTGTCGATCGGCCTGCTGCTCGGTTGCCTCTGGTCGTACGAGGAGCTTGGCTGGGGCGGCTACTGGGCCTGGGATCCGGTTGAGAACGCCTCGTTCATGCCCTGGCTGGTAGGTACGGCCTATTTGCACTCCGTTCTGATTCAGGAGCGGCGGCACATGATGAAGGTCTGGAACGTCTTCCTTTTGGCACTGACCTTCTTCCTCACCATTTTCGGCACGTTTCTGACCCGCTCAGGGCTCATCGCGAGCGTGCACTCCTTCGCCCGTTCCGACATCGGTCAGTACTTCGTCTGGTACATGGCCTTCCTGCTGATCGCGATTGCGGCGCTCATGATTTGGCGTCTTCCCAAGCTCAAGGCCGACAACGAAATAGAGTCGCTCGTCAGTCGGGAGTTCGCGTTCCTGCTCAACAACTGGGTCTTGCTCGGGATGATGGTCTTCGTGCTGATCGCGACCACCTTTCCCCTGCTCAGTCAATGGGTTCGGGGCGAGGAAGTCACCGTCGGCCCCGGCTTCTACAACAAGTGGATGGTCCCGCTCGGGATTGTGCTTCTGTTCTTGGCCGGGCTCGGGCCATTGGTCGCCTGGCGCAAAGCCACCGGCTCCAAGCTCTTGCGGGCCATGGCCTTCCCCGTGGGTGTAGGGCTGAGCGTTGCCTTGTTTCAGTTTCTCTTTGGTGCGCGCCTCGGCTATCCGCCGGTCGTCGAGCCCACCGAGATTTACGATACCGCCACGGGCACGGTTCTCGCTTGGATGTCGGCCGTGGCTCCGAGCGTTTCGTTTGCCACCTGCGCTTTCGTGCTTGCGAGCGTGGGTCAGGAGTTCTGGCGCGGCATTCGCGTTCGCATGAGAAAGGGCGAGGGCGCGGGCACTGCGCTCGTCAATCTCGTGTCCAAGGGACGGCGCCGCTACGGCGGCTACATCGTGCACATCGGCATCGTCTTCATGTTCATCGGCTTCACGGGCGCCGCCTACGACGTCGAGCAGGAGAGCGCGCTTCGCCCCGGCGAAGCGATGGAGATCGGCAAGCATACGGTGCGCTACGACCAGCCCCGCATGGAGACCGATCCAAACAAGCGAATGATCTTCACCGACATGACGCTCCTCGACACGTCCGGAAACGAACAGGGGCAGGTCGCACCGGGCAAGTTCATCTATCGAACGCATCCGCAGATGCCCACCACCGAAGTGGCGATTCGCAGCCGCCCGGCTGAAGACGTCTACGTGATCATGAGCACCGTCGATCCGTCGACACAGCGTGGCACGTTCCGCATCATCATTCGGCCCTTGGTCGCTTGGATTTGGTTCGGCGGCATCGTGCTCTTGCTAGGGGCACTGCTCGGCATGTGGCCTACGGGACGTGAGCTTCTTCGAGAACAACCAGCCCTTCGGCGGCGATTCCGATTCTCTCCCGCCACGGCGGTGGTTGGACTGGCGATCCTGATCGCGACGATGATCGCCTGGGTGGGCGTGGCCTCCGCGCAGAACGACAGCAGCAGCACACTTCACGCGGGCTCCGTCGTCATCAATGACCCCGTCGAAAGGCAGTTGTTCGGACGCCTCCTGTGTCAATGCGGCGACTGCGCGCGCCTGCCGCTGGATACCTGTGCCTGCGGCTGGGCCGACGACAAGCGCATCGAGGTTCGCGAGCGGCTTGCTGCCGGGGAACTGCCTACGAAGATTCAGGAGTCGTACCGCGCCCAGTACGGTGCCGCGGCATTGGCGATTCCCTCCGACAAGGGTTTGGACCGCGCGCTCTGGGCGGTCCCGATCGCCGCCATGGGCTTCGCCGTTGGCTTCATCGTGCTGCTCGGCCGTCGTTGGCAGCGTCGCGGGGCGGTCCCGAGAGAGATGACGGCCTCTGATGTAGGCGAGAAAATCGAGTACGACTCACGCCTCGACGCGGAGCTCGATCGCATGGAGCAAAGCTAGTGGCTGACTACCTCCCCTGGTTGTTCGTCATCGGCGCGTCGCTGGCCGTGGTCGTTGCGCTGGTCAGTCTTTGGTTGAGTCTGAGCCTGGCATTTTCCGACGAGCTCGTCGGCGGAGCGCGCGCGCAGCTCACAAACGACGCGCGTCTCGGTTTGTTGACCGAGAAGGACGCTCTACTTCAGGAGATTCGCGACATCGCCTTCGAGCATGACGCCGGGAAGCTCTCCGACACCGATTACGAAGAGATCAACGCCAAACTCCGGGCAGAGGCTCGCCACATCCTTCATGAGCTGGATGCCGGCGCCGGGCCCTTTCGAGATGAAGCCGAGGCACTGATCGCCGAGCGGCTTGCTGACGAGGCATGATGCGAATCACAGCTCTGATCGGCCTACTAGTTTGGGCCCCATCGATCGTATCCGCACAGCAGGACCAGGCAGTCGTCAATCGCGTTCTCGGCAAGGTGCCGGACTTGGTGACCTCGGCCGTCGACTCGGCGCTTCCGAAAGGGACCATCGTGGTCGAGGTGATCGACCCGACCGGCGCGCCCGTCCCCAAACAAGCCGTGCGCCTCGGTGTCATGGAACAGTCCGGGGGTCGCGATAGCAAAGCCTGCGTCACCGACGAAAAGGGTAGCTGCTCGTTCGATGGGCTGCTGACGGACGCCAAGCATTCCTATCGAGCAAACGTGCCGTACAATGGTGCGAACTACAGTCTCATGCCATTTAGGCTCGATGCGGAGAAGGGTCAGCGGGTTCGCGTCGTCCGGCTCCCGACCACGACCGACAATCGACGTGTCTTTCAAGTGCTCGGACGCACGATGATCGAGTTTCGCGATGGTCGCGCTCGCGTCAGCCAGGACGCTCGGCTCACGAACCTCGGCGAGTCCACGTACGTGTTTCCCGATGGCGGCATGCGGATTCCCCTGCCCGAGGGGTTCAAGGCCTTTGACGCTTTGACCGTCATGACCGACCAGCGGGTCAGCGCAACGGACGATGGCCTCGAGATCTCTGGCTCGATCCCACCCGGCCGCGCCGATCTACGCTGGGCTTACGACATTCCGGTCAGCGGCAGCTCGCTGTCGATTCAGCAGTCCGTGCCGCTTGCCACGATGGAGTATCAAGTCGTCAGTGACTACATCGACGGCATGACGCTCGAAGTCGAGGGCTTTCAGGTCGCCCGTGTCCACGAGGGCGGCGACCGCCGCTTCCTGGTTGCAGGCGTGATGCGGAGCCCAGGTGATCCGCCAATCGATCCCTTGAGGATTCACATTCGCGGGATCCCCGGTGACGGTACGCTGCCTTATTTCGCCGCTGCGTTCGCTGCGTTCTTCATCTTTCTCGGAATCTGGCTTCTTCTGCGTCCTACGGATCAAACCGGCGTTCTGGCGAAAGTCCGGGAAGATCGCCGTGTTGAGCTCTTAGAGGAGATCGCAGCTCTGGAGGGCCAACGGAAAGCCGAAGAGATTGGGCCCAGCTTTTATGAGCATCGTCGGCGGGAATTGACCGATGAGCTAGCAATCGTGCTTCGCATGCAGAGCGAGGCGCCTGGCCATTGATCGGCGGCGCAAGGCCGCGTATGTTCGCCGCCCACCGCAGCTAAGAGAAGAGGGGACCCATGGCAGAAGGCCTGAATCGTGTGACGCTCATCGGGAATCTAGGTGCTGACCCGGAGCTCAAATACACCCAGAGTGGGCAGGGCGTGCTGCGCCTGCGCTTGGCGACGACCGAGTCGTACGTGAATCGCGCAGGAGAGCGCCAGCAACGCACCGACTGGCACACCATTACCGTCTGGGGGAAGCGCGGCGAAGCCCTCAACAACATCCTATCCAAGGGCAGGAGCATCTGCGTCGAGGGTCGAATCCAATACCGGCAGTGGGACGACAAAGACGGCAACAAACGCAACTCCACCGAGATCGTCGCCCAGAACATCGTTCTTCTCGGTAGCGGCCGGGGCCGAGACTCCGCAGCGCCGGGGGAGTTCAGCGGCGGCGGCGCCGGCGCCGGTGGTGGCGGCAGCGCACCCCCGTCCGACGACTTCGGCGACGACGACATTCCTTTTTGAGGCGGGAATCGCGCTGGCTCCCGTCGCGGAGCGCACGATCCGCTGCGCGATCCTGCGTCAGGCGTCCTCGACGTAGCCTCTAGCTACGCCTGCGGGTCCTTCCTTGTCTCGCTTGCGCCTCGCACGCTCCACTCGGTCCGCCAACGTGATTCCCGCCTCTTTGAGGCGGTGTCCGCTTGGCTCTCTTCGCGGAGCCGGGCTCTCCTAAGGCTGTTGGACTGGGGTCGGGGCTGGCGCTTCGACCGCTGCTGCGGCGTGTTCGGCCGCTAGGGCAGCTTCGAGGGCGGCCTTTTCAGCCTTCTTGAGCTCCTTCGCTTCGCGGGCGATTCGCGTCTTTTCCGAGATGTACGCCGCGGAAGCAGCAATCACGATGGCGACCTCCAGGGCGAGCGCGATGACCGTGTAGATGTCGGGCTTGGCGCCCTGGACCATCGCCACAATGCGTCCGCCGGCGAAACCAGCACCGCAGACCAGGAAGGCGAGCGTGGCCGCCAAGCGGAGACGCTGGAACATCGCGCCCAAAACAGCGAACACGCCCAGGGCGGACCAAAGCCCCACATTCACCGCCATCGACTCGATGTAGAGGGGGCCGTTTGAATGGTCACCGAGCCCCATCCAGTCAGGCAGGACCGAACCGGCGAAAAACAAGGAGAGCATCGCCCAGCCAATAGAGCCCAGGCCGAGAAGAAAGAGCACGTTGCGGGCCATGCGATCAACATACCGCCGTTCGCTTTTCAAAGAAAGTTAGTCCAGTCTTGCAGCGTGCCGAAGGTCCGTGCCGACGTCTTATTGACACGAAGAGGCCTCGTTTCGTCGCGGGCGAAGGCTCAGGCGCTCATTCTTGCTGGCAAGGTGTTCACTGCGGGCCGACGCGTGGAGAAGAGCGGCGAGACGATCGATGAAGAGGCACCGCTCGAGGTGCGCGAGCCCGATCATCCATACGTGTCGCGGGGTGGGGTGAAACTAGCAGGTGCCCTCGATGCCTTCGACTACGACCCGGCAGACAAGACTGTGGCAGACTTTGGCGCGTCCACGGGCGGCTTCACCGACTGCCTTCTTCAGCGCGGCGCAGCGAGGGTCTTCGCCATCGACGTGGGCTACGGGCAGCTACACAACAAGCTGCGGCAAGACGGGCGAGTCGTCGTCATGGAGCGTTGCAACGCGCGGCACTTGAAATCAGACGACCTGCCCGAGCCGATCGACCTCGTGGTCATCGACGCTTCTTTCATTGGGCTCGAGAAGCTTCTTCCGGCCGCGAGTACTCTTCTGCGGGCCCGGGGCGAGGTGATTGCTCTCGTCAAACCCCAGTTCCAAGTCGGCCATGGCAAGGTGGGCAAGGGCGGCGTCGTTCGGGACCCGGAGCACCGTCGCGAGGCCATCGAGACTCTCCTTGTGGACGCTGAGCAACTCGGGTTCGCGCTCGTCGCCCAAGCCGACAGTGTGATCACCGGCCCGAAGGGCAATCAAGAAACGTTCATTTGGTTGCGTCGGTCGACGGCGGCACCCGCTCTATGAAGCCTGGCATCACTGGCATCCAACCCTGGTCGACCTTGCTCTTTCGAACCTTGACCCACCAGACCTGCTCGCAGGCCTGCGGATCTTCTTCGTTCAAGCCCTCGAACGCGTCGTCGAGCGTGCACGGGGTCCATCCCGGGCCTTGCTCGGTTTCGACCATGCACATGCCGCGCGAGTTGTAGAAGAGGAAGGAGCCGACCTCGCCTTGCGGGACCGCCAGGAACGTCCGCTCCACCTCGATCCCCTGGTCCCAGACCTTCCTTTTCACGAAGAGGTCACGCTTTGCGATTAAGCGCCGCGGCTTGGTGATCAGTACCTCGCTGTCTTCCACCTCGATGAGCTCGCCCTCTTTCCAGGTGACGGTCGCGGTGACGAACGCAGCGTGTGTCGGCTTGAGCTTCAGCTTCATCTTCTGGTACTTGTCGCCCCAGCGGAGATTTTGATACTCGGCGGGGTAAGGCCAGCTGTGCTTGGCTATCGCGCTCGACCTGAGGTCGTGGTCGCAGTCGAGGCCGAGTGCGGCAGATTCGGCCGTGGCGCTGACAGGAGAGCTCTCGCTCTTTTTGCAGGCTGTTCCGAGCGCCGCGGCCAAAAGCGAGGCAGTGAGAATTGAGAGTGTTCGCATGATGAAAGCTGGTTCCCGGGGGTGGATTCGAACCACCATTCACAGGTCCAAAGCCTGTTGTCCTGCCCTTAGACGACCCGGGAGCGATTCTCCTCATAACACGCATGCGCGACCCCTCAAGCGTCGGCCCCAGGGGCTTGCTAGCTAGCCGTCATTGGTGCGATACCCGAGGTCGGCAGACGGTTGGGGAGCATTCGAATGTGCAGCGATCAGAAATACCCGGATTGGCTACTGTGGTTCTCGGAGCACGGGGTGCGTATCCTCATCCTGCTCGCGATCGGGTTCATGGCTATCGTCTACACGCGCAGCCGGTCCAGCACCGAGGAGCGGCTTCACGCGATCGAAGACACCGTTCAGTCCGGGCCCCCGAGCTCGTACACACCCCCGAACTTGGACGTCTACGCAGCGGCGGGCGTGACGGTCGACGCGCTATCGGTGCATCGGGCCGACTACGTCCCAGTCTACTCCCACATCTACTATGACGGCGGCCGCCCGTATCTCCTGGAAACGACGCTCAGCATTCGCAATGTGGACCCGAAGCGAAGGGTCTACGTGAGTGCCGCGAACTATTACGACACCGACGGGAAGCTCTCCACGAAGAAGGTCGATCGCCTCATCAGGCTCGAGCCGCTTCAGACCATTGAATTTCTCATCAAGCGCCACGATGTCACCGGCGGCTCCGGCGCAAATTTCATCATCGAGTGGCATGCCGAAACGAGCGACACACACGCGCCGCTGATCGAGGCTGTGATGGTTGGGCGCTCCGGGACGAATGCGATCTCTTTCGTGCGAAAGAGCGAGCCACTGTCTGGTTGGTTGTCGAAGTAGCTCGCCTGGCTCAGTCAGCTGTTCTTACGGCCGGCGGCAGGTACAAGGGGTTCAGAGCTTCCGGTTTCGGCAAGTACATGCGGAACTGGAGCGAGAAGGGCCCCTTGGGCGCGGGGAGCCAGTTGCTCGCCTTGTTCTTTGCTGGTGACGCGTGTTGGATGTAGATCGTGAGCGAGCCGTCCTTGCCATACTGGAGGCCGCTCCGGTCGCCGATCGAGTAGCGATCGATCTGGTTGGCCACCATCAGTTGGTCCGGCACGCTGTACAGCGTCATCGACCAAAATGCGTTCACCTGCGGGAGCTCGTCCTTCTCGAAGCGCATGATGTACTCGTGCGTCGACCCATCGAATGGCTTGCTCGAAGCGTCGGAATTCCCGATGGGGTAGTACGCCTCCTCGGTGTCGTTTCCGTAGAGACCCACCATGGCCGCCACGGCGCGGGCCAAGTACCTGGTCCGCATGACCTCGCCGGGTCCGAAAATGCCGTCCACTCCCTGCCAGCCTTCGGCCGACCGGCTTGAGACCCCCTCGATCTGGCTCGGAGCTTGCGCCGCCCGGGCGATCGCCATGATGCCCTGGCCGATGCCTTCCTCCACGGCGTTACGAATGCCTAGGTTCAGAGCCCGCGAAGCGTTGAGCGCGCCGGCTCGAATCCCGATGCTCGAGAACCGAGTCATGAGCTCCTGCTCCTCGGGCACGACCAGGACTTGTGTCAGAAGAAAATTGAGCAGGTCGATGAAGGCGGCCGACTTGGCCCGTTTCGAATCGTAGGTCGGGAAAGTGATCCCGGTCGGTACGGGAACCCGAGAGCGACCGAGATACACGTTCATCGCGGTTAGCCGGTACTGCTTCTGAAGCTCCACGACAGCAGCGACATCGTCGGGCCCCTCGACCTCGATTCGAATGATGCAGAGAACGAAGTTGCTTTCACTACGAAAGACGGCTTGTGCGTCGCCAGGCTTGGCGCCCTCCCACTGTGGCCCTGCGATCACGTAGCTTCCAGCCGCGGTGCCGGTCGCGCGCGTTCCAATGTAGGCGAAGTTGTGGGTGAACATGTCGACCAGCTGGACCGAGTAATATCGATTCTCGACCTCGGGAACGCTGATGAGGATGGGCTGTGCCCGAAGGTCCAACCAAGCCATCGAATATATGGTGTCGTTGTTGGGCCGGACGATGTCCTTGAACGCTGGGTCGAGAAGCTTGGTCCTGTGCGCGAGCTCGTTGAACGGCGCTTGGTACCCGGGCGCGCTCTTGTCGATGGCCTGGACATACATCGTCCGGTAGCTCTCCATCATCGGAAACGCGTAGACGTACGCCTCTTCGGCAATTGCGGCGGCCTGTTTAGGCGTCGGCTCTTTCGGTACCGTTTGTGAGGAAGGCACGGCGCCGTCTTTGGCGCATGCGGACAGGACCTGTAACGCCGCGATCACCGCGATCGACACTCCGAGCTTCGAACATGAGGTCATGGCCCTAGCCTAGTCCACGGCGAGGCGTTTGCTAAAGAAGAGCTTTGCCGCCGGGAACGCGAGCGCGAATACGACGAACATACAAACGGCGACGGTAATCAGCACTCTTGGATCATCCTTGAAGTTTGCCGTTGCGATGGTTGCTGCCGCGCCGATGTTGCGCGCTGTCGTGATGAGGCCGAGGGTCACCTTGCCCTTCGTTCCGCCAGGTCCGAGGAGGTATCCCACTGCAAAGGCCAGGACCGTCAGGACGATGGCCGAGCTGATCGCCCCCTTGCCGATCGTGGCAGAGAGAGCATCGCCATGCAGAACGATCGCAAGCACGAAGAAGACGAGCAGTGAGAGATTCACGACGATATTCGCTGGCTTCAGGAGCTTCGCCGCCGTCCGTTCGCTGAAATGCCGGACGCCCAAGCCCACGACCAGGGGCACGAACATCTGCAGCAGGAGCGGCTTGGCGATCGCCCAGGCGCCAATTTCCGTTCCTGGTATGAGAAACGGCAGGACCAATGGCATGTAGATGATCGTGAGGACCGTCAAGAGGATCGTCGCAGCAATCGAGTTGGGCACGTCGCCTGCCGCGGCGCGAACTAGTTTGGGTGTGTAGGGCGCGCCGGCGGCGAATCCATACAGGAGCACGCCGATCATGTACGGACGTTCGAGCGGGAACCAGATACTCATCGTGTACACGATGAGCGGCGTCAGGATGAGGTTCGCGATCAACGCACGGGCCACGACCGGACCGTTTCTGAGGGGCTTGAAGACTTGCTCGAAGGTCACCTCGAGGCCGGCGGTGAATAGGACCCCCGCGATGAAAAGAGCAATGGAGATGTTGAGGAGGATTTCGAGCATCGACTGCCGCGGTTGTTACACGACTGAACCCACGTTTGCCAGCGCCAGCGCCAGTGCCAGCGTCAGCGGGGGGTCGGTCCCTCGTGGCCCGGATCTGCTATTCTCGCCAGCGTGATGATTCGGACAGTCTCGGCCAAGGCGCTCATTGGAATCATCGTTCTCGCGACGATGGCCGGTTGTGATGCTGAGCTGAAGACGCCGCCCGGGTACCAGGGGATCATCGAGCACGACGATCGCCATCTCGGCTTTCGCGTTGGCGGTCAGCTTCGGGAGATCCGTTTTGATCGCGGGGACGTCATCGAAGAAGGGGCACTGATCGCGGTCCTCGACGACACGGCCGAGCTTCCGATACTGCTGGCTCGAGAAGCGGATCTGGCGCGGGCCCGGGCCAATGCCGCTCTGGTCTATGCAGGGCCGCGCGTCGAGGAGGTTCGGTCCACCATGGCTGAGCTCGATGGCGCCCGGGCGACTCTGCGGGAGGCCAAGGCCAACCTCGATCGGCACCGCAATCTTCCAGAGCAAGCAGCGACCGCGCGCTCGCTCATCTCCGAGCTCGAATCGGCATATGCGCAGTCCAGGGCCCAGGTTCGGATGCTTCAGCAGAGACTCAAGCAAATGCGGAAGGGCGCGCGGCCCGAGGAGCTTGCTGCATCGGACGCTGCGGTCACCGCCGCGGAAGCGGCCGTAGACGCCGAGAAAGAGCGATTGGCGCTTTACTCGTTGCGCTCCAGCGAGCGCGTCACCGTTCTCGACGTGCCGGTGCGAATTGGAGAGGTGGTTGCCGCGGGCGCCACGGTCGCCACGGTTGCCGATACCAAGCATCCCTACGTGGACGTCTTCGTACCGCAGCAATCGCTAGAAGGTCTCGAGCTTGGCCTTCCTGCGCGCGTCCGGGTCGATGCCGAGAGCGAAGCTTTCGACGGCAAGATTGAGCACATCGCACCGACGACTGAGTTCACGCCGCGATACCTCTTTTCGCCTACGGAGCGCCCCAATCTGGTCGTTCGCGTCCGGGTGCGCATCAGCGACCCAGATGAGCGCCTCCACGCCGGCGTGCCCGCGTTCGCCAAGTTCGAGATGAAGGGCCCATAGGGGTGGAAGATCCCGTCGTCGCCGAGGGGCTCTCTCGGAATTTCGGAAAGCTCGTCGCGGTGAGCGATGTGAGCTTTCGGGTGCATCGCGGGGAGATCTTCGGCCTGCTCGGCCCGAATGGCGCCGGCAAGTCGACTACGCTGCGCATGCTCTGCGGGATTTTGGACCCGAGCGGCGGTCGCGCGACGGTCGTCGGTTTCGATGTCGCGACGGAGTCGGAGCAGGTCAAGCAAAACATCGGCTACATGACCCAGCGCTTCAGCCTCTACGAGGATCTCACGATCGAAGAGAACCTGAGGTTCTACGCGGGGATCTATGGGCTCAGCCGAGCTGAGCGCAGCACGCGCGTGCCCGAAGAGCTCGAACGTGCGGGCCTCAGCGAGAGGCGCAACCAGATCAGCGGCACCCTTTCCGGGGGTTGGAAGCAGCGGCTCGCACTGGTCTGCGCGACGATCCACCAACCGCCGCTCTTGTTTCTCGACGAGCCAACCGCGGGTGTCGACCCGGTGAGTCGCAGGGAGTTCTGGGCTCACATCCATCGCATCGCTGCGGCTGGCACCACGGTCATGGTGACCACTCACTACATGGACGAGGCGGAACGCTGCCACCGTCTCGCCTTCATTTTTAGAGGCACGCTTCTGGACATCGGGACGCCAGCAGAGGTCATCGCGCGCCGGGAGATCCGCGTCGGCCTGGTTTCGACTTCGGACGTGGCCGCCGCCATGGATCTGCTGGTCTCCCATCCGGCGGTCGACGAGGTTGCTCCCTTCGGCGATCGTCTGCGATTGGCGACGCTCGGTGGCATCGACCCAGTGCTGCTCGCGCAGGACCTATTGGGTGACGGTCCAGGTGTCGGAGACTGCCGCGAAATCGTTCCCAACGTCGAAGACGCGTTCGTGGCGATGGTTCACAGCGAAGCGCGGAACGGGGGCGCGCAATGAACCGCATGCTGTCCATCGCCTGGAAAGAGATGATCCAAGCGAGGCGTGACCGTCTCACGATGGGCATGATGTTCGGCATTCCGATCATCCAGCTGCTGCTCTTCGGCTACGCCATCAACACGGACGTTCGGAACATTGCCACCGTCGTCTACGACCAAGATCACTCCGAAGAGTCCCGTGGATTCGTAAGACGTATGGAGGCGACCGGCTTCTATGATCTGGTCGGCCATGTGGACAGCTACGAGCAAATCGGCATAGCGATGCGCTCTCGGCAGGCCATGGTGGCGCTGGTCGTGCCGCCTCGCTTCGGCGCCGAAGTCGAAGCAGGACGGCCGGCTCGGCTTCAACTCGTGGTCGACGGCTCCGATCCGCAGGTCGTCGCAAGTGCGACGAATACGGCTGTATCCCTCGCAGCTGCTCGCTCCTCCGAGCTGAGCGTCGCGCGGCTCCAGCGACTCGGTCAGCCCGCCGCCGCACCGAGCCAGGTGATCGTTGTGGAGCCCGCGACTTGGTACAACCAGGACCTTCGTACTGCGGTGTTCATCGTGCCGGGCCTGGTCGGTGTGATCCTCACCATGACCTTGGTGATGTTCACCGCCATGGCGATCGCCCGCGAGCGAGAGCGTGGTACGCTCGAGCAGCTGATCGTTTCTCCGATTCGAAGCGTGGAGCTCACTGTCGGCAAGATCCTCCCGTACATCGCAGTGGGCTACTTGCAGATGAGCTTGATTCTCGGTGTCGGCTCCTTGGTTTTCAAGGTGCCCATCGTCGGCTCGCTCGGCTTGCTCTACCTGCTGTCGGTATTCTTCATCGCCGCCAGTCTTGCGGTTGGCCTCCTGTTCTCGACGATTGCAAAGACGCAACAGCAGGCCATGCAAATGTCGTTCTTCTTCCTTCTGCCGAACATACTCCTATCGGGCTTCATGTTTCCTTGGGAAGCAATGCCGACACCGGCGCAGTGGCTGGCCACGATTCTGCCACTGACGCACTATCTGCGAGTGGTGCGCGGCATCGTTCTCAAGGGTGCATCATTCGCGGAGCTCAGCACCGAGCTCATTTGGCTCGCCGGCATCACCCTGGTCCTGATCATCGTCGCGTCGATGCGTTTTCAGAAGAAACTCGACTAGAACGATGAGCCTGGCGCCTGGAGGAACTCTAGCTCCTCCGACGTGGACAGGCGCCCGAGGGTGTCGTTGCGGTGAGGATAGCGCCCAAAGCGGTCGATGATGTCGCGATGCCGCTTGGCGAAGTCCAGATAGTACTCGGCATCGGCCTTCAGCTCGTCAGGCGCGATCTGACAAAGCCGCCGGAAGACCTGGTCGCAGCGCTCGTGATCTCGGAGCGCCTCACTATGTTCTAGCGGCAGGTAGAAGAATACGCGCTCGTCGAAGGAGAGCTCTTCGTCGAAGCCCGCGTCGAGGCCTTCCCAACAAACTTCTCGCGCGAGCTCGTCTGCCGCGAACATGTTTGGCGTGCCGCGGAACATGTTCCTCGAAAACTGATCGAGCACGATGATGTAGGCCAGAGCGCCCCGCGCAGAGTGCCGCCAGCCCTCACGGTCGCCTGCTACGATCGCTTCGTAGTCGTTCAGAAACTCGGAACGGATCGCCTCGTCGAAGGCATCGGACTTCGTCCACCAGAGCTTTCGTTGATTGGGGCTGGCGCAGCCGAGCTCGTTGAGCTCCCCAAACCAGAAATCCAACACCACGTCGATCCGATCATTCATCTTCGGCACCTCTGCGGAGGGATTCTACAGCATCGAGGAAGACCCGGGCTTTTAGCTCGGTCTCCGCTACTTCCCGATCCGGGTCGCTGGCTTCGACGATTCCGCCGCCGGCCCAGTAGACCACCCGGCCGTTCGCAACGGAGGCGGTCCGAATCGCCACGGCGAGCGACAAGCCGCCCTCGTAGTCGATGAAGCCCAGAGCGCCGCAGTAGATCCCGCGCGGATGTTTCTCTAGCTCTTCGATTATCTCGAGCGCGCGAATCTTCGGCGCGCCGGTGACGCTCCCAGGCGGGAAAGTGGCTTCGAGGATGTCCGCCAGCGAAACATCTGACCGCGTCACGCTGCTCACGGTGCTCACGAGATGATAGAGCCCCGTGAATGGCTCCACGATCAGCGGCGCATCGACGCTCACGGTGCCGATCTCGGCAACACGCCCGAGGTCGTTCCGCATGAGATCGACGATCATCGAATGCTCTGCGCGCTCCTTGGGGTCGGCCAGCAGTCGCTCCGAGGAGCCATCGTCGCAGGGCTCCCGCCGAATCGTTCCCTTGATCGGTCGCGTGATCAGCGTTCTGCTCCATGCGTCCCAATGGATGAAGCGCTCCATCGTGCATCCCAGGACCGCGTGGTCGCCACCGTCGAGAAACATCCCGAGCGGCACCCGACTCGCTACGCGCATCGCCTGCCAAAGCTGCAGTGCATCCCCACGAAACGGTGCGGACCAGCGCCGGGCGACGTTGACCTCGTACACCTCGCCGAGGCCGATGTAGTCGAGCGCCTTTCTGATCGCGTCACGATGCTCCTCGGCACCGTCTACCTCGATTTCGCCTATCTGCGGTGGCGAGACTCGGTGCTCTGTCAATCCGGCCAAGCGACGGCGGAACAGCTCGCAGGCATCGCGGTCGTCGCCCACGATCCAGGATTCTCCAGCAGCGTGATCGAGTGCCAGAAGCGCCGGGTATCGCCGAAACAGCATGATGGTTTCACCAGCGCGATCGAAGCGAGGCTCCCCACGCACGGGCGCCGACCAGAATGCGTCATACGCGATGTACCCAATCCATGCGGGCACTTCGCAGGGCCTAGGGCCATCGGGATTGGTGTCCGCGCTCCTCTGTTCCAGTCCGCGAAGAGCGGCGAACGGCTCCTCCTCACCAAACTCCGCCCGAATCTCGTCGGACGGCCAAGCGGCGAGAAACGAAAACCGTCCGTCGCGTGATTCGCTCCGGTTCGAATCCAGCCAGGCAAAGCCCGGCTCAGTGCGCAGGCGTCGCGCTACAGCTAGCTCATCGATCGAAGAGTCGCGTTCGGCCCACACTGCGCTCCTCTACTTGCTCGCCGTGAAGCGGTAAAGCAACCTCTCGCCGTGCTCCTCCGAATCTTCTTGCTTGGATTGCTTTCCGCGACGGCCTTCGGATGCAAAAAATCCGTTTACCAGTTCGTCTTCGAAGCCCGCATCGTAGACGGCCAGAACGGCAACCCAGCCGCTAACACCGATGCGAGCAACCTACGAATCGGCATTCAAGAGGGTGAATCTTCGGCCCAGCAGTACGAGTACCCAATCACGGACGGAGCTTTCGAGGCCGTCCTCGAATTCAGGGCGTTCAACCAGCCCACTCGCATTCGGGTCGAGATAGAGGGTCCCAGCACCGAGCTCCTGAGCGCCTCGCCGTTGTTTGTGCCGTCCATAAGCGGAAGCCTGCTTCGCGTCGTGACTTCCGCGCCCTCGTCGTGCGAGCGAGTCACCTTCGACCTTCTAGATTCGCCCCGTGCGTTCTTCGGAATGGTCAGGTCCGGCACCTTCGCCCTGATCGCCGGTGGCACAGGCCCGTCCCAAGAGCAGATTGAGTTTTTCGACCTGCTCCAATGGGAGTCGCGCCTCTTCACCGAAGACCTCTCACTGTCCGACCTCGGGGAAACACGGGCCGCCTCGATCGACGAAGCTGAAATCCTCGTGCTTCCAAGCAACGCTACGCCCTTCATCTTCAACATGCTCGACGCGACGAGTCGCATCACCCCAGCGGTTCTTCACCTCGGAGCCGGGCCCAGGTCGGCGCTCGTTTCAGTTCCGGGTGTAGGCGCCATGGTGATCGGCGGTGAGGTCAGTGGCGAGGCCAAAGCAGAAGTGTCGCTGGTCGGTCCGGGCGGCGCAGTGACCTCTCTTCAGTTGAGCGAGCCCCGATCTGGCGCTGCGGCAACTGCTCTCGGCACGAACGTCCTGGTCGCCGGGGGCAACGCCGAAGGCAATGCGGAGATCCTCCTCGATGGCGAGACCTTAGGACAGACGCTTGCTGGTGTTGTAGACGGTGTTCGCGAGGGCGGCTTTCTCGTTGGCGACGGGGAAAGCCGAGCTCTTTGGATGGGCGGCACGGACGCCGGAGATACCATCCGCCAAGACAGCCTTCGCTTCGACGACTGTCCGGGCGACTGCGCTTCGAGCGCCGGTCCCCAGTGGACGACAGCGCGCCTGAACGCGCTCCTGCCCGCGCAGAGCACATTGCTGGTTGGTGGCGATGACTCTTCATTGGTCGAGAAGGTCGGCTGGAACGGTGGAGACGTGGAGATTGCAACTCTGCTGCAAATGGAGTCTCCGCGGGCCGGCGCTAGCGGCCTCGTCTTGGAAAGCGGCGCCTTCATCGTGGCGGGGGGCGATGATGGGGTGAGCATCCGGGACGATTTCGAGTTCTGTGTTCCTGCCGCGCTCGAACCGCTATAGAAGGATGGGGTGGCGGTCCCCGAACCTGTTACCCTGGGAATCCCCGGGCAGATGTTACGCAAGCTGGAGAAGTACGAGGTCCTCGACGAGATCGGCCACGGTGGCATGGCTACGGTCTATCGGGCACGTGACAGCTCGCTCGACCGTTTCGTTGCTCTCAAGGTGCTGCATCCACACCTGCAGCGTACCAGTGAGGCCCGCGCAAGGTTCACGCGCGAGGCCAAGAGCGTAGCGAAGCTGCGACATCCACACATTCTCGAGATTTACGACTACAGCGGCGAGGCATCGGAGGAGACTTATATCGCGGCGGAGCTGCTCACCGGCCCGACGCTAAAAGACTTCGTCCTCCAGCACAAAGAACTGCCTCCAGAAATCGCAGCGTGCATTGCGTTGCAGCTCGCAGACGCGCTCAGCGAGGCGCACGACAAGGGCATCATCCACCGCGACGTGAAGCCGGAGAACGTGCTCATTCATGAAGACCGTTACGTGAAGCTCACCGACTTTGGCATCGCGCACATGGTTGACGCTCATACGTTCACCGTCACGGGGCAGATCCTCGGCTCCCCGGGTCACATGGCGCCCGAGCAAGTGGAGGGCGGAACCTGCGATGTCCGCAGCGACGTCTTCTCACTCGGGACGGTTCTGTACTTCTGCGCGACGGGGCGACTGCCCTTCGTCGGTCGAAACCCCCACCACCTCTTGAAGTTACTGCTGGACGGGGAGTACCCCGACCCGCTTCGCCTGCGCCCGTCGATCGGCGCGGACCTCGCTGATATCATGAACAAGGCGCTGTCCCGAGCGCCGGCCGAGCGTTATCAAACGGCCGTCGAAATGGCCGAGAACCTGCGCGCGTTTCTCAGCGAAATGGGAATCGACCACCCGGACGAAACCCTAGCCCGGTACCTGGGGCAGCCGGACGAGGTCGCCGCAGAGCTGCGTCAGCACTCGCTCCAGCAGCTGCTCGTGCTCGGCGCGGCAGCCGCAAGAGCAGGAGACGTGCCGAAGGCGCAGTCCGCGCTGAGCCGAGCCCTGGCGCTCGACGAAGGCAACGATCGCGCCCTGAAGTTGCTAGGGTCCCTGGGGCGACGACGCCGAGCGACCTTGATGGTGGCGCTCGTCGCGTCCGTGTTGCTGATCGCGCTGGCCGCCGTCACCTACCTGAGCTGGCGCCGAGCCGAACGCACGACTGCTGCGACCGAGACCAGTGCGGCGGCCGTCCCAAGGGATACAGATGCGCCGAGCGAGAAGGCCGAAGTGCGCGTTTTGGGTCCGTCGCCTGACTCCGAGACCGCGGACACTGTCGCCGACGTGGAGAGCAAACCCGAGCAAAGCAAGACGGAGGCGACTTCAAATGGCCGACGCTGGGTGGTCTTCAAACCCAGCCCGCCGAACGTGTCGATCAGTGTGAACGGGAGCGCTCCAAAGCCCTACGGCCCTGACTTTCAGCGGATTCGCCTGAAAGTGGGCAATCACACGTTTCGCTTCGTTGGCGCAGAGGGCTGCTGCGATGAGCGCGTCATCCGGAAGCGGATTCCAAAAGGCACGCGCGACTTCGAGCTCCCGGTCAAGCTCCGGTACAAGCCGGCCAGGCTCTACCTCAAAGGCCCAGCCCCTGCAGATGCAACCGTCCGAATCACACTTCCCGGGAACCGCACCGTTAACGGCCGGATCCGCGAAATCCTACAGATCCCGATGAGCTCGCTTCAGGCCTCGGTACAGGTCCAGATCAGGGCTCCGGGCTATCGATCCTACAGGACGGTGGTCACGCTTCGTGCCGGAGCCGATTTGACTGAGCATTCCTTCAAGCTTGAGAGGGAGGGGGAAACCCCGTAGAACCCGCCTAAGGTGATGCGGCGCCATGCGCTTTCCGGTTTGCTCTTCCTGTTGATGACGGCGTTCGCGCTGCCTGTCGCCGCAGACGAGCTTTCGGACTTCGAGTCGGCTCGTCGCAGCTACGACAAGCAAAGCTATGCGAAGGCGGCCAGGGGACTGGAGTCTCTGGTCGGTGGGGCCGTCCCGAGAGCTGCAAATCCGGTCGTTCGCCTGGAAGCCCGCAAATACCTAGGCGCGACCTACCTGTTCCTCGGGAAGAAGGAAGCCGCCCGCGAGCAGTTTCGGCTGCTCCTCGAAGAGGACCCAGACTACGACATCGACCCTGTCGCCTTTCCTGAAGCGGTCGTACAGACCTTTCAAGAGGTGCAAAAAGGGGTGACCGCGGAACGGGCCCGCCGGGACGCACAGGAGGCCGCGCGCCAAAAGCGCGAGCGTTCCGAAGAGGTCGAGGAGCTGATCCGTCAGCAGCAGCGCATCGAAGCACTCGAAAAACTCGCCTCGGAACAGACCATCGAGAAGGTGAACTCCCGCTGGATCGCCGCGATTCCCTTTGGCGCCGGCCAGTTCCAGAACGAGAACCGCAAGCTCGGGATCATGTTCGCCACCCTGCAAAGCGCCTTTCTCGCTTCGTCGATCGCGACCTTCATCGGGCACAACTCGCTTCGCGACGAGAATCCCGCACCGAACGAAATCGATCGGGCGAGGCGGGTCGAAAAAGCACTCCGAATCGGCAACTGGGTGAGCGTCGGCGCGTTCGTGAGCTTCGCCGTGGCTGGGGTGATCGAGGCCGAGGTGCGATTTAGGCCCGTGATCCGAACCACCCGACCCCGCGAGCTGCCCGACGAGCTCCGAGATCCTCGGAGCAGCGGCCCGCAGATCCGGCTCGAGCTCGGTCTCAGCGGCGGCAATTTCCGCCTCGATTTCTAGGCCGGAGAAACGGATGCGACTCAGCGATGCGGGAGCGGGTTGCGCGATGGCTCGCGCCTCGATGTCAACTGAAAATCGAGTTATTGCAGACAGTTATGGCTCCATCCCGATTCGCTGAACACTTCGCTTGACAGCGGGGGTTTCGCGCCTATCCTTGGCTCCCTTCGACGCACGGGGAACCTGCGTGCGTTCGAGGAATTGCACGCTTTTTCGGATAGTTATGCCCACGATCAACCAGCTCGTCCGCAAGGGACGCAAACAGATCAAATCCAAAACGGACTCGCCGGCGCTTCAGCAATGCCCGCAGAAGCGAGGTGTCTGCGTTCGCGTGTACACCACCACGCCGAAGAAACCGAACTCGGCTCTTCGCAAGGTGGCTCGTGTGCGTCTCTCGAACGGTATCGAGGCGACCACCTACATCCCCGGTGAGGGTCACAACCTGCAGGAGCACTCTGTCGTGCTCATTCGCGGCGGCCGAGTGAAAGATCTTCCCGGCGTCCGCTACCACGTCGTTCGCGGTACGCTCGACGCCACTGGCGCGGCGGGCCCTTCCAACACCAACAAGGCAAACCGCGTCAACAAGCGGTCGAAGTACGGCGTCAAGCGCCCGAAGAACTAAGAAGACCAAGTCATGAGTCGTCGATTCAGCGCACCCAAGAGGCAGATCATCCCGGACGCCAAGTATGGCGACCAGCTCGTGGCGAAGTTCGTCAACTCACTGATGCTCGCAGGCAAGCGATCCACCGCGGAGAAGTGCTTGTACGGCGCGTTCGAGATCATCGAAGAGCGCTTCAAGGGCGAGCCCCTCGACGTGTTCAAGAAGGCCCTCGAGTCGGTGAAGCCTCGCGTCGAGGTCAAGAGCCGCCGAGTTGGTGGTGCAACGTATCAGGTTCCCGTCGAGGTTCGCTCTGACCGCCGCAACGCGCTCGCAATGCGCTGGCTGGTGCAGTACTCGCGAGCGCGCGGCGAGAAGTCCATGGAAGAACGGCTCGCAGCAGAGCTCATGGAAGCCTCGCAAGGTCGCGGAAACGCAGTAAAAAAGCGGGAAGACACACACAAGATGGCCGACGCCAACAAGGCGTTTGCGCACTATCGCTGGTAGAAACTTTTTGGCGTCTGGGAAGGTCTACGGAAACCCCTCGGACAAGGAGCAGCAGCTGAACTCATGACATCGCGCACATAGAGAGAGTCACCGGGAAGACCGCGACAACCCGTCGCAACCGATGTGCCTCTCGAAACCCTCTCTGAGTTGAAGAAGCCCGAGGGTGGCTTCTGGGTCGGAGGGGGTTTTGTGTGTCAAGCGCCCGAGTCAAGAGAGAACAGCTCATAGAATCCAATGGCCAGGAAGTATGCACTCGATAAGACCCGCAACATCGGCATCATGGCCCACATTGATGCGGGCAAGACGACGACTACCGAGCGCATCCTTTACTACACGGGCGTCAACTACAAGATCGGTGAGGTGCACGACGGGGCCGCCACCATGGACTACATGGAGCAGGAGCAGGAGCGTGGCATCACCATCACCTCCGCTGCGACCACCTGCTTCTGGCGCGCCGAGGCGGGCCCATTTGGAGGCGAGCAGTTCCGCATCAACATCATCGACACGCCGGGTCACGTCGATTTCACGATTGAAGTGGAGCGTTCGCTTCGCGTGCTCGATGGCGCCGTTGCGGTGTTCGATGGCAAAGAGGGTGTCGAGCCGCAGTCGGAGACGGTCTGGCGCCAGGCCGATCGATACCGCGTTCCGCGCATTTGCTTCATCAACAAGATGGACAAAGCCGGCGCCGACTTCCCCACCGCTTTCAAGTCGATCAAGGAGCGCCTTGGCGCCCCCGCAGTCGCCGTTCAGCTTCCGCTCGGCCAAGAGGCAGAGCTCGAAGGCATCATCGACCTGGTCGGCATGAAAGCCCACCGTTTCAAGGACGATACCTTGGGCGCTGAGTGGTCCGTCGAAGAGATTCCCGAGCACCTCAGAGCTGAGGCCGAAGAGGCCCGAGCCGTGCTGATCGAGGCGGTTTCCGAGGTTGATGACGCTCTGATGGAGCGCTTTCTAGAGGGGGACACCGACTTCTCAGAAAACGAGATCCTCCGGGCCATTCGCAAGGGCTGCCTGGAGCAGACCATCGTTCCGGTGCTCACCGGATCCGCCTTCAAAAACAAAGGCGTGCAGCAGCTGATGGACGCTGTCGTGAATTTCCTTCCTTCGCCGCTGGAGGTCGCCGCGATTCAGGGTGTCGACCCAAGCGACCCCGGCAAAGTGTTGGTGCGCAAGGCCTCGGACGACGAGCCGTTTAGCGCCCTAGCATTCAAGATCGTCAACGATTCCTTCGTGGGTCAGCTCACCTTCTTCCGCGTGTACTCAGGCGTGCTCGAAGCGGGCTCCGGTGTTTTGAACGCGACCAAGGGCAAGAAGGAGCGCATCGGCCGCATCCTTCAGATGCACGCCAACAACCGCGAAGAGCTCAAAGAAATCCGCACGGGCAACATTGCTGCCGCGGTCGGCCTGAAGACGGCCACCACCGGCGACACGCTCTGCGACGAAAAGTCGCCGATCATTCTCGAGCGCATGGATTTCCCGGAGCCGGTCATCTCTGTGGCGATCGAGCCCAGGACCAAGGCAGACCAGGACAAACTGGGCGTGGGGCTCGGAAAGCTCGCTGCCGAGGATCCCAGCTTTCGCGCCCACACCGACGAGGAGTCGGGCCAGACAATCATCAGCGGTATGGGTGAGCTCCACCTGGAGATCATCGTCGACCGCCTGAAGCGCGAATTCCAGGTTGATTCCAACGTCGGAGCGCCGCAGGTGGCCTACCGAGAGACGATCACCAAGGCAGCCGAAGCCGAGGGCCGCTACGTGAAGCAGAGCGGTGGTCGCGGCATGTTTGGCCATGTCTGGATTAAGCTCGAGCCCCTCGAGGCCGGCGCCGGCTTCGAGTTCGAGAACAAGATCGTCGGCGGCGTCGTGCCGAAGGAATACATTCCGTCCGTGCAAAAGGGCATAAAGGATGCAATGACCCGCGGCGTAATGGCCGGGTACCCCGTCATCGATCTCAAAGCAACGCTCTTCGACGGCTCGTATCACGACGTCGACTCGAGCCCGGCTGCATTCGAGGTGGCCGCGTCCCTTGCTTTCCAGGATGGCTCGAAGCGCGCGGGCATTCAGCTCATGGAACCGGTGATGGACGTTGAAGTCCGTGTCCCGGAGGACTACATGGGTGAGGTCATCGGCGACCTCAACTCGCGTCGCGGTGCGGTCAGCGGAATGGAGTCCGTGGGTGGCTTGCAGGTGATTCGATCGCTTGTACCGCTCGCAAACATGTTTGGTTACGTAAACGACCTTCGCTCCAAGACTCAGGGGCGGGCGGTCTACACGATGCAGTTCAAGGAGTATCAGGGGGTGCCGCAGGGCATCGCCGATGAAATCGTCGCCAAGGCGAAGGGCGGCTGAGGAGCTAACGATGGCTAAAGAAAAGTTTGTCCGAGACAAACCACACATCAACGTAGGCACGATTGGTCACATCGATCATGGCAAGACGACGCTGACGGCGGCGATC